>Ga0172382_10008475_pt1 | contig 14318 bp, 9 predicted proteins | sample Leawel138RmetaG_FD_122245 | JGI IMG/M metagenome (GOLD analysis project Ga0172382, IMG submission 122245) | Leachate microbial communities from a municipal landfill in Southern Ontario, Canada - Leachate well 138R metaG | ecosystem: Engineered > Solid waste > Landfill > Unclassified | place...
CGGCCGGTGCTCGAGACCGAAGAAGTGTCCAAGACCATCGGCCGACGAGAACTTCTCGCGGTGGAGGATCGGGGTTCCCGGGTGCTCAAGGGTCGGGCAGGGCCAGTGGACGGACTCGGGCTTCTCCATCCGTGCGTAGGAGATACCGGCCATCGACGGGGTAACCCGGCGCATGTCATCCCAGATATCCTCCGGCGAGTTGAAGTCGAAGCCGTTGAGATTGAGTTTGTGGGCGAGATCGACGAAGATCTGCCAGTCTTCCTTTGCATCTCCAGGGGTATCGACGGCCTTCCTGATACGGTTGACACGCCGCTCGCCGCTGGTGAACGTCCCATCCTTCTCGGCGAAGGATGCGCCGGGGAGGATGACGTCGGCGTACTTCGCCGTCTCGGTCATGAAGAGGTCCTGCACGACGAGGAAGTCGAGTTTCTCAAGCGACCGCATGACGTGGTTCGAGTCGGGGTAGGAGACGACCGGGTTCAGCGCGAAGATGTACATCGCCTTGATCGGGTCGCCGCACTGGGTGATCTGCTCCGTCAGGGTCACGCCATACTCGCTTGCAAGCCCGGTGACGCCCCAGAGTTCTTCCATGCGCTTCCGGGTGGTGTCGTCCTCGCACTTCTGGTAGCCCGAGAAGACGTTCGGGTATGCACCCATGTCGCAGGCGCCCTGAACATTGTTCTGGCCACGGAGCGGGTTGACGCCGACACCGGGTCTCCCGACGTTGCCGGTCAGCATCGCGAGGTTCCCGAGCGATCGGACGTTGTCCGTGCCGGTGGTGAGTTCCGTGATGCCGAGACAGTAGATGATCACCGCATTGTCAGCGTTCGCATAGATCCGGGCGATCTCCTTGACGCGCTCGGTGGGTACGCCGGTGATCGACTCAACGTCTGCGTAATTCTCGACGGTCTTCTTCAGGTCCTCGAACCCGGACGTTCTCTTCTCGATGAACTCCTTGTCGTGGAGGTTCTCCTGGATGATCCAGTACATGATCGAGTTGATCAGGGCGATGTTCGTCGAGGGGTTGTAGCGGACGTACTCATCAGCCAGACGCGCAGTAGGCGTGAAGCGCGGATCGCAGACGATGATCTTCTTGCCCGCCTTCTTCGCCTGGAGGACCCGGCGTGCTGCGAGCGGGTGCGCCTCGACGCTGTTCGCGCCGATCATGAAGATGACGTCGGCGTTCTTGACATCCTCGAAGGGGTTCGTCGCGGCACCGGAGCCGAACGAGAGCGAGAGTCCGGCGACGGACGGCCCGTGGCATATGCGCGCGCAGTTGTCGATGTTGTTGGTCTTGAAGGCTACCCGCGCGAGCTTCTGCATGATGTAGCACTCTTCGTTCGGTGTCCGGCACGAGACCTGGAACCCGAGTGCTTTCGGGCCATACTTCTCGTTGATCTCGGTGAACTTCGAAGCGATGAGGTCGTATGCTTCATCCCAAGATGCCTCGACGAACTCCCCGTTCTTCTTGATGAGGGGCTTTGTCAGACGGTCAGGGCTCTGGACGAATTCCCAGCAGGTAGCTCCCTTAGGGCAGAGTTTACCCTCATTGATCGGGCTCCTCTTGTAGGGTTCGACCCCTACGAGTTTGCCGTCGTTCACCACAAGGTTGAGCCCGCATCCTACGCCGCAGTAGGGGCAGGTTGTGGGAACGTAGCGTAATTTGCCATTAGTATCAGTCATGTGAATTCTCCCGATAGTTGCATTCAACGTCGGTTTGGCCAGGCATGTCCGGATAGACCGGGCATGTTAATAGTGGCTTTACTTTACTAAGTAGTATATAAATTTAAACTTACTCTTTTAACCTTTACAGATTTTTCATGCCATATAGTTGATCACACTCAGACTCAATCCCCGGCACCGGGGGTATCATGCCATATATCGATGGTTATGCGATTAAGTACCATATTTTCGATGATATGCGGCGACAACCCATTTTAAGTAAATTAAATGTTATTTACTGATCCAAAATGTTTACAACCTACCCAGACCAAACAGTTCTCCGTGCAACCGAGACTGAATCATACGTGGGAAGATATCGAGGCCCGGCTCGAATCAAGAGGCTCCTCTCCTGAGTTGATCGAGGACTTCAAACGATGTATTGACTTTCATACCTTTGCCGCCCCCGGGCTCCTGGTTGGCGTCTTCATGGTGGATTACGCCATGGAACTTCTGGAGTTCACCCGCGGCGAGAAGATCTACGCTGTCTGTGAGACAACCAAGTGCCTGCCCGACGCCCTGCAGGTGGTCGCCCACTGTACGACCGGCAACCACCGACTCCGGGTGATCCCGATCGGGAAGTTCGCCATCACCATGAACGGACCGGCCGATGCCCCCTACGTGAACGGGCTCCGGGTCTTCGTCGACGGCGAGAAGATCGGAAAATATCCGACGTTCGCCCTGTGGTATACCAAGGATCCGCTCTTTGACCCGAGAACCCGGGGCATCGACCTGATCGACGAGGTCATCGATTCGGGGCGCGACATCCTCTCGTTCGAGCGGGTGCGGGTGAAAGTACCCCAGAAATGGCCGTGGAAATCTGCGATCTGTTCCATATGCGGCGAGATGGTTCCCGACAACCTGCTCGTCGACGGCGCCTGCAGCGACTGCCGGTCGCAGTCCTACTACGAGAAGGTAGCGTACTGAGGAGGTTCCCTCCCCCCTCACGGGGAGAGATATACCCTATCGATATAGAAGGCACCGCATGGAGCTCTCTCCTATCGGACTCGTTCATTCAGGTATCCGTTCCCGTAACGATATGCCCGTCCAGGGCGTCGACGCCGAGATCGAGATCTTCTCCCGGTATTCCCCGGGACTCTCCGGCATCGAGGAAAACTCGCACCTGATCCTTATCTGCTGGATGCATGAGTCCGCCCGGGATGTCCTGAGGGCGGTCGCCCGGAAAATCTCGAACGATCTCCCGGAGAAAGGTGTCTTCTCGCTCCGCTCCCCGGTGCGGCCGAACCCCCTTTCCGTCTCTATAGTGCGGCTGCGCGGTATCCGCGACGACCGGTATCTTCTGCTCGAGAACGTCGACCTGATCGACGGGACGCCGGTGATCGATATCAAGCCCTACCAGAGAGGATGGGATTGCGTCTTCTCCGCGATCGGCCACGACCGGATGGAGAAGATCCGGAAGATGAGCCCCGGCGAGTACCGGGCCGGCCTCATACGTGAGGCGGTGAACTATCACGGGGAGTTCTGCCCCGGTGCGGCGGTCGCGGTGCGGATGGCCGAGGCGGCGACCCGCATCTTCGAGAGCGACCTTACGTCCCCGCAGGTCTCCATCGTAACCGGCGCTGATCCTTGCATTGCCGATGCACTCATCGGGATCACCGGTGCGCGCCCGGGAAACCGCCGCCTGGGGTGTTTTGGAGGTGAACGGTACGTCTTCTCCCGCCCCGGGCGTGAGGCGGTCTTTACCCTTCGGGGTGCACCAGAGAGCGTCGATGCGATCCTTGCGGCCGATGAGGTGTCGCTCTTTGATTGCAACGTCCACTCCCCGTAAGAAGAGAGATATACCAGTCCAGGAGTCATGGATATGCCGCACAGGTACCTGAATCTTACCCCGCTCTCCGGAGTGCTTGCTATCATGCAGCGGGAATTCCCCTCACCCGGTCGTGCCGAGACCGTGCCGCTTGCAGAATCTGTCGGCCGGGTGACGGCCGAGCCCCTGTATGCAGGGTACTCCGTTCCCATCGCCGATATCGCGAAGTTCGACGGTTACGCGGTGAAGAGCGGAGAGACCCTTGGCGCGCAGGACCAGCGGCCGATACCCCTTGCCGGGTATGCGCGCATCAACACCGGCGAGGTGCTCCCGCGACCGTTCGATGCCGTCGTCATGGTCGAAGATACCTGGGACGAGGACGGCATCCCCCAGATCCGGAAGTCCGCAGCACCCGGGCAGCACATTCGCCGGGCCGGCGAGGATGTCCGGGCAGGGGAACTCGTCCTCCCGAAAGGCCACCGGGTCAGGCCGTTCGATATCGGCGCGCTCGCGACCTATGGTATAGACCGGCTCGCCGTCCGGTCGGTCCGGATCGGGATCGTCCCGACGGGGAGCGATCTCGTGCCGCTCGGGACAACGCCCGGGCCCGGGGAGACGGTCGAGACGAACACCCTCATGGCAGCGGCCTACCTCACCGGGGTCGGGGCGACCTGCCGCCGCTACGGGATCGTTCCCGATGAACCCGATCTGATCCGGGAGGCGGTGGAGAGGGCGGTCGTCGAGAATGATCTCGTCATTCTCTCAGCGGGTTCGTCGGCCGGCACCCGTGACTTCTCCCGCGACGTCATCGAGGAGATCGGGGAGATCGTCATCCACGGCATCGCTGTCAGGCCGGGAAAATCGGTGCTGCTCGCGAACGTCCGCGGAAGGCCGGTCCTCGGGATGCCGGGGTATCCCGTCGCCGCACAGACGATTCTCCGCGAGGTTGCCGGGGCTCTCCTCTCGTGGTGGGGGCTCCCATCGATCCCGTGCGCCGGGATGGATGTCAAGCTCTCGCGGAAGCTGGCGTCCGACCTCGGGTTCGATGAGTTCGTCCCGGTCTCGATCGGCCGGGTCGGCAACACCTGCTGGGCGACACCCCACCCCCGGGGCGGCGGCATCCAGATGGCAGTCGTCCGGGCGAACGGCTACATCCATATCCCGGCCGATCGCGAAGGGATCGAGGCGGGCGAGAATGTGCGCGTCCGGCTCACTGTTCCGCCCGCCTCGATCGAGCGCACGCTCATCTGCATCGGCCCGCGCGACCCTGCCTTCACCGAACTTGCAAACCGCCTCCCGGATTCGGGCTACCTGCTCCACTGCTGCAACGCGTCGACGGTTGGAGCGGTGCTCGCCCTGCGGATGAAGACCTGCCACGCGGCAACGGTTGTGCTTCCTGAGATTGCATCGGCATGGAGCGATCAGGTGCTCCGGTACCTGCCTGACGCACACCTTCTCCGGGTGCCGGTTGCCCGGACGGAGTTCGGGATTGCGTCGGCCGGTCCTCTCGATGCCGGGAGTCTCGCGTCGCTCCGACTCGCCGACCGCCCGAAGAGTGTGGCGGTGAAGTTCCTCCTCGATGCATGGCTTGACCGGGAAGGGATCGATGCCCTCCCGGCCGGCGAGTCCACGGACGTCCGGGTCTGTTCGGCTCTTGAGGCGCGGGCGGCCGGGCTCCGGTTCACGTCGATCGGCCATGAGACATGCGATCTGGTGGTGAGAGAGGAGTTTGCCGCGGATGAGGGTGTTGCTGCCCTTATCGATGCCGTACAGTCGTCGGAGTTCCGCGCGTACCTCCGGGCGGCCGGAAGGGATCCCGGGGATGGAGACGCGCCCGGCACCATCTCACCCTGAACCGCCGCGTCTGCTCGAAACGCATATCTTTTTCCGGCATAATCCCTCTTTATGCGAGTCAGCGAACAGACCCGGGAGCAGATCATGGCGGTGCTCCGGCGGCTGGTGGAAGCCACGGGGAGAAAGGATGTCGAGAGCATCATGGCATCCACCGACCCCGACTTCCGCGGTCTCGGGAGCGGCGCCGACGAGAAGACGATCGGGAGAGAGGCGTATCGCCGGCACATCGAGCGCGATTTTGCGCAGGCGGAGACGATCGCGCTCAGTCTCTCCGACGTGCAGATCAGCGCCGAAGGAACGGTCGCCTGGGTTATGGCCGATATGACCTACCATATCGTCGCCGACGGCGTCCCGCAAGACCTGAACGGACGGATGACGATGGTGCTCCGTGGGACGGGTCACGCGTGGGTCATCGCCCAGGTGCACTACTCCCTCCCGGCCGAAGGCCAGGAGGCCGGACGGCCGTATCCGGAAGCGTAACTCTTTTTTTGCTCTCATTTTGAGAGACATCGTCCGCACCTCCCCGGGTAGTCTCGTCATCCGGACCGCAGCGGATGCTCGGCCGCACGGAGAGTTGCAAAAGGGTTTGTGAGGGGAACTTGCCAGTCTCAGCACTTCGCTCAATTGGTTGAGATCACCCTCGGGTAAGTCAACTCACCAACTTCCCTTCGCATCCTTCGCGCGAGGTTCGCCTGAGTCTTGAACTGAAGACTCACGCGAAGTCACGAAGGATGCGAAGCCCGGTGTCCGGGTGCTGTCGATCCCGTTTGAGATCACCCCTAGGACTAAACCGCCTACTCGATTGTAGGCGCCAAAATGAGCGAAGCACTGTGTCTCCATCCTGCAAAGAGATGTATAGCCCCTACCAGCCCGTGCTTAGAGGGGAATATCCATATGCCCTTCTTCGGCAACCCCCACTCCGCCCGCGCCTCCGGCGCTCCTCCCCCGCCCCACCCGGGGGCAGGGGCGGTCATGGTGATACCCGGGGAGTAGCCGTGTGCGGTTTCTCTCCGGGGTCTCCCCGTGCTTCCGACCCGAGGCCGCTAACAATACGGATGATACGTTTTGCAAACAGCAGAGGAAATTGCAGAAAATGGTGTGCAAAAATTTGCAAAAGGAGCTCGCTCTACCGTTAGCCCCTCACGGCTCCCTCTCATAAAAGAGGATCGCCGTGCCGTCACCGTCGATGATCACAAGGGCGTCGCCGGCGATCCGGTAGCCCGCCGCCGACCGGAGGAGGGCGAGGTATGCAGCCTCTTGCTCCATGATTCCCGCGGGCTCGCTCGCAGAGATCTTTGTCGCGATGATCCGGTCCACCGTAAGTCCTGTCTCGTTGACCCGGTAGGGCGCCGAGTAGGCATTGCACCCCGCCGATCCGGAGAGCATGCCGTCGTCGTAGAAGATCAGGTCGATCCAGGTATCCGCGATCGGCTCGGCGACGGCGCTGCCGCTGGTGCTGTAGCGGGCGAGGTGCCACTCCGTCCCGAGCAGCGGCGCGCTTTCCGGCTCATCTGCTCGTGAAAAAATGAGGAGATCCCGCCCTGAAGGCCCTGAGAGGATCAACCGCCCGTCGTCCACCCGGTATGATGCGGCCGCAGCGAGAAGTTCCAGGTACCGACTCTCCTGACGGGAGAGTTCCGCCGCAGGGTGCGCTCCGGTAGCCGTGACCGCCTCCACCGTGATGGTGGTTCCGTTGATCCGGTATGAGGCCGAATAGAGGTTGCACCCCGCCGACCCCGAGACCGTGCCCGCTCTCACCGAAGATGATGAGTGGTTCCGCGCCCGGGAGCGGGGCGATCACGGATCCGCTGTCGGCCCGGAACGCCGCCAGGCTCCACACCGTCCCCGCAAGCGGTTCGGCGACAGATCCGTGATCGCCGGGCATATCTGTTCCGCTGGAGTAGCCGGCCGAGACGAGGCATGCCGCAACGATGATCGTGAGCGCGATCTTTGCGAGTATGGTGTGCCTCTCTCCATTCATGGGATCACAAATAGGCGTGGGGGGCGATGAATTAAAAAATAACTCATTCTCATCGGGATTCGCACGATAACCCGTTCCCGGATGGCTGGAGGGATGCGACGCCGATCACCGATGATGAGTCGCTCCGGCCTCTGCATACCATTCTTCGTTCATCACCGGGCTCGCCGGAAAAAAGGGGTGGGAACGGGTCTGGATAGAGCAGTTCCCATATCGGGCGTGGTAACCCGGTCAGGGCTGAACCGCGCCCCCTGCCCGGTAAGAGAGCAGGGTCTCTCCCGCATCGTTGAGGAGGTCGAGCCGGTCGGCATCGATGCGGTGGCCTGCGACTGATTCCAGAAGGCCGAGGTATCTTGCCTCCTGCTCCATGGTGCCCTCCGGTTCGCCGCAGTACATCTTCGTCGATCCGGCAGGTCCTATCGTCATCGTGCTCCCGGCGGCCTCGTATGCGGCAAAGTAGCGGTTGCATCCGGCGTTCCCGGTGACGTTCCCGTCCGGCGAGAAGGTCGCGGTGATGGTCGTCCCGAAGATCACCGAGGAGACCGCTTCACCGAACCTGTAGGACTCAAGCGTCCACTCCGTCCCGGTGAGCGGCGTCGGCGGAACCTTCTCCGCCTCCACGAAGAAGAGCAGATCCGTCCCCGCCGCATCCGTGAGGGTCAGGCGGTCGCCGTCGATCCGGTAGGAGGAGACGTTCTCAAGGAGGCTGAGATACCTTCCTTCCTGCTCCATGACCCCCTCCGGTTCGCCGCAGTACATCAGGGTGCTGAAGACCGAGGAGACCGAGAGGTTCGTGCCGTTGAGGGTGTAGCCGCCACCATACAGGTTGCATCCGGCGTTGCCGCCAATCTTCCCGTCATCAGCGAACATCACGGTAACCTTCGTCCCGGCGATCACCGAGGAGATTGCATCCCCATCGGTTCTGTAGCCGTCAAGCACCCAGTCCGTCCCGACGAGCGGGAGATCGGGTGCAGGAACGGTCTTCTCGAAGACCAGGATGTCGGCACCGGTGCTGTCCATAAGGATCAACCGGTCACCCTCCACCCGGTATGTAGTGACGTCCGCGATGAGCACAAAGTAGCGGTCCTCCTGGGCCATGATGCCCTCCGGTTCCATGCAGTACATCTCAGTCTGGGTGGTCGGCCTGATGCTGAGGTTCGCGCCGTCCACGGTGTAGTCCGCGGCGTAGTGGTTGCACCCGGCGTTCCCGCCGAGGCTACCGTCTGCACTGAATGTCGCCGTGACGGTCGCGTCGGCAAGAACCGGCATCATGGTGCCGTTCTCCCCGGCAAGGCTCAAGAGCGTCCAGGACGTTCCTGCAATCGGCACGGGCTCTTCCACTTCAAAGACAAGCGTTGTTGCCCCAGCGGCGTCGGTGATGATGAGCCGATCGTTCTCGATCCGCCAGCCCGCCGCTGAGCCGATGAGTTCCATGAACCGTGCTTCCTGCTCCATGATGCCTTCCGGTTCCATGCAGAACTTCAGGGTCTGTGCAAGCGTGGAGACCGAGAAGGCTGTTTTGTCCTGATGGTATCCGCCGCTATACAGGTTGCATCCGGCAGAACCCGTGACCTTTCCGTCGTCATCGAACCGGGCGGTGATCGTTGTTCCCGGCAGGACCGGGACGAGCGTGCCGTTCTCGTCCTGGTAAGAGTCGAGCGACCAGGAAACCCCGGTGAACCCGGGCGTCGATGTGCCGCCCATGCATCCCGCGGTGACGATACATGCTACGATGATGGCAAAGAGCGCCGTCATCGCGAAGATGCTGTTTTTGTCTCTTCTGTTCGGTGCCATACACCAGATATAGGCATGGATAAATGATAAAGGAATGGTAGGTTACGAAAAAAATCGAACCTATATGCGTCCAGTTTCCAAAACAAAGCAATTATATCGATATTTTGGCTCTGATGGCATGCCGCTTCCTCCAGCGTTCCGCCTCGCTCAGGTGCTCTCTATCCCATGCATGGCATTTATCCGGGGTGGATGTCATACCCGGTACGGGAGATAGATAACAATGCCGACATTGATCTTACTACGGCACGGCGAGAGTGTCTGGAACCGGGAGAACCGGTTTACGGGCTGGACCGACGTGGACCTCTCGCCCGGGGGCATGGAAGAGGCACATCGCGCAGCGGTGCTCCTCAAAGAGGGCGGGTATACGTTTCATGCCGCCTACACCTCCGTCCTGAAGCGGGCGATCCGGACGCTCTGGATCGTCATGGACGACCTCGACCTCATGTACGTCCCGGTGCACCGGTCGTGGCGGCTGAACGAGAAGAGTTACGGCGCCCTGCAGGGCTTGAACAAGCAGGAAACCTCTGCAAAATACGGCGCCGATCAGGTGCACCTCTGGCGGCGGGCATACGATGTGCAGCCGCCGCCCCTCCCGTGGGACGACCCGCGGCACCCCCGGTTCGATCCTCGTTACGCGGGCCTTGACCCGGAGAGCCTTCCTGCGACCGAATCCCTGCACGATACCCTCGACCGGGTGCTCCCGTACTGGGATAACCATATCGCCCCTGATCTTGCGGCGGGTAAACCCGTCCTCGTCGCCGCCCACGGAAACAGCCTCAGGGCGCTGATCAAGTATCTGGACGGGGTCCCGGACGACGAGATCGCATCCTTCAACATCCCGACCGGCTACCCCCTCATCTACGAACTGGACGACGACCTGAAGGCAACGGGACACTACTACCTCGGCGATCCCGAGGAGATTGCGGCAGCCGCACAGGGCGTGGCCCGGCAGGCAGGATCCGGATAACCCCCGGGGTTCCCGCTCTTACGGCGCGCGTATCCCTGCAGTAGGGGAGCGGATACCCCCACTCCCCCGGGATATGGTGGATTAAGACCGGAGGTGCCGCAGGGCCAGGCGGATACAAAACCCGGATCGTCACCGAAACGGCGAGTTCCTCTTTTTCCCGGATAAAACCCGGCGGGGAAGATCATATATATCATCCTGTAGAGGGAGCCCTGTCCGACAGGGGAAACTACCATGAAAAAGGTTGCCATAAACGGATTCGGGCGGATCGGGCGAAAGACTCTCTCGAACTACCTGATCGATCCGCCGGGGAATATCGAGATCGTCGCGGTGAACGACCCGAACCCGACAGAAGATCTCGCCTACCTGATGAAGTACGACTCGGTCCACGGCCGGGCGCCTTTCACGGTCGAGGCGGGAGCTGATCGCCTCAAATTCGGGTCGAAGGAGGTACAGGTATTCCATGACAGGGACCCCACGCGCCTTCCGTGGAAGGACCTCGGCGTGGATATCGTGCTCGAGTGCACCGGGCATTTCACCGAACGTGCGGGCTCCGCAAAGCACCTGGAAGCCGGGGCACGGCGGGTCGCCATCAGCGCGCCCTCGCCCGATGCCGATCTGACGGTCGTTCTCGGCGTCAACGAGGGGTCATACGACCCGGCGAAGCACACCGTCATATCGAACGCCTCCTGCACGACCAACGCGCTTGCGCCGGCGGCGAAGGTCCTCAACGACTCGTTCGACGTCGAACGACTGATGGCAACGGCGATCCACGCCTACACCGCCACCCAGGCGCTGGTCGACCGGGCCACGAAGAAACCCCGCCGAGGGCGTGCCGCAGCCGTCTCGCTCATCCCGACGTCGACCGGGGCCGCCGTCGCCACCACGCGGGTTCTCCCGGAACTCACGGGGAAGATGGACGCGATAGCGATCCGGGCGCCCATCCCCGACGGGTCGGTCGTCGATATCGCCGCGGAACTGAGACGGGAGACGACGGCCGACGCGGTGAACGCCGCGATGAAGCAGGCGGCGGAGGGGAAGATGAAGGGATACCTCGCGTATACCGACGATCCGATCGTGTCGGCCGATATCATCGGCGACCCGCACTCGGGCGTCATCGACGGGCGATCCACGGGCGTCGTCGGCAAAAAGATGGCCAGGGTCCTGGTCTGGTACGACAACGAGTTTGGGTACGCGAAGAGGATGGTCGATGTCGCCTCCTACATGGCCTCACGGGAGTGAGATATGACGAAACTCGTCTTCTTCGACCTTGATGAGCACGAACAGGATGTGGTCAGGGATGCTTTCGCCCGCGAGAGCGGCTATGATGTTGATCTCCACTCCGAACCGCTCACCATAAAGAACGCCTCGCTTGCCGGCGATGCCGACGGGATCGGGGTTTTTGTCACGTCGCACGTCACCCGGGAGATTCTCGACCGTCTGCCCTCTCTCAAGGTGGTCGCCGCCGTATCGACCGGGTTTGACAACATCGACGTGGATGCCTGCCGGGAGAGGAACATCGCCGTCTGCAACGTGCCGCACTACGGTGAGGCGACGGTTGCGGAGTTCGCGTTCGGGCTCATCCTCGCCCTTGCCCGGAAGTTCAGGCCGATGTTTGCGCGAACCGCCCGGGGTGATTTCTCCCGGACCGGACTTCAGGGCATGGATCTCAACGGGAAAACTCTCGGCCTGATCGGAACCGGGCGTATCGGGTCGCACCTCGCCCGCATCGCCCACGGGGCGGGGATGAACGTCGTCGCCTACGACCCTCACCCGAAACCGGCGCTTACGGAGGAGTATGGTGTCCGCTACCTCTCCCTCGACGACACCTTCCGCCAGGCGGACGTCATCAGCCTGCACGTCCCGTACACGAAGGATACACATCATCTCGTCAACGCGGAACGGTTGCACCTGACCCGGGATACAACGCTCCTCATCAACACATCGCGGGGCGGCGTGGTGGATACGCGGGCGGTCGCGACCGCCCTCAACGAAGGCCGCCTCGGGGGCGTCGCGCTCGACACCTTCGAGGGGGAGGAAGTCTGGATCGAGGAGGAGTTCGCAGGAGCGGGCGAACCGCCGGCGGCTGAACTCAAAGAGGCGCTCGAGAGTTTTGCCATCCTCCACTCCGACCGGGCCATCCTCTCGCCGCACAACGCCTTCAACACGCAGGAGGCGCTCGAGCGGATCCTTGCGACCAGTATCGAGAACATACGGGCGTTCTTTGCCGGGAACCCGCAGAACGTCGTTGCCGGAACATACCGGGTGCCGGTGCCGGCAGGAGGAAGAAGATGAAGCAGGACGCGAAGTATATCCGCTGGTTCATCGACGTCAGGAACGAGGACGTCGGTCTCGTCGGCGGGAAGAACGCATCGCTCGGCGAGATGTACAGTGAGTTGACCAAAAAAGGCGTGAAGATCCCCGACGGGTTTGCCGTGACCGCGGGAGGATACCGGCACGTTCTCGAGTCCGCAGGGGTTCTCGACGACCTCAAAGAGACCCTTCGGGGGCTTGACCGGGGGAACGTCGCCGATCTCGCGAAGCGAGGGAGAAAGGCCCGCGACTTCATCCTCTCGGCCGGGGTCCCCGATGACCTCTGGGGCGAGATCAGGGCGGCTTACGATATGCTCTGCGACGAATACGGGCCCGATGTCGATGTCGCCGTCCGATCGAGCGCCACCGCCGAGGATCTCCCGACAGCCTCGTTTGCAGGCCAGCAGGAGACCTACTTAAACATCCGCGGCTACCAGGCGCTCCGGGAAGCCTACACCCGGTGCCTTGCCTCCCTCTTCACCGACCGGGCGATTGCCTACCGGGAGGACAACGGTTTCGACCACTTCAAGGTCGCCCTCTCGGTCGGGGTCATGAAGATGGTCCGCTCCGATCTCGCGTCGAGCGGCGTCATATTCACGCTCGACACCGACACCGGTTTCCGGGACGTCGTCCTCATCACCGGCTCTTACGGCCTCGGCGAGATGATCGTCCAGGGCGCCGTCAACCCCGACGAGTTCTACGTCTTCAAACCGACGTTCCGGAAGGGTTACCGGGCAATCATTCGGAAGAATGTGGGAGAAAAGCGGGTGAAGCTCGTCTACGGTCAGGGAGGCGCGAAGGAGGTCACCCGGAGGGTTGACGTCCCGGACGCCGACCGGAAGCGGTTCTGCATCGCCGACGATGACATCCTGACGCTTGCCGGGTATGCGCTCACGATCGAGGATCACTACTCGACAAAAGCCGGAAAACCGGTGCCGATGGATATCGAGTGGGCGAAAGACGGTGAGACCGGGGATCTCTTCATCGTCCAGGCCCGTCCCGAGACGGTGCAGTCGCAGAAGGCGGGAGATGTTCTCGAGACCTACATCCTCGACGAGCGTGGGCCGGTGCTCGCCACCGGAAAGAGCATCGGCGATGCGATTGCCGCCGGGAGAGCCCGGGTCATCACCGATGTCGGCCGTCTCTCCGAGTTCAAGCCGGGGGAGGTCCTGATCTCCGACACCACCACGCCGGACTGGGAGCCGGTGATGCGGGTTGCCGCCGCCATCGTGACGAACCGCGGCGGGCGGACTTCCCACGCCGCAATCGTCAGTCGGGAGCACGGTATCCCTGCGGTCGTCGGCACGGGCGGCGCGACCGAGAAAGTTCCCACAGGCCGGGAGGTGACGGTCAGCTGCGCCGAGGGAGAAGAGGGTTTCGTCTACGACAAAATCCTCCCGTTCCACGTCGAGAAGACCCGTCTTGCGGATCTCCGGCGGCCGAAGACCGAGGTGATGATGAACCTCGGGAACCCCGACGCGGCCTTCGGGCTCGCGATGGTCCCGAACGACGGCATAGGGCTTGCCCGGACGGAGTTCATCATCAGTAGTTACATACGGGTCCACCCGATGGCGCTCATCCACCCCGAGCGGGTCGAAGATGAGTCCGTCCGGGAAGCGATCGCCGATCTCACCTACGGCTACCCGGACGGCGAGGAGTACTTCGTCGAGAGGCTCGCGGAGGGTGTCGGGACCATCGCCGCGGCGTTCTACCCGAACCCGGTCGTCGTCCGTACGAGCGACTTCAAGACGAACGAATACGCAAGCCTCCTCGGCGGGACGTACTTCGAGCCGGAGGAGGCAAACCCGATGCTCGGGTTCCGCGGCGCCTCCCGCTACTACGATGAGCGCTACCGAGAGGGGTTTGGCCTCGAGTGCCGGGCGATGAAGCGGGTCCGAGAGGAGATGGGGCTTGTAAACCTCATCATC
>Ga0172382_10008477_pt1 | contig 14314 bp, 22 predicted proteins | sample Leawel138RmetaG_FD_122245 | JGI IMG/M metagenome (GOLD analysis project Ga0172382, IMG submission 122245) | Leachate microbial communities from a municipal landfill in Southern Ontario, Canada - Leachate well 138R metaG | ecosystem: Engineered > Solid waste > Landfill > Unclassified | place...
CCGCGGAGGAAGCGAAATGAAGCATGTCAACCAGATAATCAAGGGCATCCAGATCACCGAGAAGGGTACCGAACTCAGCAGCCAGCACAAGTACCTGATCGAAGTTGACCGCGATGCCAACAAAATCGAGATCAAACAGGCGGTCGAAACGTTTTTCAACGTCACCGTTCTGGCTGTCAACACACAGCGTTACAAGGGCAAGAGCCACACGTTGCGCAACCGCCGCGTCGTCAACAAGCCCGACTGGAAGCGCGCGATCGTAACCCTCAAGGAGGGCGACAAGATCGACATCATCTAGATCGTCGCCGCAACCGGAGATTACCATGGGTATCAAATCTTACAGACCATATACGCCCAGCCGGCGCTCCGCGAAGGTTTCGACCTTCGAGGAGATCACCAAGACCACGCCGGAGAAGGGCCTGACCAAAGCCAAGCGCCGCAAGTCCGGCCGCAACTCGGCCGGCCGCATAACCGTCCGCCACCGCGGCGGCGGGCACAAGCGCCGCTACCGCCTGATCGACTTCCGTCGTGACAAGCGCGACATGGCCGCCCGCGTGCTGGCGATCGAGTACGATCCCAACCGCACGGCCAACATCGCCCTGCTCGAATATGCCGACGGTGAGAAGAGCTACATCCTCGCACCCGAAGGACTGGCGGTCGGGATGGCCATTCTGGCCGGCGACGATGCCGAGCCTTCGGTGGGCAACTGCCTGCCGCTCGGCAAGATCCCGCTCGGCATGACTGTGCACAACGTTGAACTCGTGCCGGGGCGCGGCGGCAAGCTGGCGCGTTCGGCCGGCAACGGTGCGCAGGTGATGGCACGCGACGAAAACTTTGTGACGCTCAAGATGCCCTCGGGCGAGCTGCGCCGCTTCCTGCTCAAGTGCATGGCCACGATCGGCGAAGTCGGCAATGCCGACATCATGGCGCTCGACCTCGGCAAGGCCGGCCGCAAACGCTGGCTGGGCATCCGCCCGACCGTGCGCGGTGTCGCAATGAACCCGATCGACCACCCGATGGGCGGCGGCGAAGGCCGTACCTCCGGCGGTGGACACCCGGTTTCGCCCTGGGGCAAACTGGCCAAGGGTGGCAAGACGCGCAAGCGTCACAAGAACTCCAACCGCCTGATAGTGAAACGGAGAAAGTAAGCTATGGCACGTTCAATTAAAAAGGGTCCGTTTGTCGATGACTCGCTGCTCAAAAAAGTCGAGACCATGAACCGTGGCGGCCGCAAGCAGCCGATCAAGACCTGGTCGCGCCGCTCGATGATCATTCCCGAGTTTGTCGGCCACACGATCGCGATCCACAACGGCAAGCAGCACCTGCCAATCTTTATTACCGAAAACATGGTGGGACACCGCCTGGGCGAATTTGCGCCAACCCGCACATTCCGCAAGCACGGTACCACCACCGACAGGGTCAGCAAGTAAACCGACGGGAAAACCATGGAAGTTAAAGCCATCACCCGGAACGTCCGCATCTCCCCCCTCAAGGGGCGCGATTTTGCCCGCGCCATTCAGGGCAAGAGCGTGCACGAAGCGCTGCGGATGACCGAATTCAGCCCGCGCAAGGCTGCCAGTCTGTTGAGCAAGACGCTCAAGTCGGCACTCGCCAATGCGCAACACAACGACCGGCTCGATGTGGATACCCTCCGTGTCAAGCTGGCGGTCTTCGACGAAGGCCCCTCAATGCGCCGTTTCCGGCCCCGGGCACGTGGCAGTGCCAGCCGGATCATCAAACGAACCAGTCACATCACCATCGTCCTGACGGACGACCGGGACTAACGAAGCGCGGGGCCTGTCACAGCCCCCGCAAAGAAGGAGTAGTACTTTGGGACAGAAAGTCAATCCGATCGGATTCCGCGTCGTCGTCAACAAGGACTGGCGTTCACGCTGGTTTGCCGACAAGCGCAATTTCGGCGAACTGCTCGCCGAGGATGAAAAGATCCGCAAAATGGTCAAGAAGCGCTTCGCTGCGGCCGCCGTATCGAGAGTCGATATCGAGCGTTACGCCAACCGCGTACGCATCCAGATTCATACCGCCCGCCCCGGCGTGCTCGTCGGCCGCCGTGGCACCGAGCTGCAGCAGTTCGAGGCTGATCTCGTCAAGGCTACCGGTCGCGAGGTTTATATCGAGCCCGTCGAGGTGCGCGATCCCGATGCCAATGCCCAGCTCGTGGCCGAGAACATCGCCCTGCAGCTCGAACGCCGCGTGGCCCTGCGCCGCGCCATCAAGCGGGCTCAGAAGGTTGCCATGGACATGGGTGTCGATGGCATCAAGATTTTTGCCGCCGGCCGCCTCGGGGGTGCTGAAATTGCACGCTCGGAGTGGGTCAAGGAAGGCAAGGTGCCGCTGCATACGCTGCGCGCCAACATTGATTACGGCTTTGCTGAAGCCATGACCACCGCCGGTTTGATCGGCATCAAGGTCTGGATCTGCAAGCGCGACGATTACCAGCCGGTAAGAACTACCAGAGGGAGAAGAAGCAATGCCCCTAATGCCTAAACGCGTCAGGCACCGCAAGGTTCAGCGTGGCAGCCGGGCCGGTTATGCCAGCAGCAACAATGCGCTGGCCTACGGAGAATACGGACTCAAGTCGCTCGGACGGGCCTGGATGACCGCCGTCCAGATCGAGGCCTGCCGTGTCGCCATCAACCGCCACCTCAAACGCCGCGGCAAGCTCTGGATCCGGGTGTTCCCGGACAAGCCTGTCTCGAAGAAACCAATCGAAGTCCGTATGGGCGGAGGCAAGGGCAACCCGGAGTTCTGGGTCGCCACTATCCGTCCCGGTACGATGCTCTTCGAACTGTCGGGCGTTCCCGAGTCGATGGCCCGTGAAGCAATGCGCCTCGCGGCTGCCAAGATCGGCTTCCGCACCCAGATGGTTATCCGCAAGGTAGCCGACTAAAGGAGAGGGAGCGATGATGAAATCCAAACAGATTCGTGAAAAAACGACCGAGGAGATTCAGGCCGAGCTCGCGAGCGCACGCCAGGAGCTCCTGAAACTGAAAATTATCGAAACCGCCCGCAATGCAGGCCACGCGCCCTTGCAGGTGCGCTTCCTGCGGCGCGATATCGCGCGGATGGAAACGGTGTTGCGCGAACGGGAGACCGCAGAATGAGCGAAGCAACAGTTAAACAGGAGCGCGGAGTACGCAAAACCCGGCGCGGGACCGTCGTCAGCAAAAGTGGCGACAAGACGATCGTCGTTCAGGTCGAACGGCGCTATCGCCACCCGCTCTACGGCAAGGAAATCCGCGAGTTCAACAAATACCATGTCCACGACGAAGCCAACCTGGCCAGCATCGGAGACAAGGTACGGATCAGTGAGTGTCGGCCGATGAGCCGCATGAAGCGCTGGCGCCTGGTCGCAGTCGAAAACCAGCCCGCCGCGACGGAGTAAGAGACCATGATCAGAGAAGAAACCGATTTAGTGGTCGCGGACAATACCGGTGCCCGCCGCGTCACCTGTTTCCGGGTGCTCGGCCAGAAGCGCCGCACTGCCGGCGTGGGCGACCTGATCCGCGTCACGGTGCGCGAAGCCCAGCCCGCCGGAGTCGTCAAGAAGGGGCAGGTGTGTCTGGCCGTTGTCGTCCGGACAGCCTTCCCGATCCAGCGCTCCGATGGTTCACTCGTTCGTTTCGACAACAGTGCCTGTGTGATCGTCGATGCCAAGAAGAGCCCCCTCGGCTCGCGTATCTTCGGCCCGGTCGCACGCGAACTGCGCGAAATGAACTACACCAAAATCATCTCGCTCGCACCGGAGGTGCTGTAGCGGGGCCACGTAGCACGCGGCACGCGATGACGTAAGCGTATGGCCGGAAAAAGACACCAGCCAAGTCCTCTACGGGCGGCTTACGAACTGCGGGTTGCGGTTGCGAGTTACGGATAAAACATGAGCATAAGCAGAATCAAAACCAAAGACACGGTGATCGTCATCGCCGGCGAAGATGCCGGTCAGACAGGCACTGTCGTCAAGATCAACCGCGCCAAAGGCACGGCGGTCGTCGAGGGGCTGAACATGGTCAAGAAGACCTTCCGCCGCTCGCAGGATCGTCCCGACGGTGCGATTGTCGAGATAGAGGCGCCGATCGCGCTTTCCAACCTGATGCCCTACGATCCCAAACAGAAGAAGGGCGTCCGGATTTCCAGGGTACGCGAAGGCGAGCGGATGGTACGTGAGGCCAGAGGCTCCGGCTACAGGTTCGAGTAAGAGGACAAAGCCATGGCAAGCATGAAAGAAAAGTATCTGACCGAAATCGTGCCGGCAATGCGCGAAAAATTCGGCTACACCAATCCGATGGTGGTACCCAAAATCAGCAAAATCGTGCTGAATATGGGCTTCGGCATTCTCGACAAGGACGCTCAGCAGACCGCCGTCAGCGATCTGGCCAAGCTCTCCGGGCAACAGCCGACTCTGCGCAAGGCGCGCAAGAGCATCTCCAACTTCAAATTGCGCGAAGGTATGGTCGTCGGGGCCAAGGTCACACTGCGCGGTAACCGCATGTACGACTTCCTCGAAAGACTGATCAACGTCTCTCTCCCACGCATCCGCGACTTCCGCGGCGTGCCGACCCGTGGCTTCGACGGCTACGGCAACTATACCATGGGGATCAAGGAACACTCGATTTTCCCCGAGGTCGATGTCGGCCACGGCTCCAATATCGAGCAGGGGCTCGATGTCACCTTCGTCACCACCGCCAAGACAAACGAACAGACTCGCGAATTGCTGACGCAGTTCGGGATGCCTTTCGCAGGTCGCTAACCGGAGAATCTGTTGTGGCAAAAAAATCTTTGATCGCTAAGGCAAACCGCACCGCCAAGTTCCGTGTGCGTGCCTATACCCGTTGTCGCCGCTGCGGCCGTGTCCATGCCGTGCTGCGCAAGTTTCAATTGTGCCGTATCTGTTTCCGGGAGCAGGCGCTCCACGGAGAGATTCCCGGCGTCACCAAAGCAAGCTGGTAAAGGGGAGTTTATACGATGAGTTGGTCTGATCCGATCGCGGATATGCTCACCCGCATCCGCAACGCCCAGGCAGCCGGCCACCCGCTGGTCGAAATGCCCGGTTCCCGCATGAAAGCCGAAATCGCTCGCATCCTCAAGGCCGAAGGCTATGTCCACGATTACGAACTCGTGGGCGATGTCAAAAAGACCCTGCGGATCGCGCTCAAATATACCGACGATTCTGCGCCGGTCATTCGCGGCCTGAGCCGCGAATCCAAGCCCGGTCTGCGCCGCTACTGCGGCTGGCAGCAGGTGCCGCGCGTGCTCGGCGGGCTCGGTTTGTCTGTCATTTCCACCTCGCAAGGCATCATGTCGGGCCGCGAAGCCCGGCGTCGCAAGCTGGGCGGCGAGTACGTCTGCAGCATCTGGTAAGGAGATTTCCATGTCCCGAATTGGTACTCAACCGATCCAAATTCCTGCGGGAGTATCCGTGGCCATCGACGGCGACAATGTCACTGTCAAGGGCAAACTCGGCGAGCTGAGCTATCAGCTCCCACCGCAGATTTCAATCAAGCAGGAAGATGGCCAACTGGTCGTCTCACGTGCTTCTGAACTCAAACGCATCCGTGGTTTCCACGGCCTCGCCCGCACGCTGATCGCCAACATGATCGGCGGTGTCGACAAGGGCTACACCAAACAGCTCGAGATCGTCGGCGTCGGCTACAAGGCCGCCATCAATGGCAACCACGTCAGCCTCTCGCTGGGCTTCGCCTCGGCCAAAGACTACTTTGTCCCCGACGGGGTCACCGTCACCGAACAGGGCGGCACCAAGCTGACCGTGAACGGGATCGACAAGCAGTTGGTCGGACGCGTGGCGGCCGATATCCGCGACTACTATCCGGCCGAACCCTACAAGGGCGTCGGCATCCGCTACGCCGGCGAAGTCGTCCGGCGCAAGGAAGGCAAGACTGTCGCGTAACCGGAGAATTTACGACAATGAAGTTAAAACTCAAAACACGCAAAGATTACCGCGTCCGCCGCCATCTGCGCATCCGTCGCAAGCTCAGCGGTACCGCCGAACGTCCGCGCATGGCCATCTGTGTCTCCAACAGCCACATGTACGTCCAGTTTGTCGACGACGCGGCCGAGCAGACCCTGGCTCAGGTAACGACCCTCGGGATGGACGCGAAACTCAATTGTGCCACCGCGACCGAACTCGGCCAGCGCGCCGCCGCTGCCGCCCGCGAACAGGGAATCAGCCGCGTCGTGGTCGACCGTGGCGGCTTCCAGTTCCACGGCCGCGTCAAGGCGATCGTCGATGCCGCTGTGGCCGCCGGTCTTTCTATTACCAGTCAAGCAACTGCCGCCGCGGATTCTGCGGAGGCCAAGGAGGATAACGAGTGAACTCCGAACCTCAGAACTTTGATGTCCCCGAGATCGAAGAGCGCGTTGTCTTTGTCAACCGCTGCGCCAAGGTCGTCAAGGGCGGCCGCCGCTTCAGCTTCAGTGCTGTAGTCGTCGCGGGCGACCGCAACGGCCATGTCGGCATGGGTTTCGGCAAGGCCAATGAGGTCAGCGAAGCCATCCGCAAGGGGGGTGAAGCCGCCCGCCGCGCCATGGTTTCCGTGACCATGCGCGACAAGACCATCCCGCACGAGGTTCAGGGCCAGTGCGACGGTGGCCGCGTGCTGCTCAAGCCGGCTGTCGAAGGTACCGGCGTGATCGCCGGCGGCGGCATGCGTGCCGTGCTCGAAATGGCCGGTGTGCGCGATGTCCTCGGCAAAAGCCAGGGCAGCAAAAACCGCCTCAACGTGGTCAAGGCTACCCTCGATGCCCTCGCACAGTTGCGCACAGCCGAAGAAATCAAGACCGTACTGGGCGCTTAAGCCCATCCGGGCGGCTGGGCCGGACGCAGAGCACACTTTCTGCTTCCGGTCTGCGCCGCATAACGCTACACTGCTACTTTTCAATCCATCAACTGTCAAGGTACCGTCATGGATCTCTCATCACTTACAGTCACTCCCGGTTCGAACAAAGACCGCAAACGCAAGGGGCGCGGCCGTTCGTCCGGTCTGGGCAAAACCGCCGGCAAGGGCCACAAGGGCCAGATGGCTCGCAAGGGCCACAAGCGGAAGCAGGCTTTCGAAGGCGGTCAGATGCCGCTCATGCGCCGGCTGCCTAAGCGCGGCTTCAAAAACCCCTCCCGCATCGACTATACGCCGGTCAACCTCGCCGCCCTCAACCAGTTCGAGAATGACACCGTCGTCGATCTCGAAGCACTGCTTGCGGCACGTATCGTCCGTCAAGTCGCCAACGGTGGCGTCAAAATTCTCGGCGTCGGAAACCTGGAGCGCAAGCTCGTAGTCAAGGCGTCGTCATTCAGCGCCAGCGCCAAGGCCAAAATCGAAGCGCTCGGCGGAACCTGCGAGACCCTGTGAGGTCCTAAATGTCCGTCCTCGGCAATATCTGGAAAATCAAAGAACTCCGAAGCCGCATTCTCTTTACCATGGGGCTGGTTTTTATCTGCCGCATGGTGGCCTTTGTGCCGACCCCGGGCGTCGATGCCAGCGCTCTGCGTGACATGATCGCCGGCATGCAGCGCACGGCCGGCGGCGGCTTTATGGGAATGTTCGATCTCTTCAGCGGCGGCGCCCTCTCGCAGGTCGCCGTCGGTACCCTGAGTATCTGGCCCTATATCTCAGCCTCGATTATCATCCAGTTGATGACCGCCATCATTCCCGCCCTCGAGCGGATGGCGCGCGAGGGTGAGACCGGACGCCAGAAACTCAACCAGACCACCCGTTACCTGACGCTTGCCCTCTGCCTCGTCCAGTCGTTCGCGATTGCCCGCGGTCTCGAGAGCGCCGGCTCGATGGGTGGCGGCCATGGGCAGATCGTCGAAATTCCCGGCTGGCCGTTCCGCATCCTGACGATGCTCACGATGACCTCCGCCACTATGTTGCTGATGTGGCTCGGTGAACAGATCACCGCCCGCGGCATCGGCAACGGCACGTCGGTTATCATCATGATCAACATCTGCTCGCGTCTGCCGGCAGCCCTGATCCAGGGCGGCTCGCTCTTTATCTCGACAGGTGGTGTCGCGGCACGTTTCAATATCTTCTACCTGATCTTCCTGCTGCTCCTGGCCTTCTTTGTCTTCGCCGGCACGATCGCCCTCACCCAGGGGCTGCGGCGCATTCCGATCCATACGGCCCGCCGTACGGTCGGAGCCCGCGTCACCGGCGGCCAGAGTACCTACATGCCGCTGCGGGTCAACTATACCGGCGTCATGCCGATCATCTTCGCCGGCCCCATTCTGGGCGCCCTCGGCTGGCTGCTGCGCCAGGTCAATGTCAACTGGCTCAAGTGGCTCAAGGCGATCGGTATTTCGCTCAGCCATCAGACCGACTGGCTCTTCCTGACGATCTACAGCCTCTCGATCCTCTTTTTCTCGTTCTTCTGGGTCGCCACCCAGTTCAACGCCGTACAAATCGCCGACGACCTCAAGCGTAGCGGCGGCTATGTCCCCGGTATCCGTCCGGGACTGCCGACGGCCGAGTTTCTCGACCTGACCATGACCCGCGTCACGCTGATCGGGGCCGTCGGTCTGGTCATCATTGCCGTATTGCCGGGTATTCTGCAGACCCGCCTCGAAGTCCCGCGCCTGCTGGCCGGTTTCCTCGGTGGCACATCCCTGCTGATTATCGTCGGTGTGGCGCTGGATACCATGCGCCAGATCGAATCGTACCTGGTCATGCGCAATTACGATGGCTTCCTTAAACACGGACGCCTGAGAGGTCGCCGCTAGGCGACAGCGCCCATACGCGCCCAGAGGCGCAAGAGTATTCAGAATGGACTTGATTGTTCTTCTCGGACCCCCGGGAGCAGGCAAGGGAACTGTTGCTTCCCACGTTGCAGGCCCCCTGGGTGCCAGACATGTTTCCACCGGTTCCATCCTCCGCAAGGCGGCCGCTTCCGACAGCCCCACGGGGAAAAATGTACGGCAGTATCTGGAGAAGGGCCAACTCGTGCCGGATTCGGTCATGATCGGCCTGATCGGTGAATTGCTGGCCGCTGCCGACCCCGCTTCACGCTTTGTGCTCGACGGCTATCCCCGCAGCGTCAGCCAGGCCGAAAGTCTCAAACGGATCGCCCGCGAAAACAGTGCCAGCGTCAGATGCGCCTACTATATCGATGTGCCGGTGGAGCTGGCCGTCAGCCGCCTCTCGGGTCGCCGGGTCTGCCCCTCCTGCGGCACCAATTACAATCTCGACAACATGATGCCGGTCAAGGATGGCAACCGCTGCGACAAATGCCACACCCTTCTCATCACTCGCGATGATGACCGTCCCGAAACTATTCGCCGACGCATGGAAGTTTACCACGACGAAACTGCCCCGCTGATTGCCTGGTACGAAAAGGAAGGCAAACTTCTGCGGATCGATGGCATCGATGGCTACAAGGCTGTCGTCAAGGTCATTCTGCGTGTCGAAGGTGCCGCTGTCTCCAGCTCATCCAGCCTGCAAGACCAGCCCCTGGACATCGGTGCCAAATAAATTCCACCCGGCAGGCTCAGGAAACAGGCGTGTCGAAATCTCCTCCAAATGTCCTGGTCGTGATGGTCGATCAGCAGAGCGCCTCAATGATGAGTTGCGCTGGCAACCGCGATCTGCATACTCCCTATATGGATAGTATCGCTGCGCGTGGTGTGCGCTTCGATCGGGCCTACTGTACCAATCCCCTCTGCATCCCCTCACGCTTCAGTCTGCTCACCGGACGCCGCCCGAGCGAGATCGGTCTCTGGAGCAACCGCACCAGCCACCTGCCGCCGCTGGCCGCGCAATTCGAGGGCCGCGCCCTCGGGCATCTCCTGCAACAGGCGGGTTACCTGACCGCATATGCCGGCAAGGTCCACCTGCCGCGCATGAAGGCCGAGGACATCGGTTTCGAGGTCATCAGTGCCGACGAACGCGAAGCGATGGCCGAGGACTGTGCCGCCTTCCTCCAGCGACGCCACAACCAGCCCTTCTGCCTTTTCGCATCTTTCATCAATCCGCACGATATCTGCATGATGGCCCTGTGCGATTTTGCCACGACTGATCACGAAAAACTCCTGGTCGATATCTGTCGCACCGAGCAGAAAACTCTCGACGTTGTTCTGCAACGACCCGAGGATGTCGATGAGGGCACGTTCATCAGCCAGTACTGCCCGCCGCTGCCGCCCAATTACGAGCCGCAGGAGGACGAGCCGGAAGCCATCCGCCTGATGCTCGAAGCCCGCCCCTTCCGCGCCGCCGCCCGCGAAAGGTGGAATGCCAGTCGTTGGCGCGAACACCGCTGGGCCTATGCCCGCCTGACCGAGAAGGTGGACAGTGAGATCGGAATCGTGCTCGAATCGCTGCGCGCCAGCCCTTATGCGGACAATACGGTCGTGATCTTCACCAGCGATCATGGCGAACTCGATGCCGCCTACCGCATGGAGCACAAATCGACTCATTACGAGCCGGCCTGCCGCATCCCGCTCATCATCGATGCGCCGGGCGTGGCAAATCCCGGCGCCGTCGCTCAGGAGCTCGTCTCCAACGGTCTCGATCTCATGCCGACGATCTGCGACTATGCCGGTGCCGCCGTTCCACCGGAGCTGAGTGGCCGCTCGCTCCGCCCCCTCGTCGAAGGACGCGAGATCGGCGAATGGCGCACGGCCCTGCCGCTCGAAAATGCCTGCGGTCGCGCCATCGTCACGCAGAATTTCAAGTACTTCCAGGCCGATATCGGCCAGTCAGCCGAACAGCTTTACGACCGCCAGACTGATCCCTGGGAAAAACGCAACGCCCTCCAAGATCCCGCCTTGGCCGCGGAGCTGAGCGACCTGCGCCACCTCCACAAACAGCTCTTCCAGACCCCCGTCCGCGACGAAGCTACCGTCCTGGCCGATCTGGAGAGCAGTTGATGCAAATGATTTAAAATGCCAGAGTCCGCACCGGCTGCGGCAGAGTCCGGACTCCGCCGCTTTCAGATACTCGATACCCGTCTCAGCGCCATGACCATGGCTCAGACGGTGTCAACCGTGCTGGGCTGGGTCGAGCGTCGCGAACGGCGCTATGTCAATGTCTTCGCCGTCGAGTCGCTGCTCAAATGCCGCGACGATGCCAGGCTCTCGCAGATCGTCAATGCGGCCGATCTGGTGCTGACCGATGGCATGCCGCTCGTCTGGATCGGACGTCACATCGCCGGCCTGAAGCTCGAACGCTGCTACGGTCCCGATGTCATGGTCGAGGTCATGGCCGCCGGCTGCGCCCGCGGTGTGCGTCACTACCTCTACGGCGGGGCCGACGAAACTATTCTCGACCGGCTCGAGGAACGTCTGCGCGCCCGTTTTCCGGATCTGATCATCGTCGGTCGGCATGTGCCGCCGCACCGTCCCCTGACCGAAGCCGAGTCGGAAGCCGTCGTGGCCGATATCCACGCCAGCCGTGCCGATATTGTCTGGGTCGGCATCGGCACGCCCAAGCAGGACTACTGGGTCGGCGAGTTCCGTCAGCGGCTCAAAACTCCCGCTCTGCTGGCCGTGGGTGCGGCTTTCAATTTCCACGCCGGTACGGTCAGCCAGGCCCCGCGCTGGATGATGCGTTCGGGGCTTGAGTGGCTCTACCGCCTGCTGGCCGAACCACGCCGCCTCTGGCGACGCTACCTGATCGGCAATCCGCGTTTTGTCTTTCTCGTTCTACGCCAGTGGATCACGCGCCAGCCGGTGCCGCTGGGCAAGGTCTTTTGCGATCATGATTGTTGATTTTCACACCCACTGTTTTCCCGATGCTCTCGCCGCCCGCGTGGTGCCGCTGCTGGCGGCCAACTCCGGCATTCCGGCTTTCAGCGACGGCACGGCCGCCGGTCTGCGCAGCTCGATGCAGCGCAACGGGATCGATGCCAGCGTCCTTTTGCAGATTGCCACCAAACCCGCTCAGACCCCCACGGTCAACAGTTGGGCGATCGAGCAGAACAGCCCCGACATCATCGCCTTCGGCAGTGTCCATCCTCTCTACGAAAACTGGCGCGAAGAACTCGACCGCATCGCCGCCGCCGGATTGAAGGGCTTCAAGCTGCATCCCGATTATCAGGAGTTTTTCGTCGACGACGATCTGCTCCGCCCGATCTATGCACATGCCGTTGAACTGGGGCTGGTGATTTCTTTCCATGCCGGCATTGATGTCGGCCTCAGTGACCCCGTCCACTGTACGCCCGAGCGTCTGCTGGCGGTGTACGACATCCTCCAGCATGGCAAAATTGTGCTAGCCCACATGGGTGGCTGGAATCTCTGGCACGAGGTCGAAGCTTCGCTCGCCGGCAGCAACTTTTATTTCGACACTTCATACTGTGTCGGCCATCTGGCGAAGGCGGATTTTGTGCGACTGATCCACAAACACGGCTTCGAAAAGATACTCTTCGGCTCCGATTCGCCCTGGGAAGACCAGGCCGACTCACTGGCCAGCATCCGCTCACTCGGTCTCACCCCCGCGGAAGAACAGGCCATCCTCGGCACCAACGCCATGCGCCTCCTCGACCTGAGCGCCGACTGAATCGGCGTCAATAAAAACCGCTGAGGCGCAGTAACTGCGGGAAATAGGGCGTTTTTCCAAAAGCCCGCAGGCAAGCTGGGACCGCAGGGCTCCGCACCTGCAGACTCGGCCGTCAGGCCGCCAGCCCTGGGAACCCCGAGCGCTGGCTCGGGACAGGGAAAGCCGTATTCTGTAATCTTGCAAAGTAATTGCCAGATTACAATCTGTGGCAATGTCCAGACTCTGCCACGGACGATAAATATCCCACGCGAAGGAAAAAGTCTGAAAGCTGGAGCCCGCCGTCCCGGCGGGAATACCCCCGCTGCTGGAGGGCGGCAGGCTCTTGCCGCCGGATGAAGGGGCTTTTTTATTGCTCCTCAATCGCGGTTTCATCCAGCGTTGACAGCGCGATGCCCTCCAAAATTTCAGCCCCTTTTGCAGTTAAATTTGCCTTTTCCTGGCGGTTCGCGGGGGCGCTCCCTTCCAAAATTTTCTGTTTCTTTGGCGGTTATTTTTGTTTTTTTAGCGAGTCGCGAGGACGATGTGACAGTCTTCCCTCCCAAACTTCGTGCCTTTTCAGGGCTTGCTCAGGCTGACGGTGACAAAGCCCCAGGCGATAGTCAGCAGCAGGGGAAGCAGGGTGCGATAGCGGCGCGGCCTGTGCTGCAGTCGCGTCAGCAGCCAGATTATCAAACCAGCCGAGGCGACAAAATAACCCAAAAGCAACAGGGTATCGACCCATTCCTTCCGATACGTCCAATCCGCTGAGATTACGCCGACAATGATAGCGACAGCAAAGTGCCATGCGTGCAGCCGGATTCGCTGAAGAAATGTCAGCCCTTCGCCGCCATCGGGCAGCCGGATAGCATTGTTGGCCAGCACACCCAGTACGATACTGATCCAGCAGGCGATTTTGGTGAAGGTATAGACGTTCCCCGTGCCCCAGTCGGTTCCTCCCAGCAGGAAGCGGGGAACGGTATGGGTCAGGGCATGGGGACTGAAATTCCAGATATAGAGCGGGACGACACAGTAGAGAAGGCCCAGAAGCGGGAGATACAGATAGGCCCGAAACCAGACAGGAAACAGGCTCTGCCGCAACTTGACTGGCCGGGTTTCCACAGGTTCCCTCAGTCGGCGACGATCACAGCGTCAGCGCGGCGTTCGTGGCGTTCGGTGATGCGGATTTTGACGCGTTCGGTTCCGGGCTGGGTGTCGGCCACAATCACGGCGAAACCACCGATGCGGCAGAAGCCATTTTTATCGGGATTGTAGCGGTCGCGATCCGTGATAACGACGCTGAAGACTGTGCCCACCTGCACCTGTTCGGCAGTCGAGGTGACACCGTCGAGCACGCCTGCGGGCAGATCCTTGGCCGGTTCGATCGTCGGCGCCTCGGCGGCAGCCGGTTTGTCGCTCTTGAGCAGTTGTGTCAGCGGGGTGTCGGCCGCCACTAATTCGCCGGTCCAGAAACGGTCGAGCTGTTGCGTGATGCGGTAGCGGACCGTCTCGCCTTCCTTGGCTCCGGTGATATAGACAGTGTTGCCTTCGAGACGCAGGCGGCCGTCACCGCGCGAGCCGAGTCCGGTTATCAGGCCTTCGAAAACATCGCCCACGAGCGGCTCAGCGTGAGGTTCGGCAGTGGCGGCCGGTGCCACCGGTGCCGCCGGTGTGCGGACGGCTGCCGGAGTGCGCGTGGCAGCGACCGGGGCAGTGGCTTCGCCGGTTTCCGCTTTGGCCGCCGGAGGCTTTGCAGGGCTGGCAGGTTCGATTACTCCGGTCTGGCCGTCCTTATGGACTTTGAAAATCGCGAAAAC
>Ga0172382_10008480_pt1 | contig 14310 bp, 12 predicted proteins | sample Leawel138RmetaG_FD_122245 | JGI IMG/M metagenome (GOLD analysis project Ga0172382, IMG submission 122245) | Leachate microbial communities from a municipal landfill in Southern Ontario, Canada - Leachate well 138R metaG | ecosystem: Engineered > Solid waste > Landfill > Unclassified | place...
GCGACGGTTATTGCCTTACTTGGCATTCTTCTTGCGCTTTGCCTTTTTGCAGCTGGTTTTTAAATGGAAAAAAGAAAGTTATCGATATAAGCCGTTTTAAAAATTGGAGGGGAAAAATCCGGTTGGGAAACAACAGTTTTCTTTTCGAAAAAGATAACTCCTTTATCGCTCCAGATAATTTTAATGATTTTGCAGTTCGTTCTGAAAAAGATAAATTTCTTAGCAATATTATTCGCTCTTGCGGGCTTTGTGCTATACCCCTTTTTAAAAAATGGGGTATTAATGTCATTAAAGTGCCGGCAAGAGGAGGCGCTTTAAGGAGCGAACTTATTTCTCTTGTTAAGAAGGCAATGGAATTAAAATCCCCTGATGAGTGCCGTTGCTTAATCGGTTCTCGCAAGTTTTGTTCCGGCTCTCGCTGTTATTACAATTATCCTTCAGAAAAAAATGCTTAGCATCAAAGAAAAAGAAATATGCGTTATGCTTTCCGATATTTCAGATATCCGCAATTTAAAAAGCATTCTTTTGCCTCTTCCTGTCGCAGAGGCAAGGAAAACAGTTCCTTTTATGCCTCGGGAATATATAACTCACGAAGTTTCTCTAAGGCTTTTAAAAAGGCTGTTAGGCGATGATGTTTTTAATCGGGCTAAAAGAATTTATTTTGGCCATGAAACTTGCGCTCGCGCTTTTCCTTCTGGAGATATTGATGAAGCGGTTTCTATTGTTTCCTCGAAGGGAAAGGATATATCCCTAGTTGTTCCTTATGTAGGGGAAAGAGATATTAAAAAAATATTTCCGGCAATTGAAAAATTTGCCGAACTTAATCCGAACGGTGAAATAATCGTTAATGATTTTGGAATAATTAATTTTATTTTGGAAAAAAATATCCCCGTTAAAATTGTGCTTGGCAGGCTTCTTTCCCGGACAAAAAGAGATCCCCGCTTCGGAAAAAAAATGCCTGAAGATAAGGAAATGATTAAGGACGCCAAAAAGGTTGTTAAAAAATCCGCTAGCGAACTGTCTGAAACAGGGTATTCTTTCGCGCCTTTCAGAGAATTTCTAAAAAATTTAAGCATCTCAAGAGCGGGCATAGACGCCTTGCCTCAAGGGGTAAGCTTGCCTAAAGCGGGGGATATGGAATTTGATTTATACTGGCCTTGGGTTTATGTGACAAGCGGGCGTTCTTGCCAACTGCTTGGCATAAAAGATTCCCGCAAAGGAAAATATCCTCTCGAAGCGCCTTGTGATATGAAATGCAAACAGTTTGAAATGGAGCCCCAAGGAACAGGAATCCATTATTCCGTTCAAAAAGGAAACGCTGTTTGGATGGAAGTCTTAAAACCCGGAAAAATAAAGGGCGGATTTTCCCGCTTTGTCTACGAACCCGTTATTCCGGCTTAAAAATTAGCTTGCGATTTTTTTCTTCCATTCCGGAATTTTTTGAACTTTGTAATTAATCCTTATTCTTCTCTTCTTCTTCCGTGGAAGGACTTATGTATATCCCTTAGCTCTTTGTTTGTAAGGTGGGTATATATCTGGGTTGTTTGTATATTTGAATGGCCGAGCATCTCTTGTACTGATCTTAAATCCGCGCCGTTTATTAAAAGGTCTGTAGCAAACAGATGTCTTAATGTATGCGGATGTATTTTTTTCGGTATTCCCGCTTTTATTGCGTAGCGGTCTATGGTTCTTTGAACTGTCCGGGTAGTCATCCTCCCTATCGGTTGAGGGTTGTTTGAATTGGTATAAGTTATAAAAAGCGCTTCTTCAGCATCCTCTCTTTTGTCTAAATAATCTTTTATTGCTTTTTTGGCGCGCCCTGAAAGAAAAACTACTCTTATCTTTCCTCCTTTTCCTCTTATCGACAATTCTCCCCGCTCTATATTTATATATCTCTCCAGAGCGCAGAGCTCCGATACGCGGAGTCCGGTAGAGAAAAGAACTTCAAGAAGAGCGCGGTCTCGCACTGATTGGACAGAGTTGCCTTCGGGCGCTTCAAGCAGTCTTTCCAGATCTTTGTATTCAATGATGTCTATCTGCCTTTTTGGCATTTGAGGCAGCTCCACCTTTTCAGGGGAGAGTACCGGAAAATCTCTTTTTATCAGGTATTTTAGAAAGTTTCTTATAGCTATAACGTAGTACGCTTGGGTGTTTTTCTTTAATTCAGTATTTTCCGCAAGATATATTCTGAATTTTCTTATTTTTTCATTGGTTATATCTTTAGGTTCCTTTATTTCGGCAAATTTAAGAAACCTATTAATAGCTCTTTCATATGCCTTCTTTGTGCGCGGAGACCGGTTTTTCTCTATTTGCAGGTAATCAAGGTAGTCTTTTAGTAGCTTATCTATTTCAGCCATTGCCATAATTTTATCATAATCTGTCGTAAAATAATTAAAACTGGAAGTTTTAACATCCATCTTTCCCCCTTGAAACGGCCTCTTTTTTATAGTATTATTCCGCTGATGCTTACTCCAAGAGTTAAAGCCAATATCATAAAAGGTAGCCAAATGCATGAAACCGATACCGGATCGGCGGAAGTTCAAGTCGGCATTTTAAATCGTCGGATTGATGAGCTTGCAAGCCACCTTAAAAAGAATCCTAAGGATGTACATTCCAGGAGGGGTCTTTTAAAGATGGTCAGTAAGCGCCGTAAACTGGAAAAATATATTGGCACTGAAGCCGCTAAAAAAGATTCCAAAAAAAGAAAGGTTTCCAAGAAAGCCGCCTAGAAATGGCTAATTCCATCAATACAGAACAGCGCGTAGGTATCTTTATTGATATCCAAAACTTATACCACTCTGCCAGAAATCTTCACGCAAGCAGAGTTAATTACAAGGAGCTTATCAAGTATGTCGCCGGAGGGCGGCATGTTGTTAGGAGTATCGCTTATGTTGTCTCAAGCGATCCTCAAACCGGAGAAGAAGCTTTTTTTGATGCTTTGGAAAACGCGGGCCTCGAGCTTCGTATGAAAGATCTTCAAGTTTATCCGAGCGGAGCGAAGAAAGCTGACTGGGATGTGGGTATGGCTGTTGATGCCATTAAAATGGCGCCGAGTTTTGATACGGTCATACTTGTAACCGGCGACGGCGATTTTATTCCCTTGGTGGAATATCTCCAAGTCGGTCTTGGCAAGATAGTTGAAGTAGCAGCTTTTAGCAGAACCACTTCAGGAAAGCTCAAGGAAGTAGTTGATCGTTTTATAGATATTGATGAAGTGCCTAAAGCTATTTTTAAGTCAAAGCGCAGCAAGCAAACTAGCGTCAAGCGTTCTTCGTCAAGCAAGAAATAATAAAAAAATAAAAGAAAAAAATATGGATTTTGATAGAAAGATTTTTGAAACAGAAATAGCGGGCCGTCCTCTCAAGGTTGAAGTCTCGCGCATGGCCGAACAAGCTAACGCCGCGGTGCTTGCTACTTACGGAGAAACCTCGGTTCTCGCAACCGTTGTTATGGATAAAGAAGATAAGGATGTCGGTTTTATGCCTCTCGTCGTTGACTATGAAGAAAAATTTTATGCTATCGGCAAAATACTTGGCAGCCAGTATGTTCGCCGCGAAGGCAGGCCTTCACAAGAAGCTATTCTTTCCGCGCGCTTGATAGATAGGGCTATTCGCCCTCTTTTTGATAATCGCATAAGGCGCCCTATTCAGGTTACGGCAACTATTCTTTCTTATGATGAAGAGAATGATCCCGACTTTGTAGCGATAACTGGCGTATCTATCGCTCTTGGTATATCTGATATTCCTTGGGGAGGCCCCATTGCCGGCGTGTCTCTTGCTAAGTTTGGAGAAGAGTTTGTTCTTAACCCTTCCGTAAAAGATCTTGAAGATCGAGACTCGGAAAAGAAATTCTCTAGCTTTATAGCGGGAATTGACGGGGAGATAAATATGATCGAGCTTGACGGCCATGAAGCTAACGAAGATGAAGTAATTGCTTCGTACACTGAAGCTATGAAGGAGATCGAAAAAATACTCATTTTTGAACGCGATATTATTAAAAAAATAGGAAAAGAAAAAGCTGATGTTGCTTTGGCGGAACCCTCTGACGAGCTTAAATCTTCAGTTTCTGATTATCTTTCTGATAAATTGGAAAAAGCTTTATTTATAAAAGAAAAAACAGAAAGAGAAAGCGCTTTATCAGCTCTTGAAAAAAGCCTCAAAGAGCATCTTGTTGAAAGCGGTTTTACCGAAGACGATTTTTCGGAAGCAATGAGGCTTTTGGATAAGCACATTGATGAAGAAGTCCACAAAGCCGCCCTTACAAGAAATGCGCGCGTAGATGGGCGCGCTCTTGATGAGGTTCGCGACCTTTATTGTGAAACTTCGCTTCTTCCGAGAACTCACGGATCTTCTATTTTTGTAAGGGGCAATACCCAGTCGCTTGCAACTGTTACTCTTGCCGCTCCGGGATCGGAGAAGGTTATAGAAACAATAGAGCATAGCGGAAAGCAAAGGTTTATGCTTCATTATAATTTCCCGGGATTTTCTGTTGGCGAGGCAAAATCTTTCCGCGGACCTGGCAGGAGGGATATAGGCCATGGAGCTCTGGCAGAAAAAGCTGTTAAAGAAGTTATTCCCAGCCAAGAAGAATTTCCTTATACGATTCGCATTGTTTCGGAAATATTATCCTCTAACGGCTCGTCTTCTATGGCTACGGTTTGCGCTTCGATACTCGCCCTTATGGATGCAGGCGTTCCGATTAGGAAGCCGGTTGCCGGCATAGCTATGGGTCTTATGACTGGGGAAGGAGGCAAGTATAAAGTGCTGACCGATATCCAAGGGCCGGAAGATCATCACGGCGATATGGACTTTAAGGTTGCTGGCACTAAAGATGGCGTAAATGCTATTCAAATGGATGTAAAAATTAAAGGCATCCCTCTCCCCGTTCTTTTGGAAGGATTAAAGCAAGCACGTGAAGCAAGGCTTAAAATACTTGACGTAATGGCATCTGCGATTAGCGAGCCTCGCCCCGAACTGTCTAAATATGCTCCTCGGGTAAAGGTTATTGATATAGATCCTGCGCGCATCGGAGAGCTTATCGGGCCTGGAGGAAAGGTGATTAATGGAATTATTGATCGTACTGGCGTAACTATAGATATTGATGATGCTGGGAAAGTTTACATAGCCGCTACCGAAAAATCTTCGCTCGAAGCGGGAGTTAAAGAAGTCGAAGCCATTCTTAAGGAATATAATATTGGAGAAATAGTAGAGGGAAATGTTGTGCGCGTTCTTGATTTCGGCGCTATTGTCGATCTTGGCGGCGGGCGCGACGGAATGGTGCATGTTTCTGAACTTAAAGAAGGCTTTGTTAAGAATGTTACCGATGTTATTAATGTCGGGGATTTTGTAAGAGCTAAAGTTATAAAAGTTGAAGAGGGAAAAATAGGCCTCTCGATCAAGCAGCTCAAGCCCGAAGAAAAAAAATAATTATTCCTATAAATTGCATCGACCCCCGCTAGAAGCGGGGGTTTTTAAATTTTCTTAATTTTAAATATTTATATTTTAATATTATTAAATTATTTTTTGGCTTATCTGTTTGCTTTGTTCCGTTTCAATCTGTTCTGAACATAGTCGAAGGATATAGATAGAAAGGTGAGGCTGTATTGCGTATGTCATTCCTGCGAAAGCGGGAATCCAGGTTTCACGATTCAATGTTTCAGGGTTTTTAATAAGTTATGCACACTAAAAATTAATTTATTCTGTTATCATTAAGTATATGAACGGACAAAATAATGAAAAGCAGCCTATGCGTCCAAGCTTTGGCGGTTCCGAAGGCGCAGGCTCGCTTAAACCGAATAATGCTCCGATGTCCGAACTTTCAGGACAAGAAGCAAATCAGGCGCCTGCGCCTCTCCAAGGAACCAATCAGCCGACGCCATCCGAGTGGTCTCCAAAAAATGTGCCAGAACCCGGGCCTATTGGCGGTCCTTCTCCAGCAGCTCAAGCGCCTATTGAGCCTGCGGTTTCTCCTGCTCCGATAGAACCGCCTCAACCTATGAGTCAGCCTGCTCCTGCGCCAGTGGAGCCAGCCCAGCCGGCACCTGCTCCCTCTCCCGTTTTTCCGCCGCCGTCCGTCGGCGTTTCGGGTGGTGCTGTGCCGCCTCCTCCGCAAGAATCGGGATACCAAATTAAAACAATGAAATCCGACCAAGAAGCTCTTAAAGCTTCAGGCGGAACCGAAACAGCTCCCCAATCTTTTACGCCAGCGCCGATAGGCAGCGAAAAAGTATTTAATACTGCCGATGCTTCTGCTGTTTCGGCAAAAAAACCCGGCTCGAAAAAAGCTCTTGTTATTAGCCTGGTTGTTTTTGCTATTTTAGGCATAGGTGCGGTTGGTTTCTTTTTAGTAAAGCCTTTGCTTTTCTCTCCGGTTGAATCTCCTGAATCTTTTCCTCCGGCAATAATTCCTGAAGAGGAAGTTGCTCCTCCGGTTGGCGAAGAACCTCCGGTAACTGGAGAAAATGGAGAAACAGCCGAAGAAGCTATTGTTCACGCATCTTTTTTTGCGGAGTCTGCAGACTTAGTTGAACCTCTCACGGTTGAAAGTATTACCGCCGAATCAATCAGCGCCTTATTCCCCTCAAGCGAAGAAGCTGAAATTGAAGAAGGTGATATAAGAGAATTGGTTATAAGCGACAATGCTGGCCCCATATCTTTTTCCGAATTTCTGCCGGCCTTGCTTCCTGATATGAACGCTGAAGGCTTGAAAGCCGCTTTTGAAGACGACTTTACCTTGTTTGTTTATCGCGACGATATGAGCGATCTTCCTGGATTCATAGCTAAAGTTTCCACAGACACTGAATCTGAAATTCTATCTTCTGTTTCTTCTGCTATTGAATCTTCTCCTAATCTTGGAAATATGTATTCTTCTGATCCGGGGGAAATATCTTCCTTTAAAGATGGCTCTGTTGCCGAAAACCCTGTGAGATACGCGCCGTTTGCTGGCGCTGGGTACGCCTTTAATTATGGCTGGTTTGTTGATGATGCTGGGACAAACTACCTCGTAGCTTCGGCTTCATACGAAGGTATGGCTGTTGCGGTAGAAAAGGCTGGCTTCTAGCCGAAGTTGACAGAATGGGAGATAAGTAGAATAATGAGCTTAAGAGAGAGCCCCGCAAAGAAGCGGGGCTTTCAAAAAAAAGAGGGTTAAAACGAAAAAATAACAATGGATTTAAAGCAAATAGTTACAATAATAAACCAAATAGCCAAAGAAAGAGGAGTTGATCCCTCGCGTGTTCTTGAGGGAGTTGAGGACTCTATAGCTACGGCATATAGGAAAGAATACGGCGAGCGCGGAGAAGTAATTAAGGCAAAGATTGATTCCAAAACTGGAGAAGTTAAGTTTTGGAAGGAAAAAGAAGTTGTTGATGAAACCACAGTTAGGATAGTGGAAGAAGAGGAAGAGCCTGGTTCTGTCGAGGCGGAAGTAGAAAAGATTGGAGATAAGGCTAAAGACGCCGCTTTAAGCGAGGCAGAAGAAGATGGGGAAGGCAAGCTTCCCCGATATAATCCTGAACGCCACATTCTTATCGATGAAGCCAAAAAAATTAAAAACGACGCCATCTTAGGCGAAGTGCTTGAGTTTCCGCTTGAAGCAAAGCTTGAATTTGGCAGAATTGCCGCTCAATCTGCCAAGCAGGTTATTTTGCAGAAATTCCGCGAGGCAGAAAAAGAAGCCGTGTTCGGCGAATTTAAAAACAAGGAAGGGCAGATAATTTCCGGACTTATTCATCGGTACGATCGAGGCAACATTCATGTTGATCTTGGCCGTATCTCTGGGATTATGTTTGCTAACGAAACAATCCCCGGCGAACATTATGGAGTTAACCAGAGAATGCGTTTTTATGTTCTTGCTATTCAAGAAAATAGGCGCGGACAGCCCGAAATAGTTCTTTCTCGTTCGCATCCGAAATTTATAGCCAGGCTTTTTGAGCTTGAAGTTCCCGAAATTGCCGATGGTACGGTTGAAATAAAAGCGATATCCCGCGAAGCCGGCAACAGGACTAAAATAGCTGTCTATTCTGATATGGAAGGAGTTGATCCTATTGGCTCCTGCGTCGGTCAGCGCGGCACTCGCGTTATGGCGGTAACTAACGAGCTTGGCAATGAAAAGATTGATATTGTGGAGTGGTCAGAAAATCCGGAAGAATTTATTTCTGCTTCTCTCTCGCCTGCTAAAGTCAAAGAAGTAGAAGTTTTTCCCAAGCATGAAGCAAAAGTTATTGTTCCCGACGACCAATTGAGTCTAGCCATAGGCAAAGGAGGGCAGAATGTCCGCCTTGCCGCTAAGCTTACCGGCTGGAAAATAGATGTCCGCTCCGAAATGAACCCTGATGAAGTCCAGGAAGACGGCATTGCCGGAACTCTCGAAAAGCCTGAAGGGGAAGTTTCTGATAAACCCGAAGAAGGAGTTCTTATTCCAAAAAAAGAAGAGGAATAAATAAAGAAAAAATATTAAAATGATGCCAAACAACAAAGAATCTCGTATGGAATATCTCATACCTACTGTTATTGAAAAAACTTCTCATGGAGAGCGCGCCTTTGATATATATTCCCGCCTCTTGAAAGACAGGATTATTTTCTTAGGCGGTCCGGTTGATGACGGCGTTGCTAATACGGTAATAGCCCAAATGCTTTTTCTTGCCAGTGAAGATCCTAAAAAACCGATTAAGCTTTATATCAATTCTCCGGGCGGATCGGTTACTGCTGGTATGGCTATATACGACACTATGCAATTTGTAGCTCCGGCTGTTGAAACTGTCTGTGTAGGCATAGCCGCTTCCATTGCCGCTTTTCTTCTCGCTGCCGGTGAAAAAGGCAAGCGTATAGCTCTTCCTAATTCGGAAATGCTTATTCATCAAGTAATGGGCGGAGCAGAAGGCCAGGCAAGCGATATTGAGATTGCCGCTAAACAGATAATTAAAACTAAAAAGAAGATTAATCAGCTTCTTGCTAAAATGACCGGAAAGACTTTGTCCAAGATAGAAAAGGATTCCGACAGGGATTACTGGTTGTCTGCTGAAGAAGCTAAAAAGTATGGCCTTATCGATGAAGTTGTCACAAAAGCTAAATAAAGAGGAAAAAATAAGCTTAGTAGACGATCTCCTTAATCGGAGCGTTGTAGAAGTACTTCCTTCAAAGGAGGCTTTGCGCGAACTTCTGCTTTCCGACAAAAAACTTAGGATATATATCGGCACGGATGCTACTGGCTCTTCTCTGCACCTCGGACACGCCACCAACTATATGGTTCTCGAAAAATTCCGCAAGCTTGGGCACGAAGTTATTTTTTTGATAGGCGATTTTACCGCTAGGATAGGCGATCCGACCGATAAGGACGCGGTTCGTAAACAGCTTTCCCGCAAAGAAGTAAAAGAAAACGTTAAGACTTGGCTTAAGCAAATATCGCCGGTTATTGATATAAAAAACAGGAGAAATCCGGTTAAGATAGCTTACAATCATAAGTGGCTGTCAAAGCTTAATTTTGAAAGTATTATAGATTTGGCATCTAATTTTACTGTTCAGCAAATGCTTGAACGCGATATGTTTGAACGCAGAATAAGCGAAGAAAAGCCCATATATCTTCACGAATTCTTTTATCCTCTTATGCAGGGTTATGACAGCGTTGTTATGGACATTGATGTGGAAGTTTGCGGAAATGACCAAAAGTTTAACGCTCTTGCGGGCAGGACTCTCCAAAAGAAAATCAACAATAAAGAAAAGTTTGTCTTTATTACCACCCTTCTTGTTAATCCGGTAACGGGAGAAAAAATGATGTCAAAGAGTCTTGGTACAGGCGTTTTTCTGGATGAAGATGCAAACGAAATGTTCGGCGGAATAATGGCGCAAGCGGATGAAAATATTCCCCAGCTTTTCACCGATTGCACGTATGTTTCTCTTAATGAAATAGAAAAAATTAAAAAACAGCTTGAAAGCGGAAAAGTTAATCCGCGCGATATTAAAAAGAAGCTTGCCTTTGAAATAGTTAAAATATTCCACGGCGCCGAAAAAGCGGAATCTGCTGTCAAAGAATTTGACGCGGTCTTCAGGAATAAGGAAACGCCTTCAGATATTAAGGAAGTTTCCGTTGGCGAAGACTTAATTAATGTCGTTGAGGTGCTTGTTTTTGCCGGGTTAGTTTCTTCTAAAGGCGAGGCTCGTCGTCTTATAGAGCAAGGTGCGGTTAAAATAAATGGCGAAAAAATTAACGACGCCGATAAAAATATTAAAGTAGAGAAAGAAGGCTTGATAATTCAAGCGGGCAAGCGCCGTTTCGCAAAAGTGGTCAAGAAATAACCAGCATTAAATATTGAATTTTAAAAAAACGGCGCAACGCCGTTTTTTATAAAAGAAAATAAATTTTGAATATTTTTAAAAACTTGTATTAAAATATCTCGTATGGAGAGAAAAAAAATATTTATTATTTTAGCCGTTGTTATAGCTGTTTCGGCATTAAATTTTAATTTTATAGCTCCGCAAAAAGCGGAAGCGAATATCTTGGAAAATATTTCCGGATTTATTGATAAGCTCAAGTTTTGGGAAAAAAAATCGCCTGAAATTGAATCATCTGAAAATTTTGACGGCATTCTTGGCGGGGAAACAGGTTTCTTAAAAAATGAAGATCCGGAATCTTACCGCTCGCTTATCCAGTATGAAGAAGCGGTTATTAACGCTATAGATAAAAGCGCTCCGGGTGTTGTTTCAATAGTGGTGTCAAAGGACGTTGAAATTATCGAGCAATGCCCGGTAACTGATCCATTTTTCGGTCCTGGATTTAAATTTTATGTTCCGTGCCCTTCGGGAAAAACCGAGAAGCAGGAAATAGGCGGGGGAACCGGATTTTTTGTATCTTCAAACGGATTGGTTTTAACCAATAAGCACGTAGTTATTGATCAAGAAGCCGAATACACCGTCTTTTTCGGGAAGGATAATAAATATGACGCCGAGGTTATCGGCGTAGACGAGATTGAGGATCTTGCCTTGCTTAAAGTGGAAGGGAGCGAATTTCCCGTTCTTGCTCTTGGCAATTCTGACTCTGTCCGCCTGGGGCAGACGGCGATAGCTATCGGCAATGCGCTTGGGGAATTTAAGGATACGGTTTCAGTCGGCGTCATATCCGGCCTCTCAAGAACTATTACCGCTACTAATTCTTCCGGAAGTTCGGAAATTATAGAAAATGTTTTTCAAACGGATGCCGCTATTAATCCGGGAAATTCAGGCGGACCGTTAATTAATTTAAAAGGAGAAGTTATCGGCATAAATACGGCAATTGCTTCCGGAGCAGAGAACATCGGTTTTGCTATACCTATAAACAAAGCGCGCAGGGTAGTGGAAACTTACCAAAAACAGGGAAAGATTACTTCTGCCTATCTTGGGGTTTGGTACGAAAGGACTGACGAAGGAGCTAAAGTTGGGGGTAATAGCAACCCTGTAATGCCGGACTCGCCCGCTGAAAAAGCAGGGTTAAAAGAAGGAGATTTAATTGTTAAAGCTAACGGAAAAGACATCAATAAAGACAGGTCTTTAAGCTCCGTCATATCCGAGCTTTCCCCGGGAGACACTCTTGCTATGAAAGTTAAGAGAGGAGAAGAAACGCTTAACATAAGCGCTGTTTTGGAAGAGAGGGATTAGCTTGATTAAATATCCTCTAACTTCAATAAAGCCCGACTTTTACCCTTGACAAATCAGTTAAGTTATGTCATAATCCAGCCACACTAGAAATAGTGAATAAAATTTTTTGGAGTGATTTGATGTTTAAAAAATTAATAAGTTTTTTATTTGTAATCCTTGTAAGCTCATTATTGTTTACTTCCGTGTTCGCCTCTACTACTCCTCGTGCAGAAGGAGCTATCGTTTCTCCGGGTCGTCAGTTTATAAGCGATCGTTATATTCCGCTTAGGTTAGTGGCTGAATCTCTCGGCTTTAGCGTAATATGGAATAAAGACGACAAAACAATTGATATTTTTACTGCTGGAGAAAAAAAGGGGGATTCGGAACATATTTGTCGCTTTTCCCCCGAAGAGTATATTACTTCCGACGGTAGGTCCTATATTCCAGCTTCTTCTATTCTTCGCTTAAGCAGTAAAGGTAGCTGTATTTCTTTTATGGGAAACGAAGGCTACTACATTTATAGGGACTGGCTTTCTTTATCCGAATCCAAAGGTCTTGTCTTAGAACAGTCCTTTGAAAGAAGTCTGGATGATGATGTGTGCGAGGTAAAGCTATATTCTGACGGAAATAAAGAGCATCCCGGAGGTCCGCCGACTGTAAGGATTAGAGTTTATATCTGGTCTAGAATTTTTTAAATATTGCCCCGTGCTTTTTTTATAAAGCCGGGGCTTTTTATTTTTTAATTTTTTTTATGCATTATCCTCGCCTCCTGTCATTCTCGGCTTGTTTGGGAAACCCAACCTCCTCTATCATTCCCGAAAAAGCGGGAATATAAGTTACTCTTCCCCTGTCATTCTCGAAAAAGCGGGAATATAAGTTACTCTCTCTGTCATTCCCGAAAATTGCGTTAGCAATTTATCGGGAATCCAGGTTTTTTCCGCATTTAATTTTCCTGGATCCCCGTTTTCACGGGGATGACAAAGAAGAGTACTCTTTGTTCTCTATTATTTTAACGTTTAATCTTGTCATTTCAGTCTCCCTCTATCATTTCCACGTTGCCCTTCCGCAGCCTTGGCACTTTTTACTCTTTCGTAGTCATAAGCTTGTCTAAGGATGAAGGAGGGAATCCAGACTCTCCTTATTATCTCTACTCTTTCTTCCCATTCCAGTTTCTATCTGTCATTCCCGAAAATTGCGCTAGCAATTTATCGGGAATCCAGGTCTTTGACATTTTCCCAATATTCTCTTACTTTTCTTACTGTCTATGTTCTTATAATATAGGGATATACAAGTCATACATTTGTAACTTATGAATAACGCATTTAATCGTTTTACAATCAAAGCTCAAGAATCAATTCAAAACGCCCAAGACCTTGCTTCCTCTAAGGGGCATGGAGAGTTTCGGGCGCTCCATCTCTTATCTGTATTGCTTCATGATTCCGATACTCTTGTCCAGCCGATATTAGAAAAAGCGGATATAGACCTTGAGGAGTTTGATATGGAGATTGAAAGCGAGATGAAGAGATATCCTAAATCATTTTCTTCCAGTCCTATTTCCCAGCTTTATCTGTCCCAAGAAACCGTACATATAATAGACGTAGCGACTAAATTTGCTCGCGCCAGCAAAGATGAATTTATTTCTTGCGAGCATCTTTTTATGGGTATTGTCGAGGTACCCTCGGTTGCCAAGCATATTCTTGAAAAATTTGGCATTAAAAGAGATTTTGTTTTGAGGTCTCTTGCTGAATTAAGGGGTAATGTCCGCGTAACCGACGAAACGCCTGAATCCAAATTCAGGGTATTAGAAAAATATGCCGAAAATCTTACCGAGAAAGCGCGCAAAGGCGGCCTTGATCCTTTAATTGGTCGCGATGACGAGCTCCGCCGCATAATTCAGGTTCTTTCGAGGCGCACTAAGAACAACCCCTGCCTTATAGGCGAACCAGGCGTTGGAAAAACGGCGATAGTCGAAGGCCTTGCTACAAAGATAGTCGAGGGCGATGTTCCCGAAACTTTAAAGGATAAAGAAGTTGTCTCTCTTGATCTCGGGTCTCTTATAGCCGGAACCAAATTCCGCGGGGAGTTTGAAGACCGCCTTAAAGCTTTTATTAAGGAGATAAAAAGTGGCAACGGCAAATACATACTATTTATAGATGAAATACATACTATAGTCGGCGCCGGGCAGGCAGAAGGCGCAATTGATGCTTCTAATCTTCTTAAGCCGGCATTAGCAAGAGGGGAGCTTCATGCTATTGGCGCTACCACTACAAAAGAATACCAGCGTTATATTGAAAAAGACTCCGCTTTAGAGCGCCGTTTCCAGCCTATTATGGTTGACGAGCCTTCAATTGAAGACAGCGTTAATATTTTGCGCGGAATAAAGGATCGCTATGAAGCTCACCACGGCCTTCGCATATCGGATGATGCTATCCAATCGGCGGTTAGCCTTTCTAGCCGCTATATCAGCGATCGCTTTCTTCCCGACAAGGCAGTTGATGTCATCGACGAAGCCGCCGCCGCCCGCAAGCTTGAGATTGACTCTGTTCCCCATGATATAGATAAGTTAAAAAAGAAAATAACGAGCCTTGAAATAGAAAAAAAGGCTCTTGAAAATGAACCGGCTTCTAAATCTCGCGTTGCGAGGATTAAGGAAATAGAAAAGCTTCTTAAAGAGAAAAGTGAGAAATATGACGAAATGAGCGCC
>Ga0172382_10008481_pt1 | contig 14309 bp, 17 predicted proteins | sample Leawel138RmetaG_FD_122245 | JGI IMG/M metagenome (GOLD analysis project Ga0172382, IMG submission 122245) | Leachate microbial communities from a municipal landfill in Southern Ontario, Canada - Leachate well 138R metaG | ecosystem: Engineered > Solid waste > Landfill > Unclassified | place...
CCCCGTACCAGCCACACTCAACGCTTGTCGCGTAGTTGCTGAACTAATGCGCCGACCATGCGCTTCTTATCTTCCAAAAATGCGCCGGTCATAAGCTGAGGCTGCGCATTTACTTCGAGGAAATAATACGCGCCCGTTTCCTTGCTCTGAATAGCGTCCACCCCTGCGATTGCCATGTGATAATACTCGGCAATAGCATGCGCATCTTTAAGGAGGCCTTTGGGGAGTGTCTGTGGGTCAATATGTGACGCACTTCCACCCTGCGAGGTGTTATTTAAGTGCGACTCACCGCTGGCGCTTCGTCCGATAATAAGCTCTTCACCCCCAACGAGCAAAATACGATAGTCGCCATCGTTCGCAATAAACCGCTGCAAGACGTATGTAATTTCAGGGTCTTCTTGAAGTATATTTTTAATTTCATCAAGCGACGCAACCACATAGTTGTTATTACCATGCGAGCCAAACCGTGCCTTCATAATGCACGGAAAGCTCCAACCCTCTACCCTGTCGAATTGCTTAATAAGTGCCTCGTTCACACAAAGCGTTCGAGCAACCGGTACGCCGAGCTGCTCGAAGTGAACCGCCTGCAGCAACTTCGAGGCAACGCGCCCTGTTTCAACTTCATTTACTACTGGAGTAGCATGTCGTTTCGCGTAAGCGCTGATTGACCCTAAAATGTCCATATTGGCGCGGAATTTATCGCCACGCAGGAAGAGCGCGTCGTAGGCGCTCATATCAACATTATTTTTCGTATCGAAAATACTAAAAGTACCTTCGCCAACGTCAATGAGTAAATCATCAAAGAGGGCGGTAGCCACTTCAACGTCCCCATCAATGGTTGCGACACTCTGCTGGAAAAAGGCAACGTATTCGTCGTAATACGCACGCTCCCTCTCGGTTGGCTCCCCTTGGCTACTTCCGATAATTACTATCTTCACAGGACACCTCCCTTTTTAGCTTTCTTTTGCGAACTCTTCGAGAATCTTCTTCTGCTTACGGTTCAGTTTTGTCGGCACATCAACGATAATACCCACAATATGCGGACCACGCTTATCTTCGTTGCGAAGGCTTGGTACCCCGTGTCCTGAAAGCTTAAAATCAGTACCGCTCTGAGTGCCCGCAGGGACTTTCATGCGAATTTTACCGTCAACCGTATCGACGTCAATTTCCGTACCAAGCGCGGCTTCAACCATTGAAACGTGCTCAAGTGAGAGAACAATATCGCCCTCGCGTGTAAACTTCTTATGCGCTTTTACGCGAATATGGATATAAAGATCGCCCTTTTCACCGCCACCAATCGCCTCGCCGTGACCGCTGAGGCGAATCGTTGCGCCGTCATCAATACCAGCAGGAATTTTTACCTTAATAGTCTGCTTCTTACGCTGCGTACCCGTGCCGCGACATACGGTACATACTTTTTCAGGAACCTTCCCTGCACCGTGACAAGTTTCACACTGCACCGCTTGTTGAATAGCGCCAAACATCGTGTTCATAACCCGTGTCTGCTGGCCAGCACCCTTACAGGTTGGACAGGTTTTCATGCTATGTCCTGGCTCAACGGTTGTGCCTTTACAATGTTCACAGGTGTCATCAAGATCAAGAGTTAGGTCGTGCTCAAGGCCAAAGATAGCCTCTTCAAAAGTGAGCTGAAGTTGCACTTCAACATCGCGCCCTTTTTTCGGACCGCGCTGACGAGACGAGCCGCCCCCACCGAAAAATTGATCAAAGATATCACCGAAGCCCCCACCAAAATCGAAGTTAGCGCTCTGTCCACCAAACCCACCAAAGCCTTCGAAGGGATTACCCGCGTGTCCGCCACCACCCGAGGCACCGCCAACACCAGCATGCCCAAATTGGTCGTATCGCTGACGCTTCTGGGCGTCTTTCAGGACGTCATAAGCTTCATTTGCTTCTTTAAACTTTTCTTCGTCACCGCCCTCTTTATCGGGGTGGTACTTCACGGCAAGGCGTCGAAACGCCTTTTTAATTTCATCTTCAGAGGCGCTCTTAGAAACACCTAATACTTCGTAGTAATCACGTTTACTCATATCTGTATTTAGTATACGTTTTTAGCACTCATATGTCTAGAGTGCTAAATAAAAATGACCCCACGGTGTGAGGCCATTTTAATGTTCACATTCGTACTATGCAGCTTTTTTATTGCCGCGAATTGCCTTCCAAATGAGAAGCACGATGATTGCACCAACCAGCGCAACAAGGAAGCTCCATGGATTAAAGCCGGTAAAGCCCGACCCGCCAAGCAGTTCAAAGATGAAACCACCGACCAATGCACCGATAATACCACTGACGATATTACCAACGACCCCTTGGTTTTTGCTTGTCCCGACAATCATTGAAGCGACCCAACCAGCCAGACCTCCAACGATAACCCAGGTTACTATTGACCAAAATCCCATATCACTACTCCTTTTCACGGTAAGTGTTGTTATGTACCTCTAGTATACTCCTTTTCTAATAGGTCGTCACGCAGGGCTGGCGTATACTAAAGGTATGTCAAAGCGAAACAAAAAAGTCGCCGAACTTAAAGCGTACCGCCCCAACCCCGTCTGTAGTACCAAGCGTTTCTTTAAAACCGAGCAAGAAGCCCTTGAGGCTGCCGATGTTGGGATGCTTAATAATATGAACGTGAGCCTCGGCGTATACCAGTGCCCCAGCTGTCTTCAGTGGCACCTCACCAGTATCGAGCGAGACACCCCGCAATGACACCGAAAACATCACCGAAGCTTGTTGTTATTATCGGGCCGTCCGGAGCGGGTAAAAGTAGTGTCGCCAAGGTGCTGTGTGAGCGTTATGGATTTCAGCTTCAAAAAACCGTAACAACTCGCCCACAACGTGATGAATACGACACTGACCATATTTTTATCACCGATGAGTCGTATCAAGAAATGCTCGACGCTGAAGCGTTCTTCGGAACGCTCACTATATTTGGCCACCGCTACGGGCTCCCGCGCTTCAACCCAGAAGCACCAACGCTCCTCCTGCTTCGCGCACCTGCGATAGAGGAATTTACTACTATGTTCCCGAGTGCCTTTATTGTAGAGATTGACGCGCCACTTGAGATACTCGAAGCACGCCTTCGGGAGCGCAACTCCCACGATCGAATTAACCGCGAACACCTCGAAAAAGAAATCACTTGGGGGCGTACCCTCGCAAGATATACCGCCGATTCATCGCTTGCAACACCCGATGCCATTGCGTCAGCAATCAATGAGCAGGTCTATGCTTAGCTCGCTTTCACTCATCGATACCGCCCTATCGCTCGCAATTATCAGCGTCTTCCTTATTGCCATTGAGTTCTTCACGATACGATTTAATATCCCCCGAGTGCACACGCGTAAAATAGTACACACCGGAAGCGCACTTCTCATCGTACTGGTTGCGCTTCTCTTTGACTGGAGGCTATTTATACTACTTGGCCCGCTCTTCTTCGTCGTACTCATCCTCGCGCGCCGCTTTCACCCGCTTGAAAGCCTACGCGACCGTTCAGATGAATCATTTGGAGAGATTCTTTTTCCATTCGGTGTTACCGTAGCGGTTCTACTGTGCCCTACGCAAATAACTTTTATTATTGCGGTACTTATTCTGGGTATTTCCGATACTGCGGCCTTTTATATTGGACGCGCCATAAAAAGCCCGCGCCTTCTCCATAAAAAGTCAGTCGCAGGAAGCCTTGCTTTCCTTGTAACCGCATTCGTTATTGCGCTCCTGTCGGCCAACCTTCCTTTAGCTTTAGGGATGGCGGTAGCTACCACACTTGTTGAGCTTGCAAGTCCAAAAGGGACAGATAATCTATTCATACCAAGCGTCGCAACGCTTCTTTTTATGCTTTTTTCGTAGCGCGCCGCTCTTCATAGAGACCAATAATACCAAATAAGAATACCGCCACGGCAGCGAGTTCTATTGCAGTCACCTGTAGGGTATTAAGCGACCCATACGAAACGGCAACAATAGCCACCAACGCGACGAAAATAACCATACTCACCATGCGTCCGATTACCGCCACATCAAGCAGTTGCAATGCAAGCCGCTTCTGACGCAGGCAATTCCTGCTTACGTGACTGATACCAATGACCGCAGCGAGACAGACAGGGGGCAATACGCTCAAGCCAATACTCACCGTTACTACTGCCGTCACCCCAATACTCCCGACAATAATACATGCCGCCGCACACCATACCGTCCTTTTTAGGCCATGCCGAACAAGAAAGGTGCGCTTTCCCGCCTCCGCGTCTCCCTTTTCGTCACGAATATCTTTTAAGAAAAGGCGACCGACAAATAATACATACAAAGATAGCCCGAGGAAGAAATATGCTATCGTTACGGTATGCGCCAGAAGTGCCGCCATAAAAAGCGGGTACGCGACATACATTAACGGAAGGAAGAGCTGCGCCAAAACGCCCCTATACGAAAGTCGCCACGGTGGAAGTGAATATATAAAATTAAGGATAATGAGCACCATTGTCACGACAAGAAGTTGCCAACCAACGCAAAAGCTCACTATAAGCCACGCAGCAGCTATACCATGCGAAAGCAACCAAAGCTGTTTCGTCGTGACGGTTCTATCAAGAAGTGGACGATCATTATCCTGCGCCAGCTGCTTACGGTTAAGCGCATCGACAACTTCGTCGCTGATATCGTTCACTGCAACTGCATGCATATATGCACATACCATGGCTACAACACAAAGAACAGCCGCCATCGTATCTGGCGCTTGTTTTGTAAGAAATACATACCCGAGCACCCCATGAAGTGCTATAAGAATCAAAGTTCGCGGACGCGCAATCTTCCAGAGGGTCTTACTATACGCGGTTAGATGCATTTCGAGCTACGCGCGCACTCAATCGCCGATTGCGATGCCATAAAAAGAAACACGAGAATCGCCGCACCGCTCAGCGCGCTAATTACTACCGCAATAACCGCCATTGCCGAAACGCCTATTTCGCCCACCCTTGGGGCAAGTACTGCGCGTATTTGTTTAATTTCTTCTGTCGGCTCCTGCTCTTTGAGTACTTTATTGAGATAATTACCTTGTATTACTCGGGCAACCAGAAAACCGGTAGTAATGATGAGCGGAATGACAACCAGCCCATACATAATAACTCCGAGAAATACCTGTATGCCGAGTTCAGCCTTTGGCTCTATAAAAAGCGTATACGCCGTAAATCCAATAATTGCCAAGAGGAGAAAGCCAGCAAAAAGGGCGAGATACATAAAAAGACCCGTCCAGTACGAACGCACCCGAGTTGATAAAAAGCGAGCACGAAACTCAAGCGCCTGACTTCCACTCACCGAGCGAACCGCCTCATTCACCCGCAGCCGCATGCGTCGGTCAAGCATTACCCCCACGAAAATAATAAATGCTGCAATAACCGCTTCGATAAGAAAGAATTCCATAAGCATATTCTAAACTCGAGCGAGCAACTTTACAAGCAACTATAGAGGAGCTGCGAAATAAGCGCTACGCTTTCTTACCGCGAAGTGTTGTCGTCAGTGCGAAGCCACCACCAATAATGAGTAGGCTCCCCAGTACGACTGCAAAAATTATTGACCCGTCACCGTCTTTATAGTGCGCATCCGTTGCATCTGATTTTACAAAGGCGATAGCTGGATTCGACGTGTCGTACACGATTGTTGCAGTTGCATCCTCGGATACTTCAGCACGCGCACGCTTACAGCCATCTCCCACCTCCTGGGCAGTATAGTCTTTTCCTGAAACCGAGAAAGTGTACTCTGCACAATAAGTCATAACGACCCGTCGCGCTTTTCCAGACCGAACGGTTTCGCTTCGCGACACCACCTTAGTCACATGGCCCTCGGCACTCCCCGAAGATTGGCTCGTACTTACCCGCTTCCAATTATTTATCTCAGCCTGCTTATCGGTATTCTGCTGCGAAAAACCAGCAATAAAGATGAAAGCGCCCACTGCCATTAAAAGTGTCGCCGCTATGATTCTCTTTGTTTTATTCTGCATAACCCTCCTCTTATGAAAAAGGCAGCCGACCTCATGGCCGACTGCCTTATCATTACCTTGTGCACATTAGACCGTGCCTGTCGACTCCCCTTAGGGTAGCATTACTTCTTTTCGTCGACAACTTCGCCTTCGACTGCTTCATCAGATTTTTCGTCTGACTTTTCACCGTCTTCAGCTGGTGCTTCTGCCTTGGCAGCTTCTTCATAAAGCTTTGCGCCAATTGGCATAATCGCGTCGTTCAGTGCCTTTAGGGCTGCTTCAAGCTCGTCTTTATCTTCTGAATCCTTGTGCTTTTTCGCCTCTTCGACTGCATCAGCGATTATCTTCTTGTCATCATCAGAAATTTTTTCCTTGAATTGCTCTTCATCGGGCATTTTTTCCGCTTGGTAAATTGCGTTTTCGAGTTGGTTACGCGTATCAACCGCTTCACGCTTTTTCTTGTCTTCTTCAGCGTGCTCTTCAGCTTCCTTAGCGGCCTTTTCGATATCGTCCTTGCTCAAGTTACCACTGTTTTGAATGGTAATTGACTGCTCCTTGCCAGTTCCCTTGTCCTTAGCGGTAACGTTGAGGATACCGTTGGCGTCAAGGTTAAAGGTAACTTCAACTTGCGGCACACCACGTGGTGCAGGCGCAATGCCATCAAGGATAAACCGACCGAGGCTCTTGTTGTCAGACGCCATTTCGCGCTCACCTTGAAGGACGTGAATTTCCACTTGCGGCTGATTATCTGCTGCAGTTGAGAATGTTTCACTCTTTGAGGTTGGGATAGTCGTGTTACGCTCAATCAGCTTCGTTGACACGCCACCCATGGTTTCGATACCAAGGCTCAGCGGTGTCACATCAAGAAGAAGAACATCTTTTACATCACCGGCAAGCACACCACCTTGAACAGCCGCACCGACAGCTACCACTTCGTCAGGGTTCACTCCCTTAAGTGGATCTTTGCCAAAGATAGCCTTCACCTTTTCAACGACTGCAGGCATACGGGTCATACCACCAACAAGGACAATCTCGTTAATGTCGCTCGACTTAAGCCCAGCATCTTTCATAGCTTTTTCTACTGGCTCTGCAAGGCGATCGATAAGGTCTTTTACGAGCTCCTCGAGTTTCGCACGGGTAAGTTTTGTTTCAAAGTGCTTTGGACCCTCAGCATCAGCCGTAATAAACGGAAGGTTCACTTCATATTCAGTCGTGCTTGAAAGTTCTTTCTTCGCCTTTTCAGCTTCGTCCTTGAGGCGCTGCATCGCTGCGTTATCGCCCTTAAGGTCAATGCCGCTTTCCTTCTTAAACTCATCGAGGAAGTGGTTAACGATACGGTTATCAAAGTCTTCACCACCAAGGTGGGTATCACCGTTGGTAGCCTTTACTTCAAAGACACCGTCACCAAGCTCGAGCACTGAAACGTCAAAGGTACCACCACCGAGGTCAAACACGGCGATTTTCTCATCTTTCTTGCTTTCAAGACCATACGCAAGTGCAGCAGCGGTCGGTTCGTTAATAATACGCTTCACTTCAAGGCCAGCAATCTTACCGGCGTCTTTTGTTGCTTGTCGCTGGGAGTCATCGAAGTACGCAGGAACGGTAATAACCGCTTCGGTGACTTTTTCCCCAAGGAACGCTTCGGCATCGGCCTTTAGCTTCGAAAGAATCATTGCTGAGACTTCCTCTGGGCTGTAGTCCTTATCGCCAAGCTTTACTGCAACACCATCGCCCTTTTTAACAATTTCGTACGGCATGATATCGTGATCTTTTTGTACTTCGTCATCGCTAAACTTACGGCCAATGAGACGCTTTACTCCATAAATAGTATTCTTCGCGTTGGTAACACGTTGACGCTGCGCAACCTGTCCAACAAGACGCTCGCCCGATTTGTTTACCGCAACGACGCTTGGAGTGGTACGGTTACCTTCAGCGTTTGCAATTACTTCTGGCTTGCCCGCAACCATGTAGGCCATAGCACTGTTGGTAGTACCGAGGTCGATTCCAATGATTTTACCCATAGATTACTCTCCTTATATCCATTAAACATTCGTTTTCTATAGTTCCATTTTAGCACTCTCGCGTGGAGATTGCCAATATTTTCATTATAAATAAACTAGCACTCTCATGTCAAGAGTGCTAGTTTATTCTTTTGAAGAAAGTGCGCTCAAGGTTGCCTCACCCCTATTAAGTATCGTCTCGCATATCCTTAATAGGGTTACGCCGTGTGCTTCGAATGATTGGAAGAATTGCTGATACAAGCCCAACAACGATAATTGCGCCGAGAATCATTGGAATATACCACGTTGCAAGTCCAAAGAAATGGAACTCACTTGGCGTATCGATTGACGCATAAGCAAAGCGCGCACCGAGCGTTGCCTCGCCAGTAAACATAAGTTCGATAACGAGCGCAACAGTCACCCCTAGAAGCAGAGCAAATAGTGCAATACGAGCGGAGAGTAATATTGTGTACGTCGCGTAAATTGCGCCAATATCGCTCCTCCGTGCGCCAATTGCACGGAATACAGCACTCTCACGACGCCCCTCGGCTACGGTACGTCCAATAACGCTCCCGAGAATAATCGCTGCGATACCACCTACAATAAGGAGTGCCCAAAAGACTATTTTTGCGAACCAAGCTTTTGCTTCGTCCATCAATAATGCGCTACTTCCGAACGGATACGCTGAAATTTCACCCCTTCCGAAACTTCCCGCACCTGCATTCTCACTCTGTTTCATAGCCGCGCGTGCCTCAGCTGGGTCATCGAATTCAACCAAATACTCTTCCATCGCAATACCGCTTCCACTAAAAGGCGTTCTGTTTTGCTTCTCATCTAAGTTGAAAAGAATTGACGGACGATATTCTTCCGGAACCTCCCTAAGAAGCGCTGGCGGAATAATCCATTGGTCGTACCCAAGCCAGGACCCCAGCAAACTCTGCACAAGGCTACTTACATCAATGGCCGAAGGGTTTCCATCGCCCATAGGCATGTCTTTCGAGACACCAACGGCACGAATCGTAATCTTATATTGCACCGGGTCACCAATGTACGTGCCTATTTCCTTTTGATACGCCGTGTATCGCTCGGCAAGTTCTTTTTCAAACGTTGAACGCGTGTCCTTCTCTACCTCAACTGCAGCACAGTCAGTCTTACTCACGGGTTTATACTGCACCGAAGGGGCAACATATTCTTTTTTCTTACCATTCTTCTCAAGATCTCGCTGTTGTTGCTGCGCTTCACCCAGAAGATACTGTGAGGCGGCACTGCGATAACAGAACGACGCAGTCACCTCACCGATTCGATTACGCACCTCATTAAGGCGATCATAGCGCGTCTGCGTATCCGCATCACCTGAGAGTTTCTTTAATCCAAGTAGTTTCTCGGCATGGCTAAAAGGAATAATTACCGGTATCTCGCCCTTCGATGGATCGAACGACACTGACGTATTGATAAATGGCTCGACAACAGATTGATTCACAATAGCAAGTGAGGGATGTATGGCCTCCGCAGGGTTCACCTGCTCGTCTTCACCCCGAAGCGCCTCCTCTATACCATCCTGCATATACTCAAATGTATCCCCATAAGGCGCCTGGATGCGACTATTGTTTTCAAGTACCCGAGCCGAGCTGTATGGTGCCAAGTATCCCTCGAGGTCAAATGGCTTATAGCTCTTTTCGATACGCTCCTTTGCTGCGGCTGTCACCGCCAAGCTCGATGCATCGCGACTATCGATATACTTCCGACCCGTTTCATCGTCAATAGAAATTGGCGATGGATCTTCAGTTGCGGCGCTATATGCTACGTTGTATTTCTTTGCTGCGGCTGTTTTCTGCGCCACAATACGGGCATGTTGCGCCTCGACTTCTTTAATAAAATCCTGATTCTCAAGGTTCTGATACATATTGAAAGGGTTGCTCATTCTGCCAACGGCAAGAATTGATCGTTCATTCAGCCCCTCTTTACTAAACGTAGCAATACTTGTAAATACACCCTGCGCCACAATAACGCCCGCTAAAATAACACTGAACAAGATACCGGCAATTGTAATAGTAATAGCCGTACGAACACGATGCGTTTGAAGTTTCGTATGAGCAAGTACTACAGCATCACTAAGGCGAATCATATAAGCGCTCCGTCTTTTATACGAATTTCTCGATCGGCACGTCGTGCTATGGCAGGATCGTGCGTCACAATAACAATCGTTGTGCCAAGCTCGTCGCGAATGCTCTCAAAAAGTTCAATTATAGTCTGCCCGTTTGTGCTATCAAGGTTACCAGTTGGCTCATCGGCCAAGATAATCTTCGGCTTATTAAACAGTGCTCGGGCAATTGCCGCTCGCTGCATCTGTCCGCCTGATAGCTCTCGCGGATAATGCTGAAAACGGTCGCCCAGCCCAACTCGTTCGGAAAGTTCTTTCGAGTGACCGATACGACTCTTGCGCTTTGTGCGCGCAAACATACCTGGCACCTCAAGGTTTCGCTCGAGTCGCAAGAATGGCTGAAGATAGAAAAACTGAAATACAAACCCTATTGTTTGGCGACGAAACTCAGAAAGTTTCGCGTCAGAAAGCCGAGCTAAGTTCTTTCCGCCATATAGCACCTCGCCATCCGTTGGTTTATCGAGGCCACCCATCAACTGCAAAAGTGTGCTTTTTCCACTTCCGCTCGCCCCAGTAATTGCGACGATCTCGCCCTCATGAATATCTAAGTTAATATCTTTCAGTACCGCAATTCGCTGGCGTCCCCGCTTGTATGTTTTCCCCAAATTTCGTACCGAAAGCAGTACGGAACCCTGCTCTCTTTTCGCCTCTGGTCGCCGTGCTTGTGTGTCGTCCGCCTTTTCGCCCTGTTTTAAACGCTCGATAAGATACTCTCGAAAACGTCGAGCCGCAACGACAGAATCGCCATCAAACTGCTGATCAATCAGCTCTTCGATAGCACGCTGCTGTACATCTGTTATGTTTCCACCCATAAATCTTATGCTTATTCTAGCACACCTGCGGTAAGAGGTAGCTCCGTACACAAAGTGCTACACTAAGTGTATGGATACGAACCCTCAACAACCACAAGAAAATACTCAACCAAATACACCGATGCCGCCTGTCACACCCGAACAACCACAAGCGCCGCAACAAAATATGCCGCAGCCGCTTACACCGCAAGCACCAATTGATATCGCCAAAACAACAAAAATAGGCTGGGCACTCTTCGTGCTCTCTATTGTTGTTACCGGTGTCGGCCTTTTCTTTGGGTACGCACTCGCAGCGAGCGCCATTATTGCCGCTATCGCTGGACGCCTCGGACTTCAAGTGAAAAACAAGCCGCTCGCTATCGCATCAATCACCTTTTGTATACTAACGCTCGCCTTCTTTACAATTTCGAAGTTCGCGTAGTTAGTGCGCCTTATTACAGCCAATCGCCGAATATAAGGAAAGATACAATAAAGACGGCAAAAATACCCGCCAGAGTTAAGAGTGTAAGACCAAATATCTTCGCGAAGCCCGTGTAGATAACCTGCATTCCTTGTGAACGAAGGGTTTGAATAAATGATGGCGCGCCTGATCGTGCGTAAAGGGCATATGCCGCAACACTCCCCACAACCCCTCCCGTTGCAATCATCGGCACCGTGTAGGGCGCAACGCTCATGCGGTACACTTTATCGTCGGTCTTAATACTAAGTTGGTCGAGTGTTATTCGAATCTTTTTAACCTGCCCGGCCGCTACGTTCATAATTTCTTTATATATCGGAGCTTCCTTCGTTCCTTCGACTGTCGTTAATATAAGTCGCCCCTGCTTTGTGAGCATAAGCCGTCCAGAGAGTGTTCCATAGACGGTAATTCCAGGCATGTAAAGAACATCTATGTAGGCGAGGTAGTCGGTGGTGGTAAGTGTCGTATCCATTCGTTGAAGCCTATTGTTTGGTTACTTTCACCATAGCATGGCGAATTACCGAACCATTCAATGTATAACCCGCCTGAAGCTCTTCAGATATCACTTCTTTTTCACCTGTCGCATCTTCGTCGAACTGGATTGCTTCGTGTAGTTCAGGGTCAAACTCTACACCAGCAGCCGCAGGAATGCGCTTTACGTTAAGGCTCTCAAGTGACTTCTCTAGATTTTTTACGAGGCTCGCCACTCCTTGTGCCCATGGATTATCTTTCAACTCATCGGGAGTATAAGAAATAGCTCGTTCAATATTATCGATAACTGGCAAAAGTTTCAGAACCGCACTCGCCTGTCCCGATTCACGAGCGGCGGACTTTTCGACATCAACACGTTTACGATAATTCTCAAAGTCAGCACGCGTACGTTGCAAATCAAGCGTCAGCTCACCGAGCTGCTGTTCGAACTCATTCGCTTCATTAGTTTCATCGTGTTTTGCTTTTTTATCAGTCATCTATAAAATCTCCTCTAACATTGCACCGGTGTGACGCACGAGCCGCATTACTTTTGCATAACTCTGACGCGTCGGACCAAGCACCCCTATATAGCTATTATCACTGTACGGCGAACGGAAACGACTAATGATTAATGACACACCGCTTGTCTTGCCGATCGGGTTTTCCGAGCCAATATATACATTCAACGGCTCATTCGGACGCGCCTCGCGAAGCCACGGCTCGAGGTTATCAAGGAGTCGAGCAACCTGCTGTACATGCTCGCCCTGCATAAACTCAGGCTGAGAGAATAGGTTGCCAATACCACTTAAATACAGCTCATCACCAATGGTTGCGATGCCAAGGTTTTGCGTAAGCTCAACCAGGCTATCAACAGCGCTCCGAATCGCACGATCAGCCCGATCACTATGCGTAGAAACGCGCGCCTCAATCGCTCTCGCAGTGCGATCGAGAAGCTGCTGCGGATGGTCTACCTGCGCTTCGTTCAAACTGTTGACATAGAATCGATATCCAGCATCGGTTGGAATACGACCAGCACTGGTATGTGGCTGCTCAATATACCCCATCTCTTCAAGTTTCGCCATTTCACTTCGAATTGTTGCACTCGAAACGCCAAACAACTTCGCAAGCATGACACTTCCTACGGGTGCTGCAATTTCAGCATGCTGTTCGATAATTGCCGCCAAGATAAGCCGTTGCCGTTCTGTCATGTCTTTATTGTACGTGATTCTAGCACTCTGTGTCAATGAGTGCTAGATATTCACCCCTCCCCGTCCACCCGTTGCCGACCTCTTATTACTTCTGTATACTACCCCTATGGAAGATACGCACAAAATTAATACAATAAAAACATGGCTCGGTAGTGGTTCGATTAATATCTTTGGCCGTCCTTTTGCTGGTAAAGACACGCACGGGCGCGAGCTGGTTGAACTGTTCGGAGGTACACTCCTTGGTGGCGGCGATATTATTCGCAACTCGGACGTTCCACAGCACGTAAAAGACCTCACTGAAGCAGGCCTCCTTGCGCCGACCGAGGACTACATTCGCATCGTCCTCCCTTACCTATCAAAGGAAGAATTTGCAGGTCAGCCACTTATCCTTAGTTCCGTCGGCCGTTGGCACGGCGAAGAACCGGGAGTTATGGGCGCTGCAGAAGCCTCGGGGCATCCAGTAAAGGCAGTTCTTTACCTCAATATTGACGAAACGGGTGTTCGCGAACGGTGGCAGAATAAAAACAATATCGGCGAACGTGGTGAACGATCAGATGATACCGAGGCAGCGCTTGAAATTCGTCTTAAAGAGTACCGAGAAAAGACAATTCCCGTTATTGAATACTACCGAAAAGCAGAACTTCTCATTGAAATTGACAGTACGCTTGATAAAAAGACCGTGCTTGATTTAATTATCGACCAGCTTTACGAGAAAGCTATTGTCTCTTAGCGCCCGTACTCACTAGTCGCGCTTTAGCATCACCATAAACGCTTCAGACGGAATATCTACTTTTCCGAAGCGTTTCATGCGCTTTTTACCTTTTGCCTGTTTCGCAAGTACTTTCTTCTTACGCGAAACGTCACCACCGTAAAGTCCGGTTGTGACATCTTTTCGATACGCGCTAATATCTTCACGAGCAATAAACTTACCGCCAATCGCAGCCTGTAAGCTTACTTGGAAATTTTGTCGTGGAATTACTTCTTTCAGTTTCTTCACCATCTCGCGGCCAAGGCTTTGCGATTCTGAACGGTGTGCCATCACACTCAATGCATCAACCATTTCACCTGAAACGTAAAAATCAACACGCACTAAATCTTCTGGGCGATAATCGGCAAGCTCGTAATTAAATGAACCATATCCGCTTGTGATTGACTTCAGTTGGTCATAAAAATCTGTCAACAAGTTTGCAAGAGGCGCCTCGAAACTAATCAGGGCACGCTCATCTATA
>Ga0172382_10008483_pt1 | contig 14306 bp, 10 predicted proteins | sample Leawel138RmetaG_FD_122245 | JGI IMG/M metagenome (GOLD analysis project Ga0172382, IMG submission 122245) | Leachate microbial communities from a municipal landfill in Southern Ontario, Canada - Leachate well 138R metaG | ecosystem: Engineered > Solid waste > Landfill > Unclassified | place...
CGTCACCCGCGGTTACGAAGCCACCAAAGGCGGTATTTGCATCGATATGTCCGTTCACATGAACCGTCTGGTTGAATTGAACGAAATCGACCAGACCGTCACTGTCGAAGCCGGCATGTGGGGGCCCAAACTGGAAGACCTGCTTCAAAACGCGGTAGAAAAATTGGGCGCTAGGCGCAATTACACCGTCGGTCACTTCCCTCAATCTTTCGAGTACTCCAGCGTGGGGGGCTGGGTCGTCACCCGCGGAGCGGGACAAAACTCCACTTATTTCGGCAAAATTGAGGACATGGTCCTATCCCAGGAATACGTCACACCACGGGGTATATTTAAAACCTGCCCGCATCCACGTGCTGCCACCGGACCTGATTTTGACCAGGTTATGATGGGAGGAGAAGGCAGTTTTGGTATCCTCTCCAAGGTCACGCTGCGGCTCTGGCACTGGCAGCCCGAAAACCGCCGGAGATTCAGTTATATGTTCCACACCTGGGAAGATGCCTAGGCAGCCAGCCGCGAGATTATGCAGGGTGAATTCGGTTATCCTTCCGTTTACCGCGTCTCCGACCCCGAAGAAACCGACATCATGATGAAACTCTATCACATTGAAGACAGCATCGCCGACACTTTGTTGCAAAAAATCGGCTACCAGCCCATGCAAAAGTGCCTGCTGTTAGGGTTCACCGATGGCGAAAAAGACTTCAGCCGCAATTTGGACCGAAAAATTCGCCGCATATGCCGTAAATATAAAGCCTTCGAAATTTCATTTGCCGGTGTGACCAAAACCTGGGAAAAAGGCCGCTTCACCGATCCTTATATGCGCGAGGACCTGCAGGATTACGGCGTGCTCATTGACACCCTTGAGTGCGGCGTCACCTGGTCACAAATGCCCCAGGTACACAGAGACGTGCGCGCTTTTGTTAAATCACGCCCAAACACAATTTGCATGACCCATATATCCCATTCCTATCCGCAAGGCGCGAATTTGTACTTTATTTTTATCGCGAAAATGAGTACTATTAGAGAATACCTCGATCTGCAGTATGGCATCCTCGAAGCGATTGCCAAATCGGGCGCGTCGATCAGCCACCATCACGGTGTTGGCAAAGCCACCGCTCCCTGGCTGGAAGACCAGATCGGAAAAGAACAGATGGATGTCATCCGTCTGTTGAAAAAACATTTCGACCCCAACAATATTTTAAATCCGGGTGGTACACTCGGGTTGGATATGAGCCCGGCACAAAAAGAAAAGCGCTGGGGCAAAGACTTTGAGGATTAAATGACAAAAGAGCACCTGCTGGCAATTGACGTCGGCACCCAATCGACACGAGCCTTGATTTTCGATCTGCAAGGCAACCTGCTTGCTAAAGCGCAGATACCCCTGCCCACCTACAACGCTCCTAGACCTGGCTGGGCTGAACTGGAGCCAGATCGCTTCTGGCAGAGCCTCTGCCAGGCCTGCCATAAACTCTGGGCAGTCCCAGATGTCGACAAGTCCCAAATTGCCGGCGTTTCAATTACAACCCAGCGCAACGTGCTCATTAATCTTGCCAAAGACAGGACACCACTCAGACCAGCCATTCATTGGTCCGATCAGCGCAGAACCGCCGGTTTACCCAGCGTAGGCGGTATCTGGGGGCTGCTCTTTTCCCTCTCGGGCATGACCAACACCATCCGTTATCTTCAATCGGAAGCCAAAACCAACTGGATTCGGACCCACCAGCCAGAAATTTGGGCAAAGACAGACAAAATCGTGCTCCTCTCCGGCTATCTGACCTACCAGATGACCGGCAATTTGGTAGACTCGGTTGGCTGCCAGGTGGCCCATCTGCCTTTCGACTATAAAAAGCACCAGTGGGCCGGCAAGTTCGACTGGAAATGGCAAGCCGTTCCGGTGGAAGCAGATATGCTCATCGATTTGGTCCCACCGGGAGGTTTGCTCGGTGGGGTCACCGCCCAGGCATCCCAGCAGACCGGAATACCCGCGGGGCTGCCTCTAATCGCTTCGGCGGCCGACAAGGCCTGCGAAGTGCTCGGAACCGGCGCCATTGCGCCAAATGTTTGCTGCCTTTCCTACGGCACCGCCTCGACAATTAACACCACGCACAGTCGTTACGTCGAAGTCATCCCGCTCATCCCGCCCTACCCCTCCGCGATTCCAGGTTCCTACTCCCTTGAAATCCAGCTCTTCAGAGGCTATTGGATGGTTTCCTGGTTTTTGCGTGAATTTGGACAAAACGAGCAGCGCCTGGCAGATGAGCGCGGAATTGTCCCCGAAGAATTGTTTGACGACCTGGTAAATTCCGTGCCCGCCGGATCCATGGGGCTGACACTGCAGCCCTATTGGGCGCCGGGCTTGAAATCGCCCGGTCCTAATGCCAAAGGCGCCGTGATCGGCTTTGGTGGGGTTCACACTCGCGCTCATGTCTACCGCGCCATCCTCGAAGGTCTGGCCTACGCCCTGCGCGAAGGAGCCGAACGCACCAGCAAACGCAGCCGGGTGCCTATTACCGAAGTTCGGGTTGCTGGAGGCGGCTCGCAGAGTGATGCCACCCTGCAGGTTACAGCAGATATCTTTGGCATGCCTGTCAATCGCGCTCACGTCTACGAGGCCAGTGGGCTGGGAGCCGCGATAGACCTGGCGGTTGGCCTGAAACTGCAGCCATCTTTTGAGACCGCCGTGGCAGAGATGACCCATATCAGCGAAACCTTTGAACCAAACCCCGAAAACCATAAACTCTATGACGAGCTCTATAACCGCGTTTACCTGAAAATGTATGACCGTCTCAGCCCCCTATACAAGGAAATACAGGATATTACCGGTTATCCCTCCTGGGATTAACTTCCAATTGCCAGAGGTTGATAACTGGGCATTGAATTGGAGCATAAACAAAAACCGGCGCCCTTAGAAAGGCAGCCGGTTTAAATATATTCAGAGGAAAATGTTATTCTTCTTCCTTCGATCGGACCACGATGGTCGTCTTGCCGGGCAGTTTTTTGATATCAAAATAATTCTTCTTCGTGCGTACCAGTGAGGCCAATTGTCTCGAGCCATAAGTACGGGGGTCGAAACCCGGGTCAATTCTGCGCAGCGCTGTACCGACTTCAGAAAGTCTGGCCCATCCGTCGTCATCGGTGCCGGCCATCTCGATAGCGTCTTCGATGTTATCGATCAGGTCCTGATCTTCCTTGCTCATCTTCTGCCTGGTGGCGGTGTGACCCTTCTGTCGTTCGCGTTTCTCCAGGTTTTCAGTGTAAATAAAGACGTCACAGGCCGAGACAAATGCTCTCGGGGTCAGGTTCTTACCAATTCCCACCACCAGCTTGCCGCTTTCGCGTAAGCGGGTTGCCAGGCGCGTGTAATCGCTGTCGCTGGAAACCAGGCAAAAACCATCCACCTGGTTGGAATGCAAAATATCCATCGCGTCAATGATCATGGCCGAATCGGTGGCGTTTTTACCTACCGAATAGCTGAATTGCTGAAAAGGCTGGAAAGCGTAAGAATTTAATGTGTCTTTCCAGGATTTCATGCTGGTCGAGGTCCAGTCACCATAAATCCGACGGACCGTGGCGTTCCCATATCGACTCGATTCGACCACAATCTGTTCAATTAAAGAGGCCTGGGCATTATCACCGTCGATCAAGATCGCGATGCGCTTCTCCCTCAGGCCATTAGTTGCTTCTGTATTTATTGCCATACTGGCATTATAACTGCTTTTTCGGATTGTTCACACATCAACAACGCAGGCAATCTTCAATATCTGCCAGATTGTGCTTCTTATAGTAGTTCTGGTGATACTCCTCTGCCGGATAAAAGTCCGAAACAGGCCGGATTTCGGTGACAATCTCGTATTCATACTCGCTGCCAGCTAACAATTCATCCAAAACAGCTTGCGCGATCTCGGCTTGTTCCTCACCGTCGGTAAAAATGACCGAACTGTACTGCGAACTATGAGAGAGACAGTTGTCCTCCCGAAGGGTGGGGTCGTGAAATCTGAAAAATGCTTCCGTGATTTCCTGATAACTTATTTGTTCGGGATCAAACACCACTCTGACAGCCTCAACATGCCCGCTGATGTCCTGGCAGACCTGGCGATAGGTAGGATCTTCAAGATGCCCGCCGGTATAGCCCACCTCAGTCTCGAGGACGCCGGGCAACTGCTGAAAACGAGACTGCATGCCCCAAAAACACCCCCCTGCAACAATTGCTGTTTGACTCATATCTTTTTTCCTGCTCCTTCTGACACCAACCATTTTTGTCATTAACAGACAATTTGCCACGCAGTTGGGTATTAAAACTATTATAAGATAAGGTAACATCAATTTTTTGAATTGTCTGACGTTTTTATGCTTTGACGAGAGAAAAGGGTTATACAAAATTCGCGCGCATAGTTCGATTCTGGTCCCATTGTTGCCCTGCTCGCGCCGCTCTTGCGAAGCACCCCAGGCCCTCCGTTTGGGCCGGTCTTGCATCGTAGGGCGGAATGGTGTTCTCCGTTCGCGCCGGTCTTATTATCCCCGCAGCGAAGCGGAGTGGGACCTCTGTTCGCGCCGGTCTCCTGACCGTGCGCGCCAATCTCTGTTTGCGCCGGTCTTTTTTATCCCCGTAGCGAAGCGGAGTGGGACCTGACCGCGCACATATACTGACCACCCTCTCTTTAGAGGGGATCCGAGAGCAAAGCGACCAGACCGAGTGAGTTCAACTCATACGGTCTGTAAGGAACACGTTGGTGTTCATAACGGGGGGGTGGGCTTAAAACCTCCGTTCACTCCGGTCTTATTATCCCCGCAGCGAAGCGAAGTGGCACCTGACCGCCCGCCAATCCGTTACTGGCGGAGGGAGCAAGTACTGCTCGCTTCACTCCCAGCATCACGACCCCCTCCGTACGGCTGGGGTATTAGTCCAGCCGTTTTGATCATCAATTCCGCCATAGGGTAACCCGGTATGCTGTGCTCTTTACTACATAACTCTGTTCGCGCCAGTCTTTCTTATCCCCGCAGCGAAGCGGAGTGGGACCTGACCGTACGCGCCGATCCGTTGATTACGGAGGGAGCAAGTACTGCTCGCTTCACTCCCAGCATCACGACCCCCTCCGTACGGCTGGGCTCGTGTGCCCGCGCAGCAGGGTATTGATCCAGCCGTTTTGATCATCAATTCCGCCATAGGGCAACCCGTTATGTTGTGTTCTTTACGACACATCCCCCCTCAAAGCCCGCCTTAACCAAACTTCTTCAACAACAATTTCCAGCGGGTGTAATAATCCTTATCGGCATAATACCCAATCAACGGAAAGACCTTCTCTTTCCTCTGCGTCCTGAAGGCCCTCATCACCGCCTTCGAAAATTTCAAAACACTGCCCGTCGAGGTGCTCTCCTTATTGATAATAAACACCGTATACTCATCATCAATGATCAGTGGGCGGTAATCCCTCAACAGGTTCAGCCACAGGCTATACTCCACCACCTCATGCCTGCCCTCATTAAAACCACCATACCGCTGCACAAATTCCCGCCTCATGAAAGTATTCTCGTGAGAGATAAAATTCATGATCGAGAGAGCCACAGTCGGGTTCAGCCGCAAAAAATGGGTCTGCGGCAGCACCACTTTTCTGCCCGCCAGTTCCACCAGAAAATTGCCGGTCAGCCATACCACTTCTGGCCGGTTATTGAAGACCTGCGCCACTTTTTCCAGCGAATCATGACCCAGATAGTAATCATCGGAATGCAAATAATGGATGACCTCACCGGTCGCTTCCTCCGTGGCGACATTCAATGCGTTGCCTACCCCCTTTGGCTCCGATTGCAGGAATTTAATCCTGTAGCGATCCTGATTGCGTTCAATATACTCCCCGATTATCTCCAGGGTCGCGTCGCTCGAATAAGCATCATTGATAATGTGTTCGATCTGCAGGTAAGTCTGGCTCTCAATACTCTTCAAAGCATTTCTCAAATACTTTTCGCTGTTGAAAGTGCAGGTCACAACACTGATGGTGATGTTTGTCATAAAACCACTACCCTCTGGAAGTACCAGAGCGGAAGAATTTTTTTATTTTTCATTGCTTGATTGTAATTGCCTTATACCAAAACCGCCAACCCCAGCCAGGTTGCAGCCGCACCTCGATGTCAGCACGCTCAATGCTGTCTACCCAGCCTCTGCACGGCACGATAAAGTGCCCGTTTCATAAGATAGGCAGAAGCTTTATATAATTTTCTATCCGCTCGTTTCTTGAATTAATAAAATTGATTACTCCTTTTTTATACAGCAAATATTGGCTGATATCGGAGAACGTCGGTCTCGTTTTGAATCCGTCAAAAGGCAAATAAAATTTTACATGATGGTCATCGTCGATCAGATCATCCAGCAAAAAGTAACGGATGTAGCCCATAAAATCTTCAAACAAACCGAAGAATTTTTTATACCTCAAAAACGTTGAGTACAGTGGGTTTTCTTGCCCCCGATAAAAAAGCCGAATACATTCCAGGGTCAGGTCAAATCTATCATCAACAAGACTGTTTATCCCACGCGCCTGGTTGATAGTGTGTTTGCCGTCAACTCTGTTATTTGGAAAAATGATATAAGCTCCAATGCTAGAACCAGTATCAAAAAGATCATTTACTTCGCCTGGAATTTGTTCTGTCAGCCACTTCTTGCGCTTATGATTCTTATACGAGTGTGTGATGGCGTCGCTACCCAAAAAGAATTCCCCAAGTTCTGACTGATGATACAGGTAAGCATCTTTTTTATTATCGCTTAACTCAAAGACATCACCGTTTGGCAATGGTTTACTCCACAATATCTTATGGTATCTACGCAGCGTTGGACTGGCACTGTCAGGGTCCCGCCCATGTGAGTCAGAGTAAAAATTGTAGGTAGTGTCAATTATCAATGCCAACCGCCCTTTTAAGTTGTTATTTCTTGTTTCTTGTTAACCAGCGCCATCAATGTGATCTGACCACTCCAGCGACATGTTAGAGAGGCTATCGCATCTTCGAATTGCTTTCAGTGAGCCAAAACCCGCTCCAGTCGACTCGTCAAGTCAACGAAATGAATTTATTCTACCTCTTGTCCATTGCCCATCTGGTGTTCAAAGGATTGATTTATCAAACTCATGACGTAAGGGATTTGGTCTAAAGAGGTTATCCTCACTTCAACCTCTCCATTGCCCCAATGTCCTAACCCTGCAACATTCTGAGCAATTTGCTTTGGGTCATTAATTTTTTCAAAGGGCATATTGAGCGTTATGGCTAGACTGTTTGCCAGTGGCACAATGTCTGCAAAGTTAGTTTCAGCCTTGTATGCAATGTAATACTTTAGCATTTCTTCATACACCACACTACTGTCAACCGCCAAAATTTCCTTGCGGATGGCATCAAATAAAATTCTTGAAGGTTTCCCTTTTTGCAGGTAAGGGTAGTTATCGAGTGTGTAGCTACCTGCTCCTTTAGGTTTCTCTTTGTATTTAGATAAAATCTCTTCTGAAAGACCAGGATAAGTCCAAACCTCTTTTGCCAGTTTTGCGAGCCGATCTGCCCTTTTTTCAATAGATTGTTTGTTCCATACTGCTGTATGTCCAAGTCCTTCGTTCAGCCGCAAAGGGCTCATCACAAAACCGCCATTCATTGTCTTCTTCTCAATGAAGGGGCGATCACTGTATTCTGAGTTGTAACCAGTCAGAGTGAGGTTTCCCAAAGTATGGAGCATTGTTTCATGTATTTCTTGCCAATCTTCTCCTAATTCTTTTTGCCACTCGACAGAGAGGTTTTCGTTTTGGGGCATAATATGTTCGATGGTGTAGTTTCCTACCGTCACAATTTCTTTTTTACCGTGGTTTTCCAACTTTCTCAGCCAATAACTGCGACCCCTGAAGTTATACAAATCCCTGTGTTTAATTTCTCTGACAAATTCCTCGTCTGTCGGAAAACGCCTGTAAGAAGGCATCAATTGATAAGAAGCAGCAGCACTCTCAAGATAAGCTTCCTTATCCATAGTTTTCGTGAAATTGGAAAAGGTCTTGTTGAGTGAATTTGTGGGAATACCACAGATATATCGCCTAAAGACGTAAGATGCAGTTAACTGTAATATATCCAGAAAATCCGTTTTACTTAGTGCTTCGTTTCGATAATCTTCATACAGCTCCAGCATAAACGGATAAGCAGTTTCCACATTCAATTCTCGGAGGTCCTGGAATGCTTGGTTTAGTTCCTTATCCTTTTCTTTTCCAAGTGCCATAGCACCATAAAATTCAGAATGACGACATAAGTCGTCAAGAAGACTTCTTATGTCAGTAAAAGAGTTATCAGCATCAGTAGAATACTCCTTAAAGGCTTTATAAACATCCCTGATACGCGGGATTTTTCCTGTACGGAATGTGAGGTAATGGCGCATGAAAGCATCAAAATGCTGCTCGTACGCTTCTTGACCGAAGCTTATCTCCATTGGTCGCCAATATTCTTTATACAATTCGGATTGTTTTTCTGGTTCCAAATCCATTAAAATATAATTTCTAATCAAATCCGCCTGGCTTAGCTCTTTACCGGTCGAGTTCATGCTCTCGAAAATTAATTGAGGATTGTCCTGCCCATTTGTAAGTGAGATACTGACAATCATCAATTTAGCCAGACCCGAACATAAGTAGCCCAGTTCAGAACTAAGGTCTTTAAGCTTGAGTTGAAAAAAATCAAAGGCCGATTGAATACGAATAGAAGGATCAACTGGTGCTTTCTTTTGTGTAACCAGCCTGATCAAAGTGTTTTTATCAGTTTGTGTTAAGACTAACTTATATTTTTTCTCTTCGTTCTCCAAGCGGTTTATCAAATAATACTCTCGGATTTTTTCAGCAGAAAAGCCGTCATAAGGTTCTTTATCGCCAACATGGCGGGCTAATGCTTCGAGCAAAAGCGATAAGGTTGTCAAACGTTGTTGCCCATCAATCACCATGGCTGGTTGAAAGACGCTATCTGCTTTCTCATGAAGGATATACACAATGGAACCGATAAAGTGGGACTGGATTTTCTCGTTCTTTCCAGTCCTGATAATATCATCCCAGAGTTGCTGAACTTGCTCATTACCCCAGCTATAAGTGCGCTGGAAGATTGGAATTGTAAATTGGGTTGATTTCTTTAAGAAATCCAGGAATTTATATTCTTCAGCATGCATTCGGTAGAATCCTTTCCAACTATTTATTCAACAATCTTTTGGTACAGCTTCATCAAATAAGCAACGCAAGCGGTTTCGTCTTCAAATGGCCAGGCTCTGCCATAGGCCTCCCAGACCGCTTTGCCATTGGCGATGTGGGCTTTGCGGAGTTCAGGGGGCATGGTCAGTTCATCATAAAGATCAGCCAGACTTGCATCAGGGTAGAGCTCCCGAACGTCGAGGATAGCCTGGGCAGTCTTGAACAACAATAATTAGGATACATTAAAACTCAATAACATCCTTTTCGACCTCTGGGTAAAGCTTGTCGATTTCAGCCTGGATCTCGATCGTTTTGGCCAGAGCGGTTGCAATACGGATGTAATGGCGGGGGTCCTCCATTCTGCGTCCCTTGCGATCTTTGAGATATTTATCCATCACGTGGTAGCCACCGATCTGGTATGCCCACACCTCAGGCTCAACATCTTCAAAGAAATGGGTAGTGTTAATGTAGACTCGTTTTTCTTGCGAGTTGTATTTTGGTCTTTCAATGCCGTGGTCATCCCCATGCCCTCGGTACTTAACTGAGGGTTGGTCCAACTCGGGGCTATTAAGCAGGTGAAGATCGATCAGTCTCTGCCCTAAAGCTGCTATTGCTTGGAAAACTTCATAATCAGCTGTAAATGGTATGCGTGGGAAGTCTACTTTTAAAAACTCAAAATAAGTTGTACGGAAAATATTGGATGATAGAACCCCATATATATAAAAACAAATCTCTTCAGCTATCACTTTCTTATCATACGCCTGCTCCAGACCAAGGAAAATGTCGACCGAAATATTTGCCCTTTTCTCTTTTTGGAGCACGCTAAAAAGGTCTGGTTTTTCTTTACTGGGGTGGATGAACAGTGGAAAAGTGTAACTGATTTCACTGGTACGATTCGAAATTAAACAACTTTCTGTAAGGGAAGAGGCAGGGAGACAATGTTGCCATGTATCTCCTGTTTTGACTTGTCTAACGGTAACAAGGCCAATATTTTCTTCAACCATCTGCTGCATAACTTCTTGGCGAGGCATGCAATGAAATCCTCTCGACTTACCCGTGTAATATGTAAATCGAATGTCGAAAGGACGATAAAGAAGAGGATGGGTTTTTTCTTTAATTAAACCACTTGCCTTGAGGTCTTCCTGAGCAAGGGCAACTTTCCAATCTCGAGTATCGGGCCCAAGATTATAGGTAATCCTGGCTATCTCGGAGTCGACTTGTGAAAATGACAAGACTCTATTCCATATTTCATCTTTCGAATAGGCAATGGTCAATTTATCTCGGGCCGTGACAATTCCTACACTATTAACTGGGAATATATCGCCAATTTTTTTCCAATTCAAGTAGTGGGAAATATCTTCAGTATTACGACGGACGAAGAAATAGTAAGGACTGAATAATGATAGCTCTTCATAGGTAGCAGTAGATAAATCATTTCCTGTCAACCACTTGTATTTTGTTTCTCTCACTCCAAATAAATCATCGTGCAAGACGCTATGCTCTTGAAGTTTTTTATCTTTAACAAATAATGCTATCGCAACCCCTTGACGAATATCAAAGACATTTTCATCTTTGCCTCCATCGGGAGCTGTCTCTCTTTTGAGACTATTGCCATGCAGATCAAGGATAAAAATTTCGTCAAAGGTTTTCATCAAGCTCTGGCGCATGCCCCTAAAGGTAGGGTTATCCAGGTAGGCATGGTTGGTGATCATGGCTACGATACCCTTTCCCGCTTTCTGAATTTTCCATTGTGCAAAACGAAGGAATTTGACATAATCATCCTGAAGCCATTTCGGGTTTCTCTCCCCCAAAGGCTTACCATCCACTTTGTAATAACTTTGAGCGCCATCCAGATCTTCTTTCAAGAGCTTTTCAGTCCACTCATTCTTATTGGCTGAACTGCCCGAATAAGGTGGATTTCCCATGATAACCAAAATTGATTCTTTCTTTTTCACCTGACCTGCGAGATGACTTTCTTCACTGAGTGAGCTTACACCAGGAATCGCAATTTGCTGGATTTCGTCCATCTCAAGTGTGTTGGTCAGGTAGAGCTTAAAACGTTCATCATCACCCATCTGGTAATCGAAAGAATCGAGCAGCAAACTAATCTTCATGTGGCCAATGGCGTAGGGAGCCATCATCAATTCAAAAGCATAAAAATTGCGGAGGATTTGGTTGCGGATGAATTCCTTCTTGCCGCCATCACCATATTTCTGAACATATTCCTCAACAGCCAGCTTGATTGCTTCGGCGGGAAAGGTCATCGTACCTGCGGCAGGGTCAAGTAGCGTCACAGTAGGGTCAGCAAGACCGTCCGGTAAGTTAAAATGAGTTTTCAACAAGCTGTGCACTGATTTGACAATATATTTAACCACCGGTTCAGGGGTGTAATAGACACCACGACGCTCCCGGGTTTGAGGGTCATACTGATTGAGGAAGGTTTCGTAGAAGTGAACGATTGGATCTTCCCCTTTGCCCTGAAGATAATATTCATCCAAGATCGCAGAGATATCAGCCACATTGAGTATGGAAATAATATCGTCGACAATGACTTCCATCTGCTCTGATATACCTTCCATAGAGATGTATTTAAATACATCCCGCAAAATGCCTACTGTCTGCGGGATGTAATCTATAGCAGATTTCCGGGATATGTCTTTTGACGCCCGAGTTCGGGCAGCGAACAGACCATAAGTGATGGTCTGTGAGTATAGATCAGCAAACTGTTGAGGATTCAGATTTGGTAAAAGGTACTTCTGAAAAGCCTCATAGAAGCCAAAGATATCCCCTCGCTTGACTTCAGCCTGCTTTAACTCTTCGGCAACCACCTGGTCGCGTAAAAACCGAGTACGCTTGGCCAATTCTATAGCCAGGCTCTCAGCAGTATAGTTCAGTGGAAGCTTGAAACTAAAGAACCTTTCGGCTAAAGTTTGGAAGCCTTGGATATTTTCCAGTTGGGGAGTAGTTTTCAGCTTTTTGGCTGTAAATTGTCGGGCAATAGTAACCCGATCTACCTCTAAACCCTCACGATACAAACGGAATTCGTAAAAATCTGTCAAGATAACATTGGGAAAAGTTTGCAGATAACGTTGCAATTGTTCAGATGTTTCGATCTGGTCCAGGTTTGTGCCGGGGGTTTTTGCTTCGATATAACCGACAATGAAGTGGTCGCCATCCCAGACTCGGAAATCCGGATTACCAGCTTCAGTTGCTTTTGGCAGAACCGTGACTTTAGTCTCGCGACCTTTTTCTAAAGGAAAACCCGAGAAAAGAATTTTCAGAGCAGGATAATAAGACTCTTCGCGGGCATCACCCTGTTTTGTCGTCTCAGCGATAGAGTGCAGATAAGCTGTCAACAATTTTTTCATTACATGATCCCCGTTTCAATCTCAGGTTGAACTTCTATTGTAAACCAGGCAAAAGAAAATAACAGGAATGGTTGGCAACAATAAGTTGATATCTTGAAAACTACGTCCAATTAAGACCATCTTACAAAAAATTCGGAGAAATCTAAACTCAACAGGATTCGCCTGTTCCTTCCCCGGGGAAACCTTCTACTAAAAAAAACCGGGTTGCGATTGGCAACCCGGCATACGTATTTACATTTTTGTTTTCGTCACACGATAAGGTGTCTTCCATTCCTCATAAATTTTCTCGCATTCTTGAGAATAGTAAGCTTCTTCATCCTGGCTTTCTTCCAATGCGCCCAATTCCCTCGCCCATGCATAGAAACCAGGGCCCGGTTTCCCAGAAACACCAACTACTAATGGGCTTAAGAAAGGACGTCCATGTGCCAGTTCATTTTTTGATATTGCACCCAATATTTCACCCACAACGGAACCCATATAGGATCCGGCTGTAGGAAGACCGCAAGCCTGAGCTATTTCCTGATATGTTGCCTTACCAAAATGACGGGCTGCATTGATCAGAATTCCATAGGTAATAAAATATTCTTTGGTATTTTTCCATTCCTTTGCCATTTCATCTCCTTTTTTGTGCCTTTGCTTTTACTCTACAATTCAATCATACCGTAATAAAACGCTATTCGCTTTGATCGCGCCGGTCTTGCTCCGCAGCCCAAGCCGAGGGGTGTGTGATCGTGCCGGTCTTTATTATCCCCGAAGCGAAGCGGAGTGGGACCTGACCGTGCGCGGTTACCTGTGTTCGCGCCGGTCTTTATTATCCCCGAAGCGAAGCGGAGTGGGGCCTGACCGCGCACGGCAACTGACCTGTAGGTCTCCATTTTAATTACAGCAGACGCCCATAGGGCGGGATGGTGCTCCCCGGCCCTGGAAGCTTTGCTGTCAGGGTTCACCACTCCATCGATTGTTGATTTCTTTGATCACGCCGGACCAATGTCTACCAGCCATACCAAAGCCATCCGCCCGAGGTCTGGGAAGCGTCCTAACAGCCCCTGCAATCCGTCTTGCATAAATAGAACATTTGTTCTATTATTTACCTGACTCTAATTACAAAACCGCACATTCACAACAGAAAAAACCATTTGCAGCCCAACCGCTCTCTTGCGCTATCAAAAAACAGTGCAATTACTGCAAATGCTGCAAATCGTGGAAGCAAAACTCTGATCCTGCAACGGATCTGAAACTCAGAACCACTTCCATTGAGGTTTTCTGATCACCCGGCCTTTCCATGTGGTTCGCCCCGCCAAAGAATGAAATAACGACCGAAAGGCAACGCCCATGTTCGCAAGGATGGTAAAGGGATACAGAAATGCAAGATAGAACGGGACCCCCATCTCAAGATAGGGGATCAGCCACACCAGCATAGACAGCGCAATAGTAACCGCCACAGCAGCCGGTTGGGCCCCATCAGCCCTGCCAACCAGCATCAATCCCGCCACGACCAATGGTTCCCAGAACATCACAAAAAGCCATAAAAACACGAAAAGGAAAGGCAGCAACCGATGCCCAAAGGCTGCAAACAGATTCTTGGTAAAACCGTCAATCGCTTCTCGGCTGGAATGGTACATCCGGCAGGAGATCAGGTCGCTGACATGAGCCACCCGCCAGCGGAGTTTCTTTTCTATGATTTTTTGGGTCAAACTGATATCATCCACAACAGAAGAGATAACGCATTCGTGTCCGCCAATTTCGAGGTAAGCTTCCCGCCGAA
>Ga0172382_10008484_pt1 | contig 14304 bp, 14 predicted proteins | sample Leawel138RmetaG_FD_122245 | JGI IMG/M metagenome (GOLD analysis project Ga0172382, IMG submission 122245) | Leachate microbial communities from a municipal landfill in Southern Ontario, Canada - Leachate well 138R metaG | ecosystem: Engineered > Solid waste > Landfill > Unclassified | place...
GGAGAATAACATCATACCTCTTTTCCCCATATTAGCGTTAATTATTTCTCCTATAGATTTACCTTTATGCCTGACTGATGCGTATAAAGAACCGAAGTCATGGACACCGCCGACAAATATACTCCCTACTACAACCCAAAGAAATACAGGCACCCAACCAAATATAGCAGCCTGAATGGGTCCATTTATGGGGCCTGCTCCCGCTATTGATGCAAAGTGATGCCCCAATAGAACTGCTTGATTTGTCGGAACATAGTCAATACCGTCATTCATCTCATGTGCAGGTGTTTTCCTTGAGGGGTCAATACCCCATTGCTTCACAAGCCATCCGCCATAAGTAATATAAGCAATAATGAAAATGATAATACTACCTGCCATCAAAATTAAAGCATTCATAAATAAACCTCCTTTACAAATTCAGATATTTATAAAATTCTGCAATCGGAATTAAAAATTATAAATTGAAGCCACCTCTTTCCCTTTTTTATTGGCTGAAATCAATCCATCCTTGAGTGAAACCAATAAAAGCCTTAAATCAACCCAACCTTTAAATCCAAATGCAAAAGTTTTATTATATTTAAACTTTTCAATAAATCTTTTATAATACTCCAAATCCATATCACAAATGCTATCTGCTACAATAATCCCTGTAACTATACTGCACATATGTTCACTTGTGGGTTTAACAATATCCTTAATAGATTTTATGAGATAATCTGTATAATTATGACATAAATCCTCATTTATATTCTCAAAATGTTTTATTAAGACATATTCATTGTTTTCAACTCCGTATATAACCGCTTTTTTCACTAAAAAGTATCTTTCATTTCTAACGTGAAACTCGGCGAAAAGATCGTAAACATAACCGTTCATGTCATAATTTTTAGTTATATCAAAATTGTTCTTAAGCTTATTTTCGATGGTTTCAATATATTCAGCTATATCCATATTTTCATCCTTTAACAGTATAATTAATCCCTCTCTATTTATATATTAACACTATTTTTTTTTAAATCAACTCATAATTATAGATTATTGACACTTGCCGATAACTAAAATATAATTAAATTTAGAATGAATTTTATAGGAGAAATCTATGAGTAAAGATTTGTTTTCAAAACTAAAAAAGAATATAAAGCTGTTTGTCCAAGGCGCCACTGATTTTGATAGAAAGTCAAAATCCCTTTTAATCAAAGAGTCCCATAATGAGATGGATGAGTTTCTGCTCCTTTGTTTTGGGGATTTACTTGGGATACCGTTCCCCACCAGTTACTACTCTTTGGAATTACTCCCTTTAATTGCAGAGGATTTAGACGGATGGAATAACAGAATGTCCGGAAGGTTAAGCGTTTGGCAGGAAAAATGGGCGGATTATGATTTTGATGCATAATACATAAGGAGGATTGTTTATGATTACTTTTATAGGAGGCAAAGGCGGAGTCGGCAAAACGACATGCAGTGCTGCTTATGCATTAAAGTGTGCAAAAAGCGGTGAAAAAACGCTGTTGGTTTCAACAGACCCGGCACACTCCACATCAGATATTTTTTCAATAAAAATTAGTGATGAGATAACCAATATTTTGCCAAACTTAGATGCTATAGAGATAAGCGGTGCAAAAGAAAGCAAATTATATATGGATAAGGTCAGGCAAAGCTTAAAAAATGTTGTAAGTCCTATTATAATAGATCAGATAAATAAACAAATAGATGCGGCATCTATTTCTCCGGGAACCGAAGAAGCTGCTTTGTTTGATAAAATGGTTGAAATTATAACGGAGAGAAGCACTGATTATGATAAAATAGTTTTCGATACGGCACCGACAGGCCACACCCTTAGGTTATTGGCTTTACCCGAATTACTAGGAGCTTGGGTTGAAACACTGATTGCAAAAAGAAAAAAATCAATAATTCTTATGTCGATGGCTAACCACAGTGGCAACGCAGAAAAAGAAGAAATAGATAAGGATCCGGTTCTAAATATTTTAAAAAACAGATTCGATAAAATTGAAATTGCAAAAAATATAATTACAGACAGCAAAAAACTGAATTTTATATTTGTAACCAATGCTGAAAAATTAACAATAGATGAAACCGTCAAAGCTGTGGAAATCTTGGAAAAGCACGGTATAACCGTAAGCGAAATAATTGTAAATAAAATTCTACCTGAAAATATGACAGATGAATTTTGGGTTAGCAAAAAAGAACAGGAACAAAAATATTTAGAGTTAATCAAAAATAGTTTTAAGGATAAGAAAATCTCCTTGCTTCCTTTACTGCAAGAAGATATGAAATCAGATAGTATAGAAATAATGGCGGATAAATTACGGGAATAGTCTTATAAGTAATAAGTTTTGCAATACGAGTCGTGAATGTCCGGGTCGTTTCTTTTGGGTAAAGATCCTTCACTGCGTTCAGGATGACAGTTTTAGAAGTAGGTTCAGGATGACAGTTTTAGGAGTAGGTTCAGGATGACAGTTTTAGGAGTAGGTTCAGGATGGCGATTTAAAGGTTTTCAAATATTCTTGTGTCTTATAGCTTCGCTAAAATATCCTTCATCTTTTTCAATGCATTAGCCCTATGGCTGATTTTATTTTTTTCTTCCATTCCGATTTCAGCCATAGTCTTGTCCAATCCATCTATAATAAAAATAGGATCATAACCGAATCCGTTATCGCCTTTTTCTTCATATCCGATTTTTCCTTTAATATATCCTCTTGCCGTCAGTTCTTGGCCATTGGGAAATATAATGGCTATAACACTGCAAAATCTTGCATTCCTCTTATCTTCCGATACATCCTTTAATTCCTCCAGCAGCTTCATATTATTTGCCTTATCTTTGTTTTCATCATCCACCCCGGCATATCTGGCAGAATACACACCCGGCCTTCCATCCAGCATTTCAACTTCCAATCCCGAGTCATCAGCTATACTTACCTGTCCCGTTAATTTACATATCTCCCTAGCCTTAATCAATGCATTTTCCTCAAAGGTGTTACCGGTCTCCTTTATTTCTATGTTTATTCCTACATCTTTTAATGAATACACTTCATAGTCTATTTCCGATAGTATTTCTTTTATCTCCTCCAGCTTATGTTTATTATTAGTTGCAGCAATTATTTCCATACTATTTCTCCTCTATATATCGATTTAGTGAATTTAGACTTTGCCTTTGATAAAAAACCAATTCTTTTATGCCCTTTTCGCCTATTCTCAGCATCTCTTCCATTTCATCTTTTGAAAAAGGCTTTTCTTCCCCTGTACCCTGAATCTCCACTATATCGCCATTCTCCGTCATCACAATATTCATATCCACTTGGCAAGCAGAATCTTCCGAATAGTCCAAATCCAACAATATTTCACCGTCTTTTACACCTACGCTTACAGCTGCCACATAGCTTTGTATAGGACTTTTTTTAATCTTGCCTTGAATAATCATTACATCAATTGCATCTACCAAAGCGACAAAAGCACCGGTAATAGAGGCAGTTCTGGTACCTCCATCCGCCTGTATTACATCGCAATCAATAAAAATTGTGCTTTCTCCTAATTTATTAAGATTAACTACAGACCTTAGTGCTCTTCCTATCAACCTTTGTATTTCCATTGTTCTTCCATCTACTCTGCCTCTCGTTGCATCTCTCGGTTTTCTAATCTCTGTGGATCGCGGTAACATCCCATATTCCCCCGTTATCCACCCTTTTTCCAAACCTTTTAAGAAAGGCGGCACCTTATCTTCAACACTGGCAGTGCATATAACTTTCGTTTCTCCCATTTCAATAAGCACGGAACCCTCGGCATGCTTTAAAAAATTCCTTGTTATTTTCACTGCTCTTAATTGTTCTTTATCTCTGCCATCTAATCTACTCATCTTTTTCATCCTTTCAGTTGACTTATCCATTAAACAAAGCCATTTTAATAACCCCAAGCCGCTGAAAAAATCGCTTTATTGTCATTCTGAGTGTTAGTAAAGAATCTTAGTGAATTGAAAAAAGAAGATTCCTCACTACGTTGGGAATGACATTTTTCGAAAAACATATATTTTTCAGAGGCTTCAAAACCCTAAGTGATTAATCCTATTTATTCATAAAAGTTTACAAATACAGGTATATCTATGTAATCCTTTCCACCTATATTTTCAGTGTTTTCAATTGTTTGACCATTTACAAAAATTCTCACCTTTGAAACAGATTCAAACTCTCCTAAAGTTAATGTAATCGCCTTGACCATTGCTCTTTCTTCGGTTAAAGAGGATATATTTAAAATATCATCGGAAAAATTAACAAAAGCTATGCCATTATTGACTTCCAGACCTAATAACTTAGTACCTTCAGGAAATGAATTCCTTAAGCCCAATCCGGGAACAGGCCCTTCCAAAAGAGCGCTTATAGCAGCTTCTCCGCTATTCGTAAAACCCGAAACCACCTTTGTTAAGGGTACAAAATATGAGTAATTCCCGCTTCCTTTCTTTTGATAGTATACCATAACCTTTGACATTTTATCATCCATTTTTTCAGGCTTCACTAAATTAATCTCTGTAGCCTTTAAAGGCGAACCGATTGTTGTGCCAAAAGGCATTTCGTCAATAGATTCTCCTTCTATTTTAATCTGTACTGTTTTAATATTAGGGAATCCCGCCAATGTATATACTAAAGCCTTAACGCCCAGCGCTTCTCCTTCCGCTGTATTGAAATTTAAAAAATTTTCATTAAAATCTATAATTGCCAAACCGTCTTCTCTTATGACAGCTCCATTAATGACTGTTCCCACGGGCAAAGTAGGCTGCAATCCCGTAGGCTTGATATCCTCCAAAAGCTCCTGACTGTATATCATTCCTTTTATGGCCGCTTTTGCAATGCCCATATCTCCTTTTGGTATATATCTCATAACGGGAACCAATAAGTTATCCTCATCCTTATAATAAAGCACTGTAGCTCTCGTATCATTAGGCTGCTCCAGCGAAACTTCACTTAAATCTTCTTCTGTGGAAACTTCTTCCACTGCAGGCTCGTCATCAATAGCTGCAGTTTTTTTATTAAAAAATTCTCTAAGTGATGCTAATGGGTTTGAGCAAGCTGTAAATAGTATCACAATGCATAACATTAAAAACAGTAAAACTTTTGATTTACCTTTCATATTTTTCACCTCTAATACTTCTTTATCTATATATATTAGAGGTTTAGCCAGTATATTCTATATAGCTTGGTTTTTAAGAAACTTCATAATAACGGGAATCAATATGAGTTGAATTATAATCCCCCAAATCGGCTTAATAAAAGATGAAGCAATAAAAATTGACAGCAGATACTTGTTACCTGCTACAAAAAATAATATGTAATTTGCTATACCCAAAACTATTCTTCCTATAATCATTGCAGTGATTAAGGATATTATAAGATTGTTTTTTCTTCTTCTATACATATAACCCGCAATAAAACCGTAAGTAGCAAGTTCAAAGCCCATAGCCACTGCTCCCGGATACATTGGCGGCATACCGGTTAATAATGAGTTTAGAAAAGGAGTTATAAATCCTACTAATAAACCGTATCTGCCTCCCAGTATAAATCCACACAATAAAACAGGTATATGCATTGGTAAAAATACCTGCCCCGGTATTCCTGTCGTATGAAAAATATAGGGTACTATTAATCCTATTGCTAAAAAAAGTGCTGCCTGTACCAATTCTTTTGTTTTTGAATCCATGTTTTTTCCTCCTTAATTATGTCTGATTACTTCAAATCTTTCTATTTTATAATTTTCCTTTTCACTAATTCCGGCTTTTCTAAGAGCTATGCTGAGTTGTTCTTCTGCTGTCTCAACTCCTTCCAAATTAGGCAGCAAAAGTCCGGTTCTAACGCCTTTTCTCACAATAACCCCATATCTTTTCGGATCCAGCTCGCCTTTTGAATCAATTTCCTCCGCTTCCCCTAATACATCAACAGAATATATCAAATCATCCAATTCATATTCCTCTACAGGTGAAAACCTGGGATCGTCAAGCCCTGCGGACACAGCATTACGCATTATTTCATCGGCAATGGATTTTGTTGTTGGATTTATCGTACCTATACACCCTCTTAGATTATCATTTTTTTTCAAAGTAACAAATACTCCCGCTCTTTTTCCCAACATTTCCTCTGGCAGATCATCAGGAATTTTTATTGCCTTATTATATTTTATTTTATTCTCCAAGGTGAGTCGTGCCAATCTTACATAAGGGTCTTCTTTCTCACGCAGATTTTTTATATAAGATTTTTTAGTTTTCCTATATTCATCAAAAATACTTTTGCCGCCATTGCAATTCTCCCAACTAAACTCCATTACCCCGTATCCAACACCAAAAGGTCCTTCATAAGAATACAATTCACCTTTAATATGGCAATTATCAAAACATCCTAATAAAACTACCACAGATTTGTAAGCACATTCACCGGCCACGGCTATAAATTCTTTTTCTATATTTAAAAAAGTCAATACCTCTCCTTTTTCTAATACTTCTAAAAAAAATTTATCATACTCTTTTCCCCTTTTATCATATCCGGCGGGAGCATCAATAGTTAATCGGTGAGATAGATCCCCGCTGGCAATAACAACCACCTCTCTATCTAAAGCTTTAGCAGCCTTTTTAATTCCAATTCCTAATTTATAATGGTCTTCATCGGACAATCCGCTATATGTAATATGCACCAGCTTAAAATCCTTATTATCTTTTTCTATAAAGTGTAAAGGTACCAATGCCCCATGATCTAATTCATGGCCTGTACCATAGGTCTTTGCCATATCCTTTGTAAAAGGAATACAGTATACGTTTTCTTTATCAGCCTCGTCTATAATTTTTTCAGCCAATTCAATATCATTTTCAAACTCATATTTAAGCGTAGAAGCACCAAATCTTCTGAAATCGCCTGTCAGTTTATCTTCCATTGCAAAATTCATGGCATCATTAAACATAGGCCCGTGTGGCGTGACTATTATTATGGTATCGGGCTCTTGCTCATTAATTCTTTTGCTAACTTTTCTAAGTGAATTTATGGTATTTGATACTATATTTGATTCCCTTCCCCCGATTTCTTCTATCATTATTGGCGGATGGGGAAGAATATATGCTCCAACAATCTTACCCATGATAAAACCTCCATTTTTATTTTCATTCTACACTATTTCAAGGCCTTTTCCAAACTATTCAAATTATCATACATTACCGTAATATAATCTTGTCCTTCTTTTATCTCATCATCGCTAAGACCATGTGCAGCATTTAAAGTAAGAACATCCCCGCCAATTTCATCAGCAATTATATTTGAAAATTTGGGATTCACAAATTTTTCTGTAAAAATATATTTAATATTATTCTCCAAGCAAAGATCAACTATTTCCGCTAACTTCGCAGGACTTGGTTCTTGCTCGGGAGACATGCCTCTTATAGGGATTTGCACCAAACCATATTCCTTAGCAAAATATCCGAAAGCCTCGTGGGATGTTATTATTGTTTTTATTTTAAATTGCTTTGAGGCTTTTTTTATATCTTCGTGCAATTTATCTAACTTGGCGGCTAATATTCTATAGTTTTCTTTATAATATTCCTCATTTATTTTATCAATCTCTATTAAAGCATCCAAGACGTTTTTTGCCTGTATTTTTAGATTTTCAGGGCTTACCCAAGTATGGGGGTCATAATCATCGTGATTGTTCCCTTCGCTTTTTATTAAATCCACACCCTTGCTTGTTTCAACTATTTTTACATTATTTCCTCGCAGATTATCAATTATTTTTTCTGCCCACCTTTCCATACCTGCGCCGTTATATATAAACATATTGCTGTTTTTTAGCTCCGCCATAGTCTTCAGCGTCGGCTCCCAAGTATGCGGTTCTACTCCGGCGGGTATCATTTGAACAATATCCGCCTTTTCTTGCGATATTTCCCCGGCAATATAATACATAGGATAAAAGGTTGTGTAAATTTTTAACGATTCATTTTCTATATAGTCGTCATCTTTTTTATTTATCTCCCTATCACAAGCAACACAAGTGAACAGAAATATGATAAGCATAATTATCAGTAAGTAATTTTTTTTCATCCTTACCCTCCTAAATGCAAATTATTTGCATTTACATTTTATATTATTCATATTAATTTGTAAATATAACGATACATATATTTGAATGAGATAGGTCCTAGCTTTTTACCGTATCCATAATATCTATAATCGGTTTTTCGTCTTAATAATTTTAGGTAACAAACAAAAAAGGATGCTTGTATTTTTAAGCATCCTTTTATATATGAAAAAGTTCTAATAAGCTTTATACATTTTCTCTATACTAAAATTAGATATCAAAGGTTCAAAATCAATATTGATTATATTATTATCGGTTTTTAAATTACTTCTTAGCCCTTCTTTTATTCTTCTTTCAACTTTATCTACGTCCTTTTGTTTTAATTCATGAAGCATTAGAAGTATTTGATTGTCATTCCAAAAAGAATAAGTATCTCCCTTTCTCAATATTTTACCTAAAAAATCTGCAGTACCTCTTGCCATATCATTCTTTTCTTCTCCGTTATTTTTAAAATAACTCCTATTTATTGAAATCAAACACAAATACCCTGAGTTACCTGTCCTTAAACCCTTTCTTTTCTCTATATTATATAAAAATCTAAAATAATCATAATCACACAATAAAGCTCCTTCAAAATTCTCATCTGTCAGCTTTGTTGCAATGCTTTCCAAATCCGTTACGCTTTTTTCGTCATAATAACTAAGTATTTTTCTATATATATTCATTAATGCCGGTGATAGCCTTACACTCATTTCTTTGCCTTGTAAAACTTTAATATAATCATAATAACTCATTGCGTTTTTTATCTGTCCAAGTCTTAGCATGGCATTTATTAAACATATCTGTATGGTTTCCTCATAAGGGTCAATAACCAATGCCTCTTCGCATAATTCGATTATGCCATAGTTATCGTCTTTTAACTCTAATAACTCCATACATTTATAAAAGGTTTTTAAATATAATCTACTATAACGGTTTCTGATAGGAACTAACCAATTTTCGTATGCATTTAATGAAAGATAAGGACCTTTATAGATTTGTAATGCTTTTTTATAATACTCCAACGCTTTTCCCTCATCATAGTTTTCCTTATCTCCCAATGCAATATATCTTTCGAATTCATCTATATCCAGCAAAACTGATTCTCCTAATTCAAAACAATAATAACCATTAGCGGCACTTATACTAAAGTACTTGGATTCCACTATCTTTTCACTAATAAGCTTTTTCAAAATTCTTCTTAATCTAAAAATCTGTGTCCTCAAAACATTTTTAGGATCACCGGATTCATTTTCTTGGTACAAATCATCTATAATTATTTCAGGCAACAGCTTTCTCCCTTTATGCGTTATAAAATACTGTAAAAGTCTATAAAGCTTATAGGATCGCGAAGATTCTTTTAATATAGATTCCCCATTAAATAAAATATCAAAATTTCCAAGAGTATGTATATATAATTTCAAAATAAAACCACCTAACAATAATAGACTCTGCAAAACCTTGGAAGCAATAGTATTATATAATAGAATCCCTTTGTTGTAAACACTTTTACCCACCATTGTAATATATTTCATTTTATTGTTTTTTTCGATATCTTCTTGTATTAACCAATATAAATTTCATTATTTTTTGAATCAATATATTAAAATTAAAATTTAATTGTCAAAAATAAAACCAAAATGCAATACTATAAAACATGTGTTTCCAATGATTACAATAATACTTAATTATTATGATAAAAATTTTTGTTACATATTATCAGATATTAATAGAAAAAAGTTTTATAAATATTTATTTATAAAATAAAAAGATGTACAGAAATATAGTACATCTTTAAAATACTTTATATAGGATAACCTACTTGCAAAACTTTACGAATCTTTTGAATATTTCTTGTTGCCCTTTTTCATCTGTCATTTCTTCGGGGTGCCATTGCACACCTAGAATAAACCTGTCTTCATCAATATATTCAACTGCTTCGATAACTTTATCTTCAGAAAAAGCAATGGTTTTTAAATACCTGCCTAAATTCTTAACAGCCTGATGATGAAATGAATTGACACCAATTTTATTTTCATTGAATATTTCTGATAAAAAAGATTTCTCCTGCAAATTTACATTATGAGATTTATGATTTCTCGGATCCTTATTTAATAAATGACAAGAAAATCCTTCAGATTCCAAGTCCTGATATAAATCACCACCTAGGGCAACATTTATTATTTGCATACCGCGGCATATTCCCAACAGTGGTTTATTATCATGATTTATTATGTAGTTCACAATCTCTATTTCCTGCCTATCCCTGAGAGGATTTACGGATTTTAGAGTATCTGAGGGTTGTTGTTTATATTCATCCGGTGATATATCTCCGCCCCCGGATAAGATAACTCCATTTAGCATTTTAAGTAACATTTTTATATTCTCTATATCAGCTAGTAGAGGTATGATGATAGGTATTCCGCCTGCATTCTCCACTGCTTTTATACAGGTCTCGGATAGCTGGTTGACTTTCTGTTCCTTATTAATAGAAAGAAAAGGTTCTTTTTTCTTAGTAAAGCTTGAAGTGATACCAATTATCGGCTTCATGCGGAATCCCCCTTCTGCAAGTTTTCTGCATAATGACATGCAACATAATGATATCCGCCAATATCTCTTAAAACCGGAGTCTCTTTAAAACATTTATCCGTTGCATAATTGCATCTGGCTGCAAAACGACATTCATCTCCGGGATTTATTGGTGATGTTATTTCTCCTTTTAATATAATTCTGCTTTTCTTAAAATCTAAGTCTGTACTGGGTATAGAAGAAAGTAAAGCCTTAGTATATGGGTGGAGTTGACTTTGAAACAATTTATCAACAGAACATTTTTCAACGACAACTCCCAAATACATTACAGCTATATCATCTGACATATGCCTTACTACAGATAAATCATGAGTGATAAACATATATGCAATTTTCTTCTCTTCCTGCAAATCCTGCATTAAGTTTAATATTTGTGATTGAATAGAAACATCAAGTGCTGATACCGGTTCATCGCAAACAATAAAATCCGGATTAAGAGCAAGCGCCCTTGCAATTCCAATCCTTTGCCTACGACCGCCATCCAATTCATGAGGATATGCATGATATAATCTTGAAGCTAATCCTACGGTTTCCATAAGGATATTTATTTCTTCTTCTATCTCCCTATTACCTGTCTTAATTTTATGTTCAACTATAGGTTCACGAATAATTTCGCTTACGGTCATACGAGGATTTAACGAAGAAAAAGGATCCTGAAAAATCATTTGCATATCTTTTCTTAGGCTATGCAAGTTTTTACCTTTAAAAGCGGTGATATCCTTTCCTTTAAAAAGTACTTTACCCCCAGTAGCGGGAATAAGATTGATAACTGCCCTGCCCAAAGTTGATTTCCCGCATCCCGATTCTCCTACAATACCTATCGTCTTTCCTCTTTCCAATTCAAAAGAAACTCCATCTACCGCATGCAGGGTGCCTCCTGGGGTTTTAAAATGCTTTTTAATACCTTCTACTTTTAATAAGACTGGCATAAATCCAACTCTCTTTCTTTTTCCTCATATAAATGACATCTAACAAGATGATTTTCATTAATATATGTATCCTTGGGCGCACATTTTTCACAAATATCAAGTTTTGAGCTGCATCTGGGACTAAAAGGACATCCATTTGGTATATTCGTCGGGTCAGGCATTAGTCCCGGTATGTAAAAGAGTCTTTTTAATCTATCACCTTTAATTGATGGAATAGCTGCAAATAATCCTTTTGTATAAGGATGTGCCGTATTCTTATATACATCTTTCACGGTACCAAATTCAACAACTTGCCCTGCGTATATGATAGCAACTTTGTCGCATATTTCCGCTACTACACCCAAATCATGGGATATCATTATCATAGATGTATTAAAATCTATTTTGAGCTTATGCATAAGCTCTAAAATCTGGGCTTGTATAGTGACATCCAATGCTGTGGTCGGCTCATCCGCTATAAGCAATTGGGGATTGCAAGCCAAAGCTATTGCAATTACCACTCTTTGCTTCATCCCGCCGGAAAACTGATGAGGATATTCATCGTAGCGTTCTTTTGGTATTCCGACTCTTTCAAGCATTTCACATGCTATGATACCGGCTTTTGCCTTGCTAACTTTTTGATGAAGCCTTATAACCTCGGCTATTTGTTCTCCTATGGTTATTACCGGATTTAGTGATGTCATAGGGTCTTGAAATATCATGGATATTTTATTACCCCTTATCTTTCTCATTTCGCTTTCTTTTTTACTTAAAAGGTTCTCATTTGAAAAATAAATTTTGCCCTTTTCAATTACACCCGGTGGATTGGGAATAAGTCTTAAAATGGCCTTAGCCGTTGTCGTTTTACCTGCACCGGTTTCCCCGACCAAACCCACTGTTTCACCTTTTTCCACAACAATATTCATTCTATTTACTGCATTTACTTTTTTATTGCCGGAAGTATAGCTCACGACCAAATCCTCGATATTTAACAATACATCATTCATTTTTATCACCTATCTTTTCAGTCTCGGATCTAGAGCATCTCTCAACCCATCTCCGAATAGATTTAAAGAAAATATGGTAATCATAATTGTCACACCGGGAAAAGTTACAATATGCCAATAATCACGAATATATACTCTGCCCGCTGATAGCATCGCCCCCCACTCCGGAGTCGGTGGTTGTATCCCCAGCCCTATAAAGCTGAGAGCTGCTGCGGATAATATAGCACTTGCCACTCCTAACGTTGCCTGTACTATGAGGGGCGCCATTGCATTTGGAAGTATGTGTTTGATAATAATCTTATAATCTTTCACACCTATACACTTTGCCGCTTCTATAAATTCCTGTTCCTTTACCGTTAATACGGAAGCCCGAACAACTCTCGCATAGGTAGGCACTGTTCCTACACCCACAGCAATCATTGCGTTTGTAAGACCCGGTCCCAAAGCTGCTGCTATGGATATGGCAAGAAGCGTACCGGGTATAGCAAGCAAAGTATCAATAAATCTCATAATTACATTATCAACAATGCCCCCATAGTAGGCTGATATGGAGCCCAGTGTCCCACCTATCAAAACCCCTATCCCCACTGCAATGAAACCCACCTGTAATGAAACCCTGGAACCGTAAATAATTCTGCTAAAAATATCTCTTCCGAAATTATCCGTCCCCATCAAATGTCTCCAACTGGGCAATAAGTTTGCCATTTTTAAATGCTGTTCATCATAACCGTATGGTGCAATAAGAGGTGCAAAGACAGCCATTATAATAAGCAAAATAATAACGGACAACCCAAACATCGCCGCTCTATTTATTCTTAATCTTATCCATGCTTCTTTGAACTGACCTCTTTTTTGCTTATTATCTTTACTCATGGCACACCTCTTTGTTTTTTCTTACCTTTTTTCGACTATATAGGGATTTGATTCTGGGATCGACAAATGCATATAAAATATCAACAAAAAGATTGATAATGCTAAAAGCTATAGCTATAAAAAGGACACCACCCTGAACCACAGGATAATTTCTTGCTTTAATGGAATCCACCATCAACTTCCCTATTCCGGGAATAGAAAATATTGATTCAGTTAAAATTGCACCGCCTAAGCCTCTGCCTAACTGAAGCCCAATGACTGTTATAATAGGTATCAATGCGTTTTTTAGTGCATGCTTCATTATAACAATGTTTTCTTTATTCCCTTTCGATCTGGCGGTGGTAATATAATCCTGCCTTATAACTTCCAGCATGCTTGAGCGTGTCATCCTGGTAATAGTTGCAGCCAGACTGGTCCCAATTGTAACAACGGGTAATATCCAATATATGGGGCCATAAAAACCGGAAGCCGGTAGGAGTGCGAGATGAACTGAAAAAACTATAATTAGCACCAGACCTTGCCAAAAATTAGGCATAGATACACCTACTAAAGCTAATACCATGGCCAAGTTATCAAATATTGAGTACTGCTTAGTAGCCGATATTATTCCTGTAGGAATCCCTATTAAAGTTGCCAAAGCAACACTCATAGAAGCCAATAACATAGTTTTTGGCCATCTATCCATTATTTCAGTTGTTACGCTTCTGCGTGTAATATAAGAAGTGCCTAAATCTCCTTTAGTGACTATATCTTTTATATATCTTAAATATTGCTTAACAAATGAATCATTTAATCCCATCTCGTTTCTAAGATCTTGGATAGCTTCTTCAGAA
>Ga0172382_10008485_pt1 | contig 14302 bp, 12 predicted proteins | sample Leawel138RmetaG_FD_122245 | JGI IMG/M metagenome (GOLD analysis project Ga0172382, IMG submission 122245) | Leachate microbial communities from a municipal landfill in Southern Ontario, Canada - Leachate well 138R metaG | ecosystem: Engineered > Solid waste > Landfill > Unclassified | place...
ATCAAGTATGGAAAGGCCAGGAGCAGCTCGGTAAAGCGCGCGAGCAGGCGATCAAAAACTCCGCCGTAGTAGCCTGCCAGCATGCCAAGGCCTACTCCGACCACAGATGATATGCAGATCGTTGCAAGCCCCACAAGTATCGAGACTCTGGATCCGTAGATAACCCGAGATAGAATATCGCGGCCCAGCTGGTCAGTGCCGAGAAGATGGCCAGACCCGAGCCCTGGCGGGATAAGCCACGATTCAAGATCGACGGCATCTGGCGCGTACGGAGCGATCAGCGGGGCCAGAATCGCGATAGCAGAGAACATGATTACGATGGCAAGGCCTGTCCTTCCGCCACCATGGGCCATCAGGCGCCGTATTGTCCCCCTCCGCTGCGCGGCGCGGGCTGACGCGCCGGGGCGAGCTGCTGCCATTCCCCCTTTGTACAGTTCATCTGACGGAACAGATATGTGACCCATTCTCCCACCTCCTACAAGCTGATCTTGGGATCCAAGATGGTGTAGATGATATCAGTGGCCAGGTTTATCAGCACAAACGTGAGCGCGTACACCATCACAGACGCCTGAACCACAGGATAGTCACGTGCAAATATGGAATCCACTACGACCCTCCCAAGCCCCGGCCAGCCGAAGATCGTCTCCACGATCATGTTTCCCCCCAACAGAGAGCCAAACTGGAGACCCACGAGGGTCACTGTGGGAATCATCGCATTCCGCAGAGCGTGCCGACGCGTCACATCTCCCTCCGGGACACCTTTTGCCCGTGCGAATTGGACGTAGTCGGCGCTCAACACATCGAGCATGCTTGAGCGGGTCACACGCGCGACCACAGCCGCAACACCCAGGCCCAGAGTAACCGCGGGCAAGCAGATGTGTTTCAAAGCATTGCCGAGGGCTGGCAGGTTTCCCGTCAAGATCGAGTCAAGAATCACCAGTCCAGTAATGTGTGTCGGGTGCGCCCCGTAGGCTAGCCGCCCAGATGTGGGCAGCCAGCCCAGGGTCATTGAGAAGATCAACACGCCGACTATGCCCAGCCAGAACGCGGGAAGCGACACTCCCAGCAAGGAAAGGCTCGCTCCCGCCCTGTCGACGAATGAATTAGGGTTCAGTGCGGATGCAACGCCAACGGGAATACCCACTGCCAACGCGAACAGCAGGGAGAATACGGCCAACTCTATCGTTGCAGGAAGGGCTTCCTTGATGATGTCCGCAACGGGCCGGGATCGGATTATTGAGTAGCCCAGGTCTCCGGCAAACACCCGCTTCAGGTATGTCCAAAGCTGGACATGGATGGGCTCATCCAGGCCCATCTCCTCCCTGAGGGCGGCCATCTCCTCTTCCGAAGTCCAGGCTGCCTCTCCCATCATGATGTCCACCGGGTCCCCTGGCATGGCGCGCATGAAGACGAAAGCCACTACTGCTACTCCCAGCGCCAGAGGTATTGTGGCCAGGATTCTTTCTATGATCTTGACCTGAGCTCGAGTGAAGCGGATCATCTTGTCAAGTAGCCTGCCTCGGCCAGAAGTGACCTGGCGCGCGCCGGATCATATCCGTAAGGAGCAAGCTTCGGGTTGAAGCCGAAGCCGCTCGGGAGGAACGCAGTTGAAAGCCGCGTGGCATTGCCGGCATAGATCGTCCTCAGGATCGTGTCCCAGTCAACAGCGTAGTTGATCGCCCTTCGAACCCTGAGATCATCGAAAGGCGGACGCGTGCAATTCATCTCTGCGAAATAGACGCGAGTACCCTCGACAGACTTCACCTGGATATTCCTGTCTCGCATCAGCGATGCAGCCACATGGGCAGGCACCGCCTGAATGATATGGACCTCTCCAGTTTTGAGAGCAGCAACGCGTACAGTGGGATCCGGCATCATCCTGAAGATTGCCCGCTTCACTCGGGCTGTTCCAACCGGAGGAAGCATTGGCGATCCGCCGTAGTATCCGTCAAACCTTTCCATCACGATCTTGTCATCCAGTCGCCCTTCAACGTATCTGAAGGGCCCGCAGCCAATCGGCTGCCTGGAAAACGCCTCATCGCCGACCCGCTCCATGTAGTCCCTGGGGACTATTTGGATGTGAACAAGCGCCTGCGGCAACACTGGAAACGGCGCTGAAAGCACGAACCTGACCGTGTACGCATCTACCTTCTCTACCTTTTCAACCGGGCCCAGCAGGCCTTGTCGTGGCGATGTGCGGCCGCCCATGCCGCCTTCCTTGAGAACCCGGTCGAAGGTGTACACCACATCATCGGCATCGAGCGAATCTCCGTTGTGGAACTTGATTCCCTTTCGGATCCGAAAGAGGTATTCCGTATCCGATTCGGCTTTCCACGCCTCCGCAATCTCCGGGACTACCCTTCCGTCCCAAGTTCGCGTGACCAGGGCATCGAACATGTTGCGTATTACGGTCTCAGTTGGCCTGTCGCGGTAGGCTGCGGGGTCCAGCGTGACTATCTTGTCGGCATACAGGCCCACTACGATAGTGTCGCCCCGCGAAAGGCCGACGTCGTGCAGGTTCACACGGGAATCCATCGAAGGTTGCCAGTTGAGCACGTCTGCGCGCGCCGCCTCAGTCTCCATGAGGGAGTACCCGAACAGTGCCGGAACATCCTCAAAGAGAATCTGCTGTGCATCGAAATACGCATCTCTTCGCACATCGGCGTCGACTGCCAGAAGCGCCCGGTCAAGGGCAGCATCAAACTGCGGATTGCTGTAGCCCGAGTAGTTGCCCCTGTCGCCTGTGCGGAACTTCGGTACCACAATGTCGAAGGGATCGAAGTACGCGCTTCCCCAGTCCGTCAAGTATATCTGCCGCTCTCCAGCCTGAATGCGCTCTTTGAGCGCGCTCCATTCCCATATCCTAACATCCGCGGATACCCCGATTGCCCTCAAGTTATGGGCTATTGCCTGTGCCTCATCGGCACGAATGGATTCGGTGTCTATTATCACTGACAGTTGTCCCTTGGTCGTGCCCAAAGCTGCGGGCGCAAATCCCAGGGAAGCAAATATGGCAATGGCGATGATAATCAACGCAGTTCGCATTTTCATATGGTCAACCTCCCACAAGAAAATCGGTTGAATCTGGCCATTACAAAGCCGAAGGAATATTCCGTTTATTCGGAGAAAAGCGGGGAACCTCTCGCAGCTGGCAGCTGCGGATAGATGCGCAGAAGCTGAGCCTCGCCAGGATCACCCAACTTCAGGCAGGCAAAAAGATAGAAAACCCAGGGACATCCCTGGGCCAAATGGGCGTCCCTTCTCTGCGCTTACGAGGTTAGCTGACGGACTCGGGCTGAAGGAATTAGCCCTACCTGCGGACTCGCAGGATTCGCCCCTGCCATTGGATCTGGGTCCCCCGTTCTCCCCACCGGGAAGATTCAGCGTTTGCGCCAGGCGGCGCGTGACCATACCCTCTGTATTCTATTCTAATAAATGTTACCATCAAGGCTGCCGCCTTGTCAAATTGGCCACAAGCAGGGTTTCGGGAACATGTTCCCTGCTCAAGGCGGCCGGAACCTCTCCGGATTTGGATATCTGGACTCTTTGTCGGCCTCGCATGCCGCCGGAATGTTATAATGCTTACGCGGAGGTGTATTCCATGGCTGCAAGAAGCTTGTCAACACCACTGGTTTCAGCAGTTGATGTATCCAAGCATTTTGTAATGGCCGAATCATTCCTCTCTCGCCGGCTGGCAGGCATCCCTGACAGGTGCATCAGGGCTGTAGACGGCGTCAGCATCTCGATATACCCAGGCGAAACCGTAGGACTCGTTGGCGAGTCCGGCTGTGGCAAGAGCACTTTCGGCCGCACTGTAGCGGGGCTCCTTCAGCCCACATCCGGGCAAGTGTACTATGGCGATGCACCTATCTGGGGCTCGGGGGCGATCGACCGTTCGGAGCTGAAACATCATGCCCAGATAATATTTCAAAACCCCTACAGCTCTCTGAACCCAAGATACACCGTTGGTCAGACTATAGGCATCGCCCTTGCAGCCGGCGACGTCCCGTCGCGCCGACGCGAGGCGGAAGCGCTGTCTCTCATGGCCCGCGTGGGCCTTTCACCAGACTATCTCCAGCGATATCCCCACCAGCTCAGCGGCGGGCAGCGCCAGCGAGTCGGGATCGCGAGGGCTCTGGCAACCCGTCCCAGGTTTATCGTAGCCGACGAACCGCTTTCCTCCCTTGACGTGTCAGTTCAGGCCCAGACAATCTCGCTGCTCCAGGACTTGCAGGATGAATACGGGTTGTCGTACCTGCTCATAGCCCATGACTTGCGCGTGGTATATCATATGTGTCAGAGGGTTGCAGTGATGTATGCAGGCCAGATCGTAGAATCTGCGCCCACTGACGACCTTTTCCAAAGACCGCTTCATCCGTTTACAAAGCAGCTGCTTGAGGCCATACCGGGGAGCGGCAGGCGCCGTCGGCGCGCAAGGCCCGGGATAGGCCGGGTGCCGCTTCGCTCCCCGCATTCTGCCGGGGCAGAAGCCTCTACCGAACAGAGTGAAGATCCAATCCCTGAAGATGCCGGCGATCATGTCAGCCGCTCCGGCAAGGGTTGCCGATACGAGCACAGGTGCAAGCTGGCGGCACCGATCTGCCAAGAGTGCGAGCCCGAGTTGCTGGCACCATCCCCGAACCTTCGAGGCGCATCAGACAGCTTCCCTGAAGGCTCCGGCTATGAGCCAGGCTTCGAGCCCGCCGGCAGACACCTGGTCAGGTGCCACATGTCACACGACTAGGGCAAAAGGTTGTGGTTGCAGATGAGACAATTGGTTCCAATCCGGGTCAGGCCAAGCCGCGCCCGCTTTGCATGGATCGCAGTAATGGCGGTTGCACTGTGGACGATTGGGGGGCCACCCATCATTGCCACAGGCTCCGGCAATGGCACCCATGAACAACTAGAAGCAGCAGAAAATGTGCTGGCCAGGATGCTGGAGGCCCAGGAGAACCTGACAAGCTTCGACCTCCCTGCGACAGCTCGGGTGTACGTAGGCGGCCGCAAAGTCCTGACCGCGAGCATTCGGGTGTCAGCCTCCCGGCCAAACCATGTGGCAGTTAGATGGCTGGGCATGACTATCCACCCCAGAAAGGGCTTGATATTCGTAGACCCCGAACAGTTTGTCTCCGGGGACTACACACTTGCAGTCCTGGCGAGCCCGGACTGCTTGCAAAATGCCACGCAACCGACCTCCAACCCGGAAGCACAGCTGGGAAAGAAGATCCGGCCTGGCGGGGAAGACAGCAAGAACGCCAACAGGTGGATTGTGTCGGCGGTCTCCGTTCCCGGGTCAGCCTGCCCCCTCAGATGGACGCTGTATGTTGACCCTGACACATGGCTCATTGTCAGAGCCGAAGTGATCACTCCAGACTCTGATAGATGCGTCATTGAAGCCAAATACAGGCAGGCTGGCTACCGCAGGTGGGAACCGCTCTCTGTTTATGCAGAGGGCAGCCTCGTGCTTCAGGAATTCCTTCCCGACTTTCTTGCGAGCTTGATCCTTGGCCATGCAACGCAAGGGACCCCCGCCTGTGTACATCTGGAGTTTTCAACGGGATAAGCTTAAGAAGCGTAGATACGAGGGAAAGCTACGCTCGAAGACACCCTTTACTCATCTTCCGCATGCAACATATACCATATACCAGGTGGCTCATTTCTGCATGGCCAATCACGCAGGATATCGGAAATCTTTGATGCTAGCATACGGCTGACGCCGTGGGCTGGTGCTCCGCATACTTGTTACGCCATGCGCTCGGAGAGTTTGGGATGGGGACTTGAGGATGAAGGGCGAAGACCCAGCCAAATGGCCCATGTTGGGTCAAATTTCAAGGAAATGGCCCAGGGTGGGCCACTTTGCGAAAACATGGCCCACAGTGGGTCATTCTGCTCCCTTCCGCAATAAGGTCATCTCCCAGAATACCTGGATTCCACATCTTACATGCGGAATGTGGGCTATTATTCTTGTATCCCAGACAACCAGCAAAGCCCGGATGCCTCAAGCAGCCGGGCCTTCGCCTTACCGCCCGAACGCACCTGGCGCAATTTTAGAGTACCGACTCTTTCAACTCTTTACCTGCCCGGAAGACCGGGACGTTCCTGGCCGGAATCCGTATCTCCTCCATAGTCTTGGGGTTCCTTCCTACCCTGGCTTCTCTTCTTTTCACTTCGAAGCTGCCAAAGCCTACAAGTTGAACCTTCTCTCCTGCCCTGAGCTGTTCTTTTATGGTCTCTAGAATCGCATCGATGGTTCTTGAAGTATCCTTCTTCGTCAGCCCAGTCTTGCTGGCCACCGAATCAACAAGGTCTGACTTGGTCATGTCCTCAGCCCCCTTCCACCAGTATGTTTTCCCGCGACTTGAGCCTTTATTACTTCCGCCCCAAGGGGTTTCGAAAATGGCCACGCCAAACAGACAACAAGAGGTTCGTGCCAGCCCCGTTCATGCTGATACAGCCAAATGGCGCCGCGAGACTGTAGCGTAGCTGCCGCGCGGCTTGCCGCCTACGGCCTTCGGCATAGCTAGCACAGCTCGCGGCTATAGCACGATGCAAATCAGGCCGCCACTGCCTTCGTTCACGATCTTCTGCAAGGTCTCCTGAAGCTTTTCCTGGGCATGAACGGGCATATGCGCCAGTTTTGCCTCAATCCCCTCGCGTATCAAGTCTTGCATCGACCTTCCCAGGAACTCGGTCTCCCATATCTTCGACGGATTCTCTGCGAAGTCTTCCGCTATCTGCTCCGCAAACTCCTCACTCTGTTTCTCAGTCCCCATGAGCGGAGTCACTTCTGTTTTTATGTCCGCCCTTATCATGTGGATTGAAGGTGCCATAGCCTTGAGCCTGACCCCGCACCGATTGCCTTGCCTGATTATGTCAGGCTCTGCGAAGTAGATCTCTTCGAGAAATGGCGTGACTATGCCGTAGCCCGTCGCCTTTACCTGTTCAAGCGCAACCGCAACTTTGTCGTACTCCCGCTTCGCAAAAGTCAAGTCTCGCATCATCCTTATTACATCGGAGTCACCCGCTACCTGCAACCCACTCATCTCAGATATCACAGCGTAGAAGAGAGCCTTGGGAGCTGTCACTTCCATCCATACTCTGCCCGTTCCCATATCTAGCAGGGTTACTGTCGCCGACTCAGTATTCTTGGCCGTCCCGAGAATCTGTACGGCCGTGGAGACATCACGAACCTTGTCAATGGCGCTAACCGCCTCCTGCACAGCATAGACGAAGCTCATGCGGACGGGATGAGACTCCTCAAGCTCCATAACCCACTCAGGCATCCGCACACTGATTTCACGTACTGGAAACTCGTACAGCACGCCACCGAGAACCTGCATGATATCGGCGGTAGACATGTTGAGACAATCCACCGGTATTACCGGTACGTCGTAGTTGCGTGCCAGGGCCTCACCAAGCGTTCGCGTGGATTCAGCTTCAGGATGTGTGGAATTCAGCACGACGATAAACGGCTTGCCCAGCTCCTTCAGTTCCGCTACGACCCTCCGCTCCGCGTCGATGTAGGCTTCCCTCTGGATCTCAGTGATCGAACCATCTGTTATTACCACCAGGCCAATAGTAGAATGCTCTTGGATTACCTTCTCCGTGCCAATCTCTGCTGCCCTTTGAAAAGAAATCTCCTCTTCGTGCCAGGGGGTCCGCACCATTCTGGGAGCATCAGCCTCTTCATACCCCAGTGCGCCGGGGACCGAATAACCCACACAGTCCACCATTCTGACGGCCACCTTTATGTTCTCCCCCAGCGTGATCTCTACCGCCTCGCCCGGGACGAACTTGGGCTCAGTCGTCATGATGGTCTTTCCGGCGCCGCTTTGGGGCAGCTCATCGCGGGTGCGCTCCTTCTCATAGGCGTCCTTCATGTTCGGCAGAACGACGAGATCCATGAACCTAGATATGAAGGTAGACTTGCCCGTCCTTACCGGACCGACGACGCCTATGTACACGTCTCCCCCCGTGCGTTCCGCAATGTGCCGGAAGATATCAAACTTCTCCATCCACTCGCCCTCCCTCGCATCGAGTCCGGGTGGAGGCGGCCTCACACCCCCACAGGATGCACGTTGGGTTGTACCTGCTCTTAGACGCTACATCTATATGACACTCGGGACGAATTATGCACCATTCAGATGAGCAGAGGAAGGAGGTCAACCATGGCGATGAGGTCGAGCTCATTGTGGTCAAGCACTGGAAGGATAGTATCTACATCGCCGGTTTTGACCCAGTGGTTGTAAAGGTCAGGTATGAGGAAACCGGGGATGTCTCCGTCTCTGGGACAATCAAGAACCATTGTCTGTATTGTGGAAAGGCGGCAGTTGGGTAACGCCAGCGAGAACTTCCGCCTGGCCGGGGGGCAGAGATCTATCACGGAAGTCTGTGGAGCGTCATCCCTTCCGTAGTATGCCAGGCGCCTGCGTATGAAGGGCATATCAAACCTCTTGCCGTTGTACGTGACGACCGCGCGCGCACCATCGAGCCTTGTCAGAGTCTCCTCCAGCACCGCAGGCTCTTCTTCATATTCCCTTGCGAAAAGCTGATGCAAGACGAGCCCCTGCTCTGACGGAATAATCATCCCTACCATGAACAGGGCTGAAGTGCTGGAGAGGCCGGTAGTCTCAATGTCAAGAAAGACGACTTCATTCGGGGCGCAAAGCGCAAGGAGATCCAGATCCGGCACTCCGAAGCTTGAGAGCCCTCGTGCATCGGCGCGTTCAAGGGCTTCCACAACAGCGCACGCCCCCTGCCCCCATCTCTCGTGCGCGAGAAGGTCAAAAAGGGTTCTGTACCCGTCCCTTTTGAGCTCTCCTTCCCTAACAGGGCCTATCCCGTACACCAGTTGAAGATTGCTGGCGATGCGGAAGATGGCGGTGCGAGCCGGGGCAATCGGGGCCAAAGCCTCTGCTTCCATCTCCTTCTCTATTCCAATACACGAACCAGAGGAGTTCGTGACTACAGCGCCTCGGGGAAAATCATGCAAGCCAAACCGCCCTCCTCAAAGTGTATACCGCACTCTAAAGAGGATATTGGCCTGCCCGCCTGCAGGCACAGTCACAATAAGATGAGCGCGCCCGGAAACAAAGGTTGGAGCAGGCGTGTTGCTCTGGAGTATGCTCCACTGCCCGGGGAACTCTTCGATATCGATAACGACAGCTTCAGCTGTGCCGGCATTGACTATCCTCACCTGGTAAGCCTCTTCCCAGCTGCTCGTACCGACTTTGCGATGGTCAGTGCGGCTCCGCACCGCCGTCAGCGACGTGGACGGTCCCAGTCTTGCTATGACAGTAGCATCACTTGGGCATGGAGAGAGAATATCCTCGCCAAGGAAGAATGTCGCCCCGTCCTGGGATCGACTGAAGACGGATAAGCGTCCCCCCGGAAGTGGGCTGCTGAGCCCGCTTTCGCTTGACGTTGAAAACTCCAGGCCCACCATGACCGGGCTCTCATCAATTGCCAATGCAAGGGAATCGGATGCTGCCGCCACCGGCTTGCCCCAACCGACCATGTAGACCAGGCGTGCAGGCACCTGGGAGCCGCCCGCGAATCTGATGTTCCGCTGTAAGCCTGCCGGAATGGGCTCGGGAGAGTCTATGGTCGCAACTGTGCTTCCCAGAGCCATGTCCCCCACAAATCCGGGCCTCGCGCTCAGAATATTGCCCGGTCCCGCTGCAAGAACCAGCTTTGAGGGTGCAAGGTCGCGATCTGTATCATTTCGAATCGAATACCATGCCCAAATCTGGGCAGTGTCTTTTCCTGCTTCAAGCGTGGTGTTGTAGGACGCACTCCACGAGACCCCTGAAAACGGGTAGACGGCAGTAAAGACGGCATGAGCTGCCGTTTCAACCTCTACATCAAACACCAATTCGCCTGAATCCCTGTCCATCGCTGCAGATGCGACCCTAAATGGCACCGTTCCGCTCAAGAGTTCAGCCCCGCCGCAATCAGCTGTGCTTGGAACGCCCGGCACTACCACCTTGTTCATGCCTGCCTCAAGGTCCATTTCCACTCGGCACGTGGCCACCGCAGGACCGGATTCCTGCACGACGAGGAAATCTAGAGTAGAAGAGCTCTCTGCCTCCTGGGATTGGTCAGGGTTCCGGAGCTCAAGAGTGCCCGGCAGGGTTTCCGTCGCCCACACCGTGTTCGCGGATGACGGCACTGCCCAGAGGACCGCCATGATGCAAAGAGAGGAAAGTGCGCACATACAGATGTGCCGCATCCTTGTAGACAACATGATAGACTCAACCTCCAAATGCCTAGTGCCAGAGTACGCGCAGGCCGTTTTGCTACTACTTAGTTCTCGATTTCGTCCTCACATCCTGCGCGAATCTGAGCATGGCAAATTCAACCTGGTGTCTGATAAGGCCACCCTGCAAGTATGCATCGAAAGGCGGGCGCAGCGGCGCATCTGCAGAAAGTTCAATAGAGGATCCCTGGATGAAGGCTCCTGCAGCCATTATCACCTGGTCGGCGTATCCCGGCATAGGTGCGGGCACGGGAAGAACAGCGGCATCCACCGGGGACGTTGACTGGACTGCCTTGCAGAAGGAACAGACCGCATCACGAGAGCCGAGCCTCACTGCAAGGACTATGTCATGTCGCGGCTCGCCAGGACGCGGCGAAACATCGTAGCCCAGTCCCTCTAGGAACGCTGAAGCAAAAATGGAGCCCGCAACCGCTTCGCTCACTATCAAGGGCGACATAAAGAGTCCCTGAGCGAGTTCGCGTGTGTATCCGAGGCTGGGCCCGCATTCGGATCCAAGCCCGGGCGCGGTCAGCCTTTCTGCTGCCATTTCCACAAGATCCGCCCGCCCTGCTATGTAGCCCCCGCCCGGAGCAATGCCCCCTCCGGGATTCTTGATGAGGGAACCTGCAACAATATCAGCGCCGACGGCTGTGGGTTCCCGCGTCTCCACAAATTCGCCGTAGCAATTATCTACGAATACGATGGCCTCAGGGCTAGATTCGTTCACGCATCGCGTTATTCTGCCAATGTCATCTACGCCAAGGGATTTTCGCCATGAGTAGCCTGGAGACCTCTGCACCAGAACCATCCTGGCCCCTTTGGAAGCTGATGCTATCTGCTCGAAGTCCGGCTCGCCGTCTGCAGCAGGTGCCACCTCAAGGTAGTCTACGCCGTATTCCCCGAGCGACCCCCGGACCGGCCTGTTGGCCCCGATCATTGTGACCATCGTGTCGTAAGGGGCTCCGTAAGCCGACACCAGAAGATCGCCAGGGCGAAGCACGCCGAAGAGGACCGCTGCAAGCGCATGGGTTCCGGAGACTATCTGGATTCGGACCAATGCCGACTCGGCGCCAAACACATGGGCAAAGGCCTTCTCAAGGCAGTCGCGTCCGGTATCGTCATAGCCATATCCTGTAGTCCCTCCGAAATGATACTCGGCCAGGCCTGCCTCGGCGAAGGCTTCGAGCACCCGAGCCGTATTCGTTCTGCATATCTCCTCTGTGAGCTCTACGTAGTCTGCTATCTCCTTGCGCACCACACAAGCCAGGTCAACTATGTCGTCATCGACCCCCAGGGTTCTGGCCACCTCAGTTCGATCCAACGGAAAACCCCACTCCTTTGAGCCAACTCTCTATAGACGCTATGATCATGTCTGCAATATCGCCCGGCCCTCCGGCGCCCTCCACATCAATCCAGCGTATCTTCTTGTTCTTGCGGAACCATGTCATTTGCCTCTTGGCGTATTTCCGCGTCTCGGCTTTGAGAGTGTCGATGGCATCCGCAAGGCTTTCCTCGCCCGCAAGATACAGGGCAAACTCCTTGTACCCTATGGCCTGGACGGCCGTGTATCTTGGGTCGTAACCGCTTTCAATCAGCGAACGAACCTCGTCAATGAGGCCATGTTCGACCATGATGTCGACACGAGCGTCGATTCGCCTGTTCAGCGCCTGCCTTGCCATGCGCAGCCCGAAGATGACTGCCTCGAACTCGCTCTTGCCTTCATGTTTGCGCTGGAGCTCAGATATGGGCACCCCTGTCACCTCGTGAACCTCAAGCGCCCTGACTATTCGTCTCAGGTCATTGGGGTGTATTCTATGTGCGGCGCTGGAGTCAGCCTGCGCTAGGCGCGCATGCAAACCGGCGCTTCCGATCTCTGCAGCCTCGCGCTCAAGGCGCTCGCGAATGTCAGGATTTCTGCCTTCATCAGGGAAGAGGAAGCCGCGAACGACTGCATCGACGTACAGCCCGGTTCCGCCCACCATGATAGGCAGCCTCCCCCTCGCTGCTATTTCACGAATGGCTTTCCTGGCCAGCTCCTGATATTTCGCCACGCAGAAGATTTCATCTGGCTCAGCAACATCAATAAGATGATGGGGAATCTCGGCCAGTTCGGCGTCGGAGGGCTTGGCAGTGCCAATATCCATTCCTCGATAAACCTGCATTGAATCGGCTGAGACTATCTCTCCGCCAAGTTTCCGTGCAAGCTCGATTCCTACGGCCGATTTGCCCACTGCGGTAGGGCCGACTATGACAAGGAGCGGAGGCCGCTCCCGGGGAATCCCGCCAGCATTCATCTCCCTCACAAGCTGCTTCCTCCCTTCCCCGTGCCTTCTTCATCCAGAGAAATGACCCCGTATTCCTGCCGGCTCTTCGCGGCACCCACTCGCGCACTAACCCCCAGCCTGTCAAGGTCATCCCCGTTCGCCCTGTCCTTTATCACCACGCGCCTTCTTGCAACCCTCATGCCCTCTCGGAGAGCCTTCTCAGGCAGGGGATCGTGCGACGCCCAGGGCCTCATTGGGGCGATTCCCACAGATGTGGTTACCGGCTCCCGAAACATCGGATCGAATGAGACGACGTCAAAGCTTCTGTCAGGGCGTCCTTCGAGGTAGTCCAGGTGGTTCCCGCAGACGACTTCGATGCGCCTCATCGCGCAGAGCACATCCGGATCGGCCTCTGTATAACTTCTCAGCCCCTCGCGGGTAATGACTGCCAGGACCGGACTGATCTCCACTCCTACGACTCGTCCCTCGCTGCCGACTACCCAGGATGATACTATCGCGTCTGATCCAAGTCCAAGTGTACAGTCGAGCACATGATCGCCTCTAGAGAGACCCATCGCCTCAACCATCTGGTCTGCCCCTCCGTGCTTGAGCCTTCGGATCCTCGACAGAGCCATTCCGGGATGGAAGAAGAGTTCGGCATTGCGCCTGCCCGCATCCTCAAGCCTGACAACACTGATCCGGCTGGCCTCCACAACTACGAAAGCCTCCAACCTCCCACGGCCGTCTTCACTATATCTGTCTGCAACAGCCTCGAGCGACCGGCCCATCCTTCTCACAAACGGCACATCAAGGTCGTCTGCGAGCCTCCGGGCCAAATCAACCTGGCAGTGGCCACCACGGGCAGATGTGGTCACGGCGATACGGTCCATTGAGATCATCTCCGCCCGAAACTCCTCGCCAATGCGTCTTGCGGCACTACTACGACGACAGGCCTTCCATGGGGGCATCTATAAGGATCTTCACATTCGAACAGCCTTTCCACAAGCGACTCCATTTCGGGAACGGAGAGGACATCGCCTGCTTTCACCGAACCGCGGCATGCGAGAGATACCGCTACATGCTCTCCCAGCAGGCCTGGATCAGACCCTGCAGGCGCCGCTACGATTCCCTCTATGGCCGCCATGAGGGATTCTGCCGGCGGAATGCCGCCGCTTTGCGCAGGCACTCCCCGGATCACGACAGATGTTTCGCCAAACACATCCAGCTCGTACCCCATCCTCGCCAGCACATCTGCGTGTTTCGACACAATCTCCACGTCTGATGCGCCTATCTCTGCCACCTCAGGCGCCAGTAGAAGCTGCACAGAAGGCTTCTCCTTCCGAAACTCTTCCCGGTACTTGTCTACCAGGATACGCTCGTGCGCAACATGCTGGTCTATGATGACCAAACCGCTTTCACCTTGAGCTAGAATATAGGTGCCGTGGAGCTGACCAATGACTTCAGGCCTTTCGCCTGTGAACCCGGATTTCCCCAGAACCAACCCCGGAGCCGGCCTCGCTTCCCGCAAGGCGCTCTCTTGCGGCTGCCATGCCGATCGTTCATCGCTCGCCGGATACGAGCCGGGCGCCCTCCCTGCCGGTACCGGAGCAGAAGCCCTTCTTCCAGATCTGGAGCCTGGCGAACTCCATCCGTCTGCAGGCCCCACCTCCTCCAGCCCGGGCACTGCATCTGCTGACCGCAAGACAGACGCAACAGCTCCATGAAGAGCAGAATACACATCTGAGCTTGATGCGAATCTTACCTCACTCTTGGCCGGGTG
>Ga0172382_10008487_pt1 | contig 14301 bp, 15 predicted proteins | sample Leawel138RmetaG_FD_122245 | JGI IMG/M metagenome (GOLD analysis project Ga0172382, IMG submission 122245) | Leachate microbial communities from a municipal landfill in Southern Ontario, Canada - Leachate well 138R metaG | ecosystem: Engineered > Solid waste > Landfill > Unclassified | place...
TCGACCCCGCCTCCGACGAGCGCCTGGGCGACTTCTACGAATCGTTCCTCCAAGACGAAGCCCGCTCCCTCGGCCTCACCACCAAAGACCTCCAAGCCTGGCGCCCCCCGTCCAAAAGCAAAGGGAAGAAATAGACTACGAAGCCAAAGTCTCTCGCGCCGACCCGCGGCTTCGTTTTGATTCAGCGAATAGGACGCGGTGAGGGCCTCGAACTCCTCCTCGTAGCCTTATATCTCAAAGTTCCTCGCAGCACAGACGTTTCGTAACATTGTGGCAACCAAATCGATGGGCTTCCATGGTGTCATGGGACGAGCATGCGTATCGGTCCGTCAAATATTCCCCCATCTCGAGTTCGCTCCATCGTGCCGGGGGAATATCCCCAGGTGCAAAAGGACATGGAAACTTTCCCCCAGCCGGTCTTGGACCTGCTGGACGGCTACGGAGTGAAGGTCGCGGTGCTGGATGATGACCAGACACTGGTCGACTCACCCGCTCTGCGCTACACCACGGCCCAGGAGTACACCGCCGAGATCCGGCGGGCTCGGCAGATCACTCAGGAGCAGGCCTCCCAGGCTCAGGTCTCCGATTTGTTGGAGTTTGCCGAAAAGGCCACCCGGGAATTGCGAAAGGCGGGCCTGGAGTTTCATTTCGGAGTGGCCAACCGGACCCCCGCTCCCGAAGAGATCGCCGCTCAGCAAAAGATACCTGAAGCGCATTTGGAAGACTGGAAAAGCAAGTTTCAAGAACTGAACCAGGGCTTCCCTGGGCAGCTTTTTCTCCTCCCCCATACTTACCACAATGGAAAACCCATCCCTGAAAACCGGCTTCGTACGGCCCACGAAACCAGCGCCGAGTATGTAGAGAAATCGCTGGGCATCAATCGGGCCGAGGACCGACTGGTGCTGCTGCACGAGAAGTTTACGCCGGCGAACGCGGTAGAAGTAGGAAACTATCGTCTGGTGCTCCACGAAGTGGGGCACGCCCTGGACCACGCCCTGGATCGGATGGTGGCTGTTCCAGGGTTCGGGCCTCTGCACCGCCAGACCGTGGACGCCCTGTACGAGCAAGACCTGCAAAAGGCAGAGAGTCAGGGTCTGCAGGAAGTTTTCACCACCGACCGGGCTTCGGAAAACGTCAGGGAGTATTTTGCCGAAGCGGTGGAGGCCTATCTCACCTTTCCGGGTGACAGCCAGGGTGAGATCTTTCGGACCCGCAATTCCAATCCAGAACTGAAACGAACCAATCCGGAGCTATACACCTACCTGGACAAAGTCATGAAGACACCTTTCACGGCCGAGGCTGCCCCGGAGCCGCCCGGACGGCCGCTGTTGCCTGATTTCGTACCCGATCCCGACACCCGGGTGTACACGTTTTAGAAAAAATTTAGTTTCAGGGTTGACAGATTTCGTTTCAGGTCGTACATTGAAACGCGTAGAGTAATATTCGAGTGTGAAACATCAACATTCGATCAAGGTAAACCAATGAGACTGCTTAACCGACATACCAAACGAAGCTCCGAAGCACTCGGCAGAGGCCCCTCCGGCTGGCAGCCGATGTTAAACGGTTGCTCCCTACCCGAATCCAACGGAGGCTGCGCTACTCACTAGATTTGCCCGAACATAGCAAATGCAGCGAGTAGCGCTCACCGTGGATCAAGACCACCCAAGGTGAGCGTTTTTGTTTGCCCGATATCTCATAAGATTTAGGGAGGGTGCCTCCACAGCCGGCACCGATCTCCCCCCTTCTGAACACGCGCCCTTCACAGGGGTTGCCTAAAAATAGCTCGTGCAATGAGCCCTTCATTGGGGTGAAGTCCTCCCAACGCTTCTCCTTGCGCGTGCTTCGGAAGGGCCATTTTTGGTCTCTTGCCCCGACTGCAATCAAGACATATTTGCGAACCCGCAACAACAACTACAGGCTCTTTGAACGAGCGGCTCCACGAGCCAAGAAAGCCTTGAAGAGCCTGTACGCGGGCTTGCATTACCGTCTTGCAGGGAGGTGGAAGACCATTTTTTTTCATAACGCGGTGATGAGACTGGACATTGGCAAGAGCACGGCGACCAGGACCGACCCCACGATGATGGAGACCCCGGCGAGGATGATCGGTTCCAACAAGTTCATAAACATGTCGATACGGTGCATGGTGTCCTCTTCCAACATCTTACCGCATTGCTTAATGATAGCAGCCATCTCTCCGGACTCATCTCCAACCCGGATCATATCGCTCAGGATCATGGGATAGTAAGTCCGCGCTCCCAGGACTTCGCTGAGGTATTGGCCTTCCCTGAGGCACTGCCCCACTCGCTTGGAATCTTCTTGAAGCAGAGGATTGCCGCTGGCTTCAGCGGCGATCTTGGAGGCCCTGAGCACATCCACCCCGGACTGGAGTAGCATGGAAAGGGTACCTGAAAAACGGGCTGCACCGGCAGTGGTCAAGATGCCTCCAATAACCGGCGCGTAGTGGCTGGCCAGAAGGAGTTGTAGATAACCCTTCGGGGTTTTGAAGTACCAGACCACCGCGGCCACAGACAGGGCCAGCAGCAGCCAGGCCAGCGGTTGCTCGACCAGCCACACCAGGCTCATCAGAATCTTCGTCGGGAGTGGAAGTTCAGCGCCTAAACCAACCACCGTTTCCAGGAGTTGAGGGATCACCGTTTTAAACAAAATCAGGGTCAAGAGCGCCGCCAGGGCGATCACGAAACTTGGGTAGGTGAGGGCTTTCTTCACGTGCCGTTGGAGTTTGTCTTGCTTCTCCAGCCATTCTGAAAGCTGATTCAGAACAAACTGCAGTTCGCCGGTTTCTTCGGACCCTCTGATCAGCGCGATGTAGGTTCTGGGAAAGACTTTGGGGAATCTGGCCAGGCTGCTGGAGAAGCGATGACCGTTCATGACCATGGTGCGCAACTCTGGTATGACATAGATGGAGAGGTTGTCGGTCTGTACTCGGGTCAAAGAATCCAGGGCTTCGTGCAGCGGTACCCCCGAGCCAAAGAGAACCGCAACCTGCTTGGTGAACCGAGCCAGAGACGACGTGCTGCAAGTGATGTGAGCCGGGTCGGTGCTGGTGAAGAACGCTCTCAAAGCCGGGGAGAAGTCCCTTCTTGCCAGACTTTAAATCGGAAATCACCACTCACGGTGGAGAGTTCTGCGTAGATGGTGTGTCGAGAGCTTTCCTCAGTGAGATTTCCAACGATGCCCGTACTTTCGATTCTCAGGACTTCGTGGGTCAGCCGGTCTTTTCGATCGAAGATCACTCGGTATGAACCGACGAAATTGCCGTTGGTATCGGTCACGTCCTCCCGGAATGAGAAGCGAAGCTGATCGTCTCCCGCACCGCCGGGGAAGAGGGGGTCCTTACTCAACTTGACCCAGATGTCGGCGATTCCGGAGCGGGCTAGCGAGCGCGCCTGTACAGAATTGACAACAGCCGTTGAACTTGCGTAGCCTCCTTTCCTGAGCCCCAGTAGGGCCAGCGCGATCACGGCGATAAAGGTGGTGAGGAGCAGGGCGAATACCATCAGAAAGGCACGACGAGTAATAAGTTTCCTCATATCTGGCTCACCGCGATTTTCAAGCTGCGTTGCTTGGTAACTCTCGCCCTTTCAAGACTCAGTCGAATGGTCAGCAAAGACGGCGCGGTTGAACTGAGAGTTACTTCCAACAGTTCTGCTTCAATGAGCCGTTCGGTGCTGGTGACTCCCGAGGGGGCTGTCTGATCCCTCTTGAGGAGTTCGTCTTCGACCTGATATTCAACGGTTACTTGCTCTGAAGGCTCGAAGGCGTTGAGGGGGTCGCCGATCACATCGGTGCGCGTGGCATAACTCATATCGGGATTGACTCGAAGGAGTCTCAAATTGCCTGCCGTTGCTCCGGCCGAGGGAGAGATGATGGCGAGAGCGGCCATGACGTCGTTGCGCATGGTGAAGAGCGAATGAAATTCTTCCGTGGCCTGGTCCAAGTGCTTGGTATTTTTTTTCACGGTGGCGGCCTGCGAGAGGGTGTGGGAAAGACCCCCCAGGACCAGAAACACGATAAAGAGTGAAAACAGGCCTTCCAGCAGCGTAAACCCTCGCCGGGCTCCGATTCTACGGTTCATTGGAAATTTTCACCTGGGCCACGGCTTCACGGCCTTGATACTTTGCGGTCACCACCAGGAAGCACAAACCGGGCGAGTACTTGGTTTTGTTGTCGAAATTGCGGTAAGCATTCTGGTATTGGCAAAGCTTTCCATCCCGGCTCACAGCATGGATCGAGCCAAACCCTGTCAGGGTTTGTACGTACCAACTGAATTGAATATCTCCCACTTCCTGGCCACCGGAACGCGCAATGACCGAAAATTCTTGGATTTCATCCTTCGCGAGGGTTACCAATGTCGCAGCGGTAGCCGGGCTACCTCCGGGTAGGATCAGGCTGAGAGCAAAATCGTCGGCGGGTGCAAAGCTAGTGATGTACTCGGTGATGGTGATGCTCTGATTACGTCCATCGGCCCAGCTCACTTTGAGATCGGCTTTGAGACACGACGAAGTGAGGTACCTTCCGGTTGGCTGGGGAAAGGCCGCTGCTCGGTCGTACTGGGTTTCCAGCACGGTGCAGGGGACCGCCAGTTCCGCTTCCTGGATGGTGCACTCGATCTGGAAGCCCGGATAATCGGGGTCGGTCCAGGTCCTGCCGTCATAAGCTCCGGCGGTCGAAGTCAGGTTGTTGTTGGCAGCATCACGGATCTCGGCCAGAGCAGATTCTGCCACCAGCGCAGCCATGATCCTCTTTTCGTTGCTAGCCTCGGCCTGCAAGCTGCTGTCGAAGATGGAAACGCTCATGATCACTGCGGTGAGCAGCATGAAGGAAGCCAGGATCGCTTCCACCAGTCCGTAACCGCGCCACGGAAAGCGATTAAGGAGAGAGAACATAGCCGTTCAAGGTACCGCTGATCCGAGATGAAATGTCGACCGATGGGGTGCCGGTCGCGTTTACAGCGCGGAAGAGTTTTCCACCTTTCAGATAGTAGACCCACTTGCCTTCGGGAGAGACCTGGGCCGAGCTGAGATTTGAACTGCTGATTTCACAGTTGCGGATGGGAGAGGAAAGCGCTTCCAGTGGTTCGTTAGGGTTGTCCGAACCTTTCAGGACCCGCATGGTCACCAGCTTTGAGCTGCCGCCGGGGTTTTCGATAAAGGCGACGTGTTCGCCGTCGGCCGACCAGGTGGGGGTTCGTCGGTTCAGATCATCGTTTTCGAAGTTTCCGGCCGCCGAAAGTTCGGCACTCGTGCCGCTGGCACTGTTTTTCATCAAGAGGCGCCCCCCGTCGACCTGCAAGAGCCAATTCGGATCGGCTGGATTGTAAATACGATGCTTGGAGGTTTCGGAAAAGTTGTCGGCAGGCTGGGGAACGGGGGGATGGCCTGTCAACTTGAGTGAAGGGGAATCGATGCCTTGATAACCAGGATCGGGGATCCCTGTGAACGGTCCGCCCAGCGGTACCGGGGTAAGCGCTACCCGGGTACCGTATCGGAAGGTGAAGCGGTTTTCCACGCCGGCCCACCAGAACTGGTCTTCCCCGCTCACCTCGTCCGATATCAGCACCGGAGGGTCGTGACTCATGAGGTTGACCATGAGAAGCTTGTACTTGGACGGAGTACTGGTCATTTCGGCTTTGTGCCATTCGGTGGTAGAATTCCCGTCCGAATCGGTACTCGTCGTGGACCAAACCTTAAGCCAGGGAAAGGACTGAAATCCATCGGCCACCACCATGGCGGCAAAAGTAAAAGTTGGATCGAAATAGACCGTCGAACCGATCGAATCGAACTCCGCCAACTGGTTGAAGCTGCTGGTTCCGTTGGCCGTTCGGCTGCGGAGTTGGCGCCTTCCGGTTCCGGTGTCGTGGAAGGAGAAAATCAGGCTTCCATCGGCACTGAAGAAGGGCAGAAATTCGGGCCCGTTCTTGGTGACCTCAATTTCGTTGGCGCCATCAAGATTGGCCAGATAGAGCCGTTTGTCGGTGGTCGCCATCACCAATCGAGCCGGTGGAAGACTGGTAACCCTGGGGAGCAGACCCGCCCCGGATGAGATTTCGACACTGTTGCCATCCGGATCATTGACCAGGACGGTCAGGTCGTACACCAAGTCCGGCGGAGAGCCAGGGGGTGGCCGCCAGGCGATCACGGTGTGCCAGACGTGTTCTCCTTCAGTCTCGTCGAAAACATAGCGCATCTGACCTTCCAGATTGGAGACCGTGAAGTTGCCGGACTCTCCCGCCGAAGCGGTCGCCTCCAGGGTATAGGTCAAGGGGCCGCCATCGCGGTCCTTGGCCTTGATCTCGATGGTCGCGATACCGTATTCGAGGTACCCACCGTCCTTCTGGTTGGGGTGCACGCTGATGAAGTTTTGGCCGATGCTTGCCATGTCTAGCCCGTCGACTTTTCCCGGCAGAAATTTGGTAAAAAGGACGGTAGGGGTGGAGGGCGAGGGTTCACCCGAGAGGTCGAATTCGGCAACGGTCAGGTTCGACTCACCCTCGGGCAAGGAGCCGACCGGAAGTTTGAGTTCATCGACGCTCACGGAACCTGACTTACTGATCCAGACGGTGCTGGGGTTCTTTGCTCCGGTCAGGGTTCCGTCCGGTCCGTTGAAGTTTCCGCTGAAGTTGGAGGCCATCACCAGAGGGTAGTTTCCCTCGACTCCCGGGATTTCGTTGCTGAAGGCGCTTCCATCGGGGCGAAAGTAGATGGCCATTTCGTCAGAGGTTGAAATGGACCAACTGATGGGTACTTCGTGAGAACTGTCGACGGTGGCACCGGGCCAGGTTCCAATGAATACTGTGGCGTCGTACTCATCACCAAAGCCCAGGATCTTGGAGACGTGACCCCTCTGTTCACCCTTTCTGAGGATAGCCGACCGGGAGAGGGAATTGGTGCGACCGTCACTGGGAAAGCAGACCGCCACCATCTTGCCGCTCCGCTGCGCCTCGGCTCGGGCAGCTCGAAGCTCGGAGGCGATGGTATAAGCAAGCCCCCGGGGGCCTTCCTTCTGCACGCTAAACTTTAAGTTGGAAGCCATAAGGCCCAGCAGAATAGCCATTATCAAGAAGCCAAAGACGACTTCCATCAGGGTAAAAGCCCTGGTGGCCCGTTGCTTAAAAGGATGACGTCTCACTAGATACTCCCGTCCCGGACTAAAAATCCCTTACTTATTCTAGCAGAAAATTAGATTCTGAAAAGAGACGCGAGCAATGAGTTTAGTCTTGAAACACTCTCTTATTTTGTCGGCTTTGTCAAGAGGTCGCGGAGGGGTGGCCCTTTCTCTTGATACAGCTTGGCGAGTTCCAAGATCACTCCTTCGGCGTTTCGTCGCACTTGTGGTTGTTCGGACTGCAGATGATGGAGGAGTTCAGTTTTGCTAAAAACTTAGGCTAACAAGGCCACCGGGATGAGATACAGCCACCAGTGGAAGGGGGGAAACATGGAACTCCACAGGGATACCCCACAGATTCCACAGGCTAATGTCATCATTGCTTGGTATCCACGATACTCTCCGAGTATCCGTATCCGGAGCCGGATTGCGAGCCGAGAGTGAACCCTTTCAGGGCGTCGGGGGTGACTTCGACTTCGCCCAGGCTATCTCTCATCTTGCGCACAGCCCGTAAATGGAGCTGGGATACTCGTTGCTTGCTCACTCCGAGCCGCTGGGAAATGGCTTCGAAAGTTTCTCCTCCGAAGTAGTGGCCTTCGATGATTTCGCGTTCGCGCTCATCCAGCTTTTCAATGCTGGCGCGCAGGGCGTCTCGCTCTTCTTCAAATTCAAACTCGGAATCGGGTGCCACGAACCCGGTATCTTCCACCATGTCGCCCACCGAAGCGTCGCTATCTTCGGTGCCCAGGGGCGTATCCAGAGAGAGGAGATACATGGAGCTGAGATCGGCGATGATATCGTAGACCTCTTTGGCGGAGATCTCCATGTGCTTGGCGATGTCTTCTTCGCTGGGTTTTCGGCCGGTGACCTGTTCCAGATCGGCCATGGCTTTCTGAAAGTGGCGGGCCTTGGTGCGAGTGCGCTCCGGCAGCCAGTCCAGGCGGCGTAAACCGTTTAAAATGGAGCCGCGCACCACCGGAGTGGCGTAGGTGGAAAACTTGAAACCACGCTCGAGCTCAAAGGCGTCGATCGCTTTGACCAGGCCCACCATGCCATCGGCGATCAGGTCTTCGACTTCGGTGCCCTGCTTCAACTTGCGAACGATCTTATGCGCAAGCTTATAGACCAGCCCCTGATAGTTGAGGACCAGTTCTTCCTGGAGGTACGGATCGCCCGTCTTTTTGTATTCGCGCCACACCTCGGCGATGTCGCTCATACTGCGTTGTTCTAGGGGTTGGTCTTCGAATCCCGTCCGAGAAGGAATTGAAAAACCCACCGAAGGTGTAGTGCCGGTGGGTATCAGTCGATCTCTGTCTGAGAGGGCTACATCTGTTGTTTCATCTGCTCAAACAACATGCTGGCCAGGCCCACTCCACCGTTTTGAGACCACTGCTTGGCTCTTTCCTGATCCATCATATCGGCGAATTGGTCGGAACCGGCGCTGCTTCCAAACATGCCCCCTTTGGGCCCTGCTTTTCGCATCTGCTTCATCATCTGGTTGAGAAACATCTCTTCAAACTGCTGACAAGCCTCTTGAAGATGCGCTTCTTCGCCTGCTTTCGAGGGACCGGCGCCAGCTTGCTTGCCGGGGCCGTCGAACGGGTTCATTCCTTGAATCATGGCTTACTCCTTAGCGTCGGCTCACCCGATTAACGGATGAGGTTGTTGGACATCTTCATCATTTCGTCGGCAGTCTGCACGCCTTTTTGGCTCATCTCGAAGGAGCGCTGTGCCTGCACGATGGAGATCATCTCTTCCACGATGTTGATGTTGGACTTCTCCAGGTGGCCCTGGGCCAGAGCACCTAGGCCCAGTTGCTTGTCGCCGGGGGTGCCTTCGATTTTGGAGCCGGAGACGTCGGTTTCCACGAACAGGTTGCCACCTACGGCTTTCAGTCCGGAGGGGTTGAGGAACTTGGTCAGCTTGATCTGGCCGAGGGTTTCGGGTTTACCATCTACGCTCTCGTTGGAGATACCTTTGACTTCCCCGGTGGGAGTGATTTCGATGTTGGAATAGTTGCTGGGGATTTTGATGCCCACGCTATGACCAGCCGAAGTGGTGACTTCGTTGGTCTTTCCGTTGTAGCGGAAGTCGCCGGCCCGGGTGTAGGCCGTTTGCCCATCGGGCAGGTTGACTTTGAAGAAGCCGTTTCCTTCGATGCCCACGTGGAAAGGGTTACCGGTCTTCTGCAAGCTACCCTGAGTGAAGAGCCGATCGGTGGAGGTGGCGCGTACACCCATACCGACTTGAGTTCCCGCTGTGGCATCGGTTCCGGGTTCTTGCATCGTCGCGTAGAGGAGGTCCTCGAAAGAGACGCTAGATTTTTTGTATCCGGTGGTCTGGTAGTTGGCCAGGTTGTTGGATACGTTGTCGATGTTCATCTGCTGAGCCATCATGCCCGAGGCTGCAGTGTAAAGTGCTCTCATCATAAGCTTAGTTTTCCTCCACGCTTTGTCTGAACTGGGTAGTCTCTGTTAGTTTACGCTATTTATCGAACTCGTCCAAGTTCGGAAACAGCTTTTTGTAATCTTTGGTCGTGCGAAGACAGGGCCTTCTGGTTGGCCTCGAAGTTTCTCATCACTTGCATCAAGCCAACCATCTCTTGCAGGGCGTTTACGTTGGACATCTCCAGGTAGCCCTGTTTGATTTGGAAGTCGTTCTTGGCGCGCACCCGGGGGGTACCGGCGTTGAAGGCGGTGCTTCCGGCGCGCTTCATGTCGCCGGTGTCTTCGAACACGCTCACCAGGATGCGATCGACCTGCTTGCCGTCAACCATCACCACTCCGTTGTCGGTGACCTTGAACTCGTTACCGGTGGCTTTGATGGGTCCGTTGTGGCCCAGCAGTTGGGAACCGTCCGGAGTAACCAGGAAGCCTTCATTGTTCAGGCGGAACTTGCCGGCCCGGGTAAACTCGATGCCGCGATTGGTCTTGATGGTAAACATCCCACTGCCGTCGTCAGAGAGGGCCAGGTCGAAGGAGCTACCGGTCTCTTTTAGTGCACCCTGGCTCATGTGGGTGGCCGAGCGGTGCCGGATGTCGGTGTCGGTTTGCAACTGGTGGCCGGACATGGTCTCGCAACTGGCTTGCTCCAAGCCGGAAACCTCGCGGTCCAGGATCTCGGTGAAGGAAGAGATGATCAACCCTTCTTTTCTGAAACCGACCGTACTGGCGTTTGCCAGGTTGTTAGAGATGACGTCTTGCTTGACCGACATCGCCATCATCCCTTGTGTTGCGGATTTAAACCCGTCTAGCATCGTGTGGTGTCCTCCTGACCTTCTCCTGCTGCTACAATACTGGTTCACTATGTTCTAGGATTCTAGCAGCATGCCTTGCGCTGTAACATTTTTTTTACAACTCGAGGCGATTCAATAATCCTCTTCGTTGAACTCAGTGTAAAACGAGAGCTTGATCGGCAATTGACGAGGATGTTACAGAGATGTTAACAGTTGCGACGGGTTGGGATTCTAAAGGTCCTGGTTGTTTTCCAAAAACACCAGGACTTGAGAACAAAAAAGTTCGAAGTCGGGCAGACTGGTGGCGATGATCTCTCGTACTCTTTCGGGTTCCACTTGCCAATACCGATGAACGACAAGATTTCGGAAACGAATCATGGCAGGAAGCCTTTGCACAAGTTCCTGGTCGGTGAGCACACCATGTTCAGCCAGAATGCTAATCGTGTCCAGATTTCTCTCGGGTGGTGGGAAGTTGCACTGAGCTATCAAGTGATGACAGACGGCGACCACCCCTTCAATGGCTGATTGGAGAGTGTAATAGACCCCATTTCGGCGTAGCGGGTCGGAGAATGCCGCATCACCGAGAGCTTCCGCCTGATGCAGCAGAGCCACCTGGGTTTCAATCTCGTTAAGAAGTCTGGCTACGAATCTGCGGTCGACGACCAAAGACACCCTCCTTTAATCGTCTAGCGAAGGCCTGCCGGTAAAGCTCTTCGTAGTATCTGAAGTCCATATACTCTCGTATCAAATTCTGTTCAAATCTTACTCGCATTTCCGGGTTGCCTTCCCAGAGTAGGGCGCGGCACTTGATTACCTGATATTGAAATGCGGGTGGCGCGCTACCTAGAAAGCGAATGTCGAGTTCGCGACGAGTATCCAGGAGGGGCCGGAGCTTCTTTTCTAGGCTTCCCGCCAGGGCTGTTTCCTGAGACAGTTTAAGCGGGCGAGGGTCTTCCATCAGCACTGCGAGATCCAGGTCGCTATCGGGGCGAGTCTGACCGCGCGCGCTGGATCCGTGACGGTAGATCGCCGCGATTCTCTGGGCGCGGCACCAACTAGTGAAATCTGGATCGTGGATCTGCACATGGCCAAATTCAAGGAGCGGTGCGGGTAGACCTGTGCCCGCTTTATGGGGTTGCTGACAACGCCGAGCAAATACAGATCAGCCCCGGGAAGCCGGGGCTGAACAGTTTGGAGCGGAAGACGAGACTCGAACTCGCGACCCTCAGCTTGGGAAGCTGATGCTCTACCAACTGAGCTACTTCCGCAGGTGAGCGGATTATAGCAGAGAGAGGAACGGGTGGTCTACAGTTCGGGAACTTTGGAGTAGCAAACAGGGTTTACTAACCCATGAAAAAGATCTTGATAGGACTTCTCCTGGTGGTGGTGGCGATTATGCAGATTTCGGCTGACGAGGGTAGGAGGCCGCCCTTCAAGGTCGTTAAGAGCGACGCCGAATGGCGCAAGGTCCTGACTGCCGAGCAGTACCAGGTGCTCCGGGGGAAAGGGACGGAACGTCCAGGCTCCAGCCAGTGCCTGCATATTGAGGAGAACGGGGAATACCGTTGCGCGGGTTGTGACAATCTGCTTTTTTCCTCCGGAACTAAGTTTAAGTCGGGGACCGGTTGGCCGAGCTTTTTTGAGCCCCGCCCGGGCAGTGTGGTCAATCGTACCGATATCTCCCACGGGATGCGTCGCACCGAGGTCCTGTGCGCTGATTGTGGAGGCCACCTGGGGCACGTGTTTAAGGATGGCCCTCCTCCCACGCGGCTTCGTTACTGCATCAACGGGGTGGCTTTGAAGTTCGTGCCTATAAAGAAGTAGTTGTCTTCAGACCAGTGAGTCCACCAGATCCCAGATTTCACTTTTTCGAGGTTCTTGCTTTAAGAAACTTGGAATGACACTGGGCCTCTTCAGGGTGTTGATCTCCAGGTCTTTTCGTACTCGGTCCAGGTGGTGCAACCCCACCTTCCCTACGAAGAGGGTCTCCCAGTCTCCGCCCTCTCTAATAAACTGGAAGACTTCGAGCAGGCCCTGGAGATAGATGTGGTCTTTGTAGAACCCGTTGCCTCGGTAGGCTCGCAGGGTGGCTTCCCAGGCCGGTGTGATAGCGAGCCCGAGGTCTCTCAACGATTCGTAGCAGTGGCGAAAACTCAATCCGCGATCTAAAGCAGCCACCGCCAGGACCCGCGCGGAGTAGTTGACCACGGCTCGTTTGGAGATCAGTCCGGTGTGCAACTCGGCGTAGGTGGCCAGACCCTCTTCGGTGATTTCATAACCCGGCCAGCCGAAGCTGAAGTGAGACAAGGGCTGGGCATCACCGTTGTGGGAGCGCACGGCGTGCACCCCTATCTCGTGGACTGCCAGACGTTCGGCGGTTCCTTCGTAGAGCTTGCCGATGGGAGTCAAATAGATAGTCTTTTCCGAAGTTCGAGCGGAAGTGAAATCTCCGGGGGCGGGCCTCGACCTGGCTCATGTCCACGGCGCTCGGAGGGGAATACCGAAGTCGGGGTTGCTGGATCTTGTTTTCAATGAAGAGGTCGCGCTGCTCAATCTCGTTTTCTGGGCGCACCGCGATCACCAAACGGAGTCGACGGGTCGCTTCACTTAACACGCTATCAGCCCGTTTTAGCTTGCAAAGATCCACCTGCCAGGATTCACCTTGGCCGCATGCTTGCCCTACCGGGAAAAGCACAGAGCTTGCGGGAGCCGCCCGACTTTGGGCCAATACTTTCCGGGTGCGTCCCATACTGACTCTTCTGCTTGGTGTGCTGGCGGTCTCCACGGGGGCGGTTCTGGTCAAACTTTGCGATCTGGAGCCGTTGACTGTAGGGGCCTATCGCTTGACCCTGGCCTTGCCACTTTTCTGGTTGGTAGCCGAAAGGGTGGACCCGGGATGGAGGTCTCGCATCAGACGGGAGCAGGTGGGTTACCTGATTCTGTCCGGTCTCTTGCTGGGGCTACACTTTGCCACCTGGGTTGCCTCACTCTCTTACACTTCGGTCACGAGTAGCGTGGTTCTGGTCACCACCAACCCCATTTTCGTGGGATTGGGGTCGGTGGTATTTTTGAGGGAAAAAGTTTCCGCACGTCTGTGGGCCGGTACCCTGCTGGCTTTTGCCGGTACGGTGGTGGTCGCCTTCGGCTCGGAGCTTCCGGTGGAATCTGCGCCGAACCCGTTATTGGGCAACGCCCTGGCCCTGGCCGGTGCCGTCTGCATGTCGGGCTACCTTTTGCTGGGGCGGCGGTTGAGCAGTGAGATGTCTACGGTCTGTTACGTGACCAGTGTCTACACGATAGCAGCCCTCACTCTGTGGTTGGGTGTGGTTCTGACCAATTCACCGACGCACGGTTTCGAGGCCGGCCAGTGGGGTTTGCTGGTGTTGCTGGCGGTGGTGCCTCAGAGCATAGGGCACACTCTGTTGAATCGCTCCTTACGAATCCTTCCCGCCTCCGTGGTGGCAGTAGCCATCCTGGCTGAACCGGTCTTTGCTTCCTTGATGGCGATCCCCATTCTCAACGAGTATCCCGCCATGGGCCAAGCGGTCGGGGCGTTGCTGGTGATATCCGGGGTCGGCTTGGCAGTATGGAGACCGGCGGGTTCGTGATTCTCAAAAGTACAGATTGGGTTGCAGCCTAATCGTTTATTGAGCGTGTCAAAGAGCTCTGCTGCCGGATTTTCACAATCCCTGCGGCCACTGGAGCATTGACAGGGGCTAAAGGTGGAGCGATCGTCGGCGCAGCCCTCAGTTCTGTCTTTCCCGGACCAGGCACCGTTGTCGGTAGTATCGTCGGAGGTCTCCTCTTTGAACCCGTTCGACTAGGGCCTGTGGACATTTGGCATTCCGAGCCAAACGCAGGACATTTTTCTCCTCCTGGAGTGGAATTTTCTGTGGAATAGTGGACCTATTTGAGGAAAATTTCGCTTCAGGAGGTGGAAA
>Ga0172382_10008489_pt1 | contig 14298 bp, 11 predicted proteins | sample Leawel138RmetaG_FD_122245 | JGI IMG/M metagenome (GOLD analysis project Ga0172382, IMG submission 122245) | Leachate microbial communities from a municipal landfill in Southern Ontario, Canada - Leachate well 138R metaG | ecosystem: Engineered > Solid waste > Landfill > Unclassified | place...
ATCGGTTCCCTTGTGGAACGTTTCCTGAAAGAATTACCGCCAATTTACAAAACCCGCTTCCTTCTTTCAGGGCAAATGAAACCTGGTTACTACTAATTATCAAATAGTTATACACACTCAACGATGTGCGAAAGTTGAGTTATTAAATATAAAAGCCAGAATTATCCTTACGGAGCCTCACCCTTTTGTCATGCCGGCCCCCGAAGACGGTGTCACGATGTCATTCTGAGCCGCCGGGCGAAGAATTCCTGTGTTTTAACATTACGTTATTATTAGATTCTTCGTTTCACTCAGAATGACCTCGAATCTGAATTGCGCACTATGACACGGTCTCTTCTATCCGGCATCCATTTGCAGAGCGCCGCGTGTAGGAACCGGACCTCGGATCAAGTCCGGGGTAACAATACAGGATTTGCAGGATCTTTAAAAAAGCTCGCAGATATCCAGAATCCGGTCCACGTTGAACACCCGTTTTCCCCCGCGCATCCGGCAATAGGCCTCCAGGCCGAGGAAGGGGTGTCCACTGTATTCCATATCGCTCACCTGAAGGGGGAGAATCGTCCGCTTCGATTTTTCATCCTTCGCCTTGAGATAGACGATATCGATATCCCGTTCCTCCCGAATGGCCCGGTCAAGCATTGCCTTCTTGTCCTCCCGGGAGAGTTTTTTCTCCGCGATGCGATACTGGCAATCCGTGAGAAATTTCATCACCTGCCAGTCCACCATGATGTGCCGTTTCTGAATGGGTTTGCGCAAGACGATCCCTTCGAGAGCCGTGCAGCGTGAGAGGGCGACGTACATCTGCCCCGGCGCGAAGGTCCCCCGGCCGACGTCGATGATAACCCGGTCGAAGGTTTTCCCCTGGCTCTTGTGGATCGTCACGGCAAAGGCCAGCCGGAAGGGATACTGGGTGAAGGAGCCGATGGTTTCCGAAGCGAGCTGATCGTCCTTGACCACGAACCGGAAGATCTGCCAGGTGTTGGGGGCGATTTCCACCTCCTCGCCGCCTTCCAGCTCGGCGCAGATGAGTTCTTCTCCCTCTTCGTCCCTGGTCATCCCCGTGATCCTGCCGATGGTCCCGTTGATCCAGCGTCCGAAGGTGTCGTTGTTGAGGAGCATGATCTGGGCCCCGATCTTGAAGTGCAGTTCCTCCGCCGTGGGCAGGTACTCCCGGCCGAAGTTCCCGTCGATATAGCCCCGCACGGTCCGGAGCTTCCCCGGCAGTTGCTCCAGATGCTCTTCGTTGATCCGATCCGCCAGGTCGTTGGTGCTTGTCAGGCAGATATAGAAATCCTCCGGCGAGGAGGCAAAGTGCGGATCGACTCGGCTGTTCAGAATTTTCAGGTCCTCGTCGGTCACACTTCGGTTGCGGACGGCGTTTAGGATCCGGATGAATGCATCGTCCTGCTGACGATAAACCTTCTCCAGTTCCACAAAGACCAGTTCCAGTTCGCCGAAAACGGCGGCGCTGAAGAAGTAGGGCGTCCGGTAGCACAGGCGAAACATGTCCTTTTCTTTGTTCCCCAAAACCGGCGGTAACTGGTAGAGATCACCGATGAAGACCATCTGGATGCCCCCAAAGGGTTCCTTATCGGTTGGGCCGTTCAGGCGGAGGAAGCGGTCCATGCAGTCCAGGAGGTCCGCTCGGACCATGGATACCTCATCGATGACGATCGTGTCGAATTTCTTGTAGATGCTGTTCCCGTCTTTTTTGCGTTTGCGCCGGATGGACTGAAGGGTCACGTCCGGTTTGAAGCCGCAGAAGGAGTGGATCGTCTGGCCTCCGACATTCACCGCAGCCACCCCCGTTGGCGCAAGGATCGCGACACGCTTTTTCGTATGCCCGTGGAAGTAATTGAGGAGGGTCGATTTTCCGGTTCCCGCCCGCCCGGTGATGAACAGATGCGACCTTGTGGTCTCCATGAGATCCAGGGCCCGTTGGAACTCGGCATTGAATTCAATCCTCGTCATCGTCCGGGTCTGCATGGGGAATCTCCTGGTCAGTTTTATTCATGAATAAGTTACCGGAATGCCATGTTTCTTATATTCCGCGAACAGGCTGAAGTCAACAAAAGACCACCCTCGCCGATTCGCGCGGTTCGCTGCTTTTTCCTTGCCGTCGTGATGAAATTCCTTAATCTCGGTTTCAAGCAGTTGACATTTATCTTATAGCGATTAAATTTTATCATGTTTTCATTGCCGTGAAAGGACAATCGCTCGGGAATTCAAAGAAACCACCCCACCAGAAAGGAGGACGCACCATGTCGATCAATTGGATTACGTCATTCGAGGACGGGCTGGAAAAGGCCAAAACAGAGGACAGGCTGGTCTTTGTCGATTTCTTCAACCCCAACTGAATCGGCTGCAAAAGGATGGACGCGGTCGCGTACCCAGATCATGCAGTCAGCGAGTTCGTCAACACAAATCTTATCCCCCTCCGTATTTCCTCCGTCGACCACGAACTGGCCGTCGAATACCGCATCAAGTGGACGCCGTCCCTGCTGATCCTGGATGCAAAAGGCGTGGAACACAACCGCACCCTGGGTTTTTTCTGGCCCCAGGAACTGATCCCCTCCCTGCTTTTGGGTATGGGGAAGGCCTATTTCAATAAATCGGACCGCGTAAAAGCGGCTGCATACTTTGGCCGCATCCTCGCGGAATTCCCGAAGAGCTTCCAGACACCGGAGGCGGTCTATATGAAGGGTGTTTCGGATTACCTCGCGACGAAGAATGCGGCCGACCTGATCGGCATCCACGACCGGTTGTCCGCCGAATTCCCCGAAAGCCAGTGGGCCATGCGGGCGAACCCGTACAGTTTTTTGAAGTAAGCGGATAAACCTAAGCAGGTTTTAAAGTCGCTTTTGACACATTATGCCCGGCAAAGGCAGAGTCCATGGACTCTGCCTTTAATTTTAACTTTTCTGCATCCCCTGTTTTCGACCATCCCTTGGCATCTGACCATATCCCATCATTGCGATTCTTTCTTTTCATGTCGACGGCAGGGAGAAATCTTGCTTTTCTTTCTCCCCTGTCATTTCGAACGAACGTGAGCAGTCTTTGTTTGCTCTAAGATTTCTCGTCGCTTCGCTTCTCGAAATGACAGGGAAGGTGTTCCTCGAATGACATGAAGGGTGTTCCTCGAAATGACAGGGAAGGTCTTCCTTGAAATCATGGAAGGTGCTCCTCGAAATGATAACAAAATGAGCAGGGGGGGGAATCCTAAATCATCCAAAAAGCAAGCAGGACCGGACCGAGCATGAGCCAGGCCGACACATCGAGGCCCAGCAGCGGCACCAGGACCAACCCGGCCAGAAGCGAGGCCAAACACCCGCCGAACAGGTCCGCTCCGTACAGGGGCGCAATGACCTGCTGCTGATCCTCCACACGGTGAAGACTGGCAAAGGCGAACGCGGCGGCCACAAAAAATCCCGAGGCAAAAAGCAGCAGCACCGTTCCCGAAAGACCCAAGGGCACACGTCCCCAGATCAAAACGGCAATCCCCGCGGTTAACAACAAAAATCCCGTCAGAATCGCCGGCCCCCAACCTTTCCGATGGCCCGCCCGCTTCATCACCCAATTAACCACGAGGGAACCCGCCGCCAGGCCGGCCATGAAGGCCGTAAGGAGCAGTCCCAGGTCCCGGTACAGCACCCCTGCCTTGACCTGATAGTAGAGAATGAGCATCGTTTCCTGCACCATGCCGACAAAAGCCGCCGTGAAAACGAGGACACCCCGTCGGAGTTTCTCCCGCCTGCGGGCAAAACCGGAAACCAAAGCCAGCCCCAGCAATACCAACCCGGAAGCGGTAAGTAAAGCACGACCGGAAATGGAGATGTCGAGGCCTCCCAGGGCCGGGAAGAACTTCGACAGCCACATCAGGAGGGTGTAGCGGTAGCACAGGGGCCGCACATCCGTGTTCGGGGTGACCCCTGCTTGCTGCAGGTCTCCGTTGATTTCGCCAAAGCGGTTGTTCGTGTACAGATAACGGAGATACTGCGGCGACACGAGCCGGGCGGACACATTCCGTTTTTGCCAGCGATCGACGAGGATTTCCGGCGACGCCGGCAAAGCCGCGGCCGAGGCCAGGATGACATTGGTTGCCCCCGGAAGAAAGATAACCTGGGGGAAAACCTGTTTCAGGGCGGCGTGGACGCTCCGCATCCGTTCCCGCAAAACAGGCGTCCAGAAGTTTTCCGCCGACCGCAGACGGAGAGCCAGCACACCATGAGGATTCAGGCGCGAGGCGCAGAGGCGAAAAAAATCCTCCGTGTAGAAACGGTTGGTCTGTCCCGTATCCGGCTCGGGCATGCCAACGAGGATCAGGTCGTAAGAGTCGGGCTGTTTCAGATATTGTCGGGGGTCGGCATAGGCGAGGGAGACGTTTTGCGCCTTCAGGGATTCTTTAATGACAGCGGGTAGATAGGATCGAACGGTATTCACCAGGACGGGATTCAACTCCACCGCTGTGATCTGCCGGGGGTGATGCTTCTGCACTTCGCCGATCAGACCTTCCATGGCGCCGCCCAACAGGAGCACCGATCCCGGCCGGGGATGCTGGAGCATGGCCGGATGGACGAACGCCTCGGCGGAGGTGCCTTCCATCTCGAAGGCCAGGGTGTCGTTCTCATAAACCGCCACCTGACCGGCGAGACCCGTCACGGTGACCCGGCCGTAGGCCGAATCGCGGCTGGCCAGGAGATCGGGGTGGTTCCAGGCGGTTGCATGCCGGTCAAAGATGTCCACCCGCAACAGGAGGGAAATCAGCAGGATGGATAGAATCAAACCAACCGTCCGGAACGGATGATCCGGCTTTTTCAAAGGAAAAACGACACCCAGCAGGGCCGCCACGCTGCAGAGGACGGCGATGGTCAGGTTCGGGATGCCCCAGAGGAGAAATCCCGTCGCCAGAAGTCCCCCGACCACCCCGCCCATGCACTCGATGGCGTAGGCGGACGCCAGCGTCCTGCCGTTTTGGCAATGGGATCGTGCACATTCATAGAAAAGCCACCCCAGCAGTATCCCCGGCAGCGATACGGCCAGCATGACAATCCCGAACTGTTGGTAGAAGGGGAGATAGGCCCCCGGCACGCCGGCGAACAGGACCCGGCTGCCACGGATGAAGAAGACGTCCAGAAGCAAAAAAACCGCCCACAGGAGAAACAGGGCGGGCATGGTCCAGGCAGCGGCGACGTTGGTCCGCGAGCCGATCCAGGTCCCGGCGGCGCTCCAGAGAAGCCAGACCCCCAGGGCCAGGATGTAGAAAAGCTCGACGCCGTACAGGGCGACGTTCAACTCCCGGAGCAGCGCCACCTGTCCCAGAATCGAAATCAAGCCGACGATGAAAAGGGAGAGGGTGTTCATGGCGAAAACCCTATAAGGAAAGGTGTTTTATGCTCCATCACCGGCAAAGCCCTCTCGACCACCCCGTCGTCATGTCGATCTTCCCCCCGTCATTTCGACCTTTCCGTCGTCATTCTCAATCCTTCCTTTATCACTTCAATCTTCTCTATTCCCCGTCCTCCCTTTATCATTTCAACCTTCCCTATTCTCAATCCTCCCTTTGTCCTTTCGACCTTCTCTTTGTCCTTTCGACCGCAGGGAGAAATCTTTAACAAGTCTATACACTTCCGGCTTCCGATTCGACGATTTTTATCTCTTCCTCCGTCAAGTCATACAGACGATACACGAGTTGATCGATCTGCCGGTCCGTCGCGTCGATCTGCCTTTTCAGCACTTCTGTGGTCTGGGGCACCTTGGATTCTGGTAGTTTTTTGTTCAATTCCAGCATTTGCTCGACCAGGCTGACCATCTGGTCATGCAGGGCGACATCGGCGGGATCGGCGAAGTTGATGGTGCGGATGGGAAGCTTACTAATAAATCGGGACTCGTAACTGAACCATCCACCTCGAAAGGTAGAACTAATTTTTTGTAAATACCAATCTAGTAATTTAGAATTCAGCAACCCAAGAATGTAAATACGTTTTTCTTCGGGGAGGACAATTCCATATCCTCCCGCAGCACCTCCTGTGAAGCAAGCACTACCGGTTGAGTCTAAACAATAATTTGCATGTGGATTTAGATCTGCTGTTAAAATTTTTATGGAACTCATTACTTTCAAGGCTTGCGTTCGACTAAAGCAATACCAGAATTTTCCTGACCATTTTCCTCCTTCTCTTTGCTCTAGTGTTTGCTTACAAGCCATAAGATATTCAGCGGTTCTTGGTGCTGATGTCTCAATATCAGTCCACGAAATGAGAGCCCCGTCCCGATATGGAAACAATATAACTTTCTCAGTTGGATGCAGATTATATCGTTTAAGATGTCCTGATTTGAACAGTGGATGTAGTAATTTGTTTTCCAAATGGACTTCACATTTTAAACAACTTGATGCAAATATTCCTTTCCCCACAACATCCAAAATGAAGACAGAATCAGAACCTGTCTTGAATCCTTGAAAGATGCGCAAGGCTTCACTGCCTAATCTATTCTGATTTTCTGATAACTTCGCAAACAAATTGGTACCTGAACCAACTATGAAATTCCATTCGTTTTTGGAGAGCTGATCACCATTTATAAAGCTATCAAAAGCCATTCCAGCTTTGTTCCAAGCACCCAAATCTCCTACTTTTAAAAGGTGGCATTTCGTTATAGGTGTTTTGCTCAGAAACATTAAGCAAGTGTATGTCGTCGCACCATTAAAAACCTGCTGGTCACCAAAGTGGACGATCCCAGCCAGGTGCTTACCGCCGGCAATCAAATTGCGTAAGGGCTCGCCGTATTGGGCTTGGAAGAATTTATGCGGCAAAATGTAACCCATTTTGCCCTGCTTGTTCAGTAATTGTAACGCCCGCTCCACAAAGACAACGTAAATATCATAATTCCCCTTACCGGCAGATTTGTAACGCTGTTTGTAGAATTCGACTTCGGTTGGCGCCCATTCTTTCAAACCCTGGATTCTTACATACGGCGGATTCCCGATCACGGCGTCAAATCCGCCGTTCTTCATAATCTCCGCGAATTCGGTGTTCCAGTCGAAGGCATTGATCCGGAAGATTTCCTCTTCGACAAAAAGATTTAACTGTTGGTGATCGTAGAAATCAGGACCGATCAGGGAATTACCGCATTTGATGTTTTTCGACAGGTCCGGCAGCACCCGTTCATGGAACAGGCGCATCTGCTTGCCGATGCTCTGTTCGTCCTCGCCTTCCAGAACCTTGAGCAGCAGGGAGAGCTTCGTCACCTCCACCGCCTGATGATCGATGTCCACGCCGTAGATGTTGTTCAGCAGGATGCGTTTGCGTTCGTCGGTGGTCAAGCGCCATTCCCCTTTCGGTGAAAGGTAAATGCGGGGCGTTTTGCCTTTATCCCAGTTCTCCGGTCCGTCATTGATATAGGCGTCCCGGTGCCAGTCCAGAAGAAACTGATAGGCACCGATGAGAAAGGAACCCGAACCGCAGGCCGGGTCCAATATTTTCAGGTGACTCACACCGCCCCTGGGGCCGGGTTTCTTCCCCTCGACCAGCTTGCCCACGGTGTTTTTGACAATGTAATCGACAATATAGGCCGGTGTGTAATAAACGCCGCCCGCCTTCCGCACCTCCGGTTTTTCCTCGATTTTGGCCTGATGCCCGGAAGTCAGGCGAATGACCTTGCCGAGGAATTTCTCGTAAACCTGTCCGAGTATATCGGCCGGCAGAACGGAGAATTCGTAAGGACTTTCGGGATAATAGAGGTTCTTGAAAATCTCCTTCAGCGGTTTATCGTCGATTTGCAGATTCGGCGTCAGGTTGTCGAAAGTCTCCCGGTCTTTTTCTTTCTTGAAGTGAAACAGGCCGGAATTGTACTTGTCGTCCGCCTTGTTAAAAAGCTGGAACAGACGTTGATAGACATGTTCGCCATTGCGCAGCGCCATCAGGCCGCCGTAGGTTTCGATTCCCCGATCCTCGCAAATACGCAGAAACACGATGCGGTCGATGGTTTGCTGAACCGCATAATTCAATTCACGCTGGGTCAGGGAAGGATTGCGCAGGGCGATGTTGCGGGCCAGGAGTTCCCGCCACTGTTCGATTTCCTGCAGGAATGCGGCATCGACTTCGGTTGTGCCTTTTTTGATTTTTTTGGACTCGACATATTTGTCAAAGGAACCCTTCAGGATGGCTTCCCGGGAAAAGATACCGGCGATTTCCTCCCAGCGGTCGATGTAATCCGTGTATCGCAAGATCAGGATACGGGAGTGGGAAACCTTGTCGGTTTTCAGGGGTTTAAACCGGCAGTCATAAACGGCGAAATCTTCGAAGTCCGTCAGAATACTGAGGGGGAGTTTGGCGCTCCAGCCATAGCGGCGCAACTGATAGGCCGGGTTGGTCTCTTCCTGGATATTGACGGAGGGTTTTTTTGCTTCCAGAAAAAACTTGCGGGCGCCGCCGATCCGAAAGCAGTAGTCCGGGGCCTTGGTTACACCACCGACTTTGACGGCATCTTCGTGAATGACATCCTTGTAGGCTTCGGCGTAACCCTGCTTGTTGGTAATATCCCAGCCCAATTCCTCGAAAAACGGGTCGATGAACTCACGGCGCGTCTGGGTCTCGTTGTAGGAACCTCTTTTGTATTCTTCCAGATTGTTATCAAAAATTTCGACCAGTTGCTTGACTCGATCAGGTGCGTTCATGTTTGAGCCGCTTTCTTGGACATTTGTCGATATTTGACCCTGTATGTCTCTCCATGCGATCGAGGGGCTTTCCACAGCTTAAGGACGGCAGTCCGCCGCAGAAGCAGGAACAGCGAAAAGGAGTGGCACCTGTCCCGGAACAAAAATCAAGCCGATGGTGAAAAGGGAGACGGTTCATTGAGAATACCTTGCCAGGCCTATTCACGAATGAAAAAAGCACATGTCCTCGGCATTTTAAACGGGCATCATTCGGCGACGGGTTTGACTGTTGGTTTCCGTGGTCTGATTCGCCTTCGGCGTATTTCGTTTGGAAGTAAAAACAACCTGCCGGCGGTTTTTTCGAGGGCGTAGCGGAAAAGATCCGTTGAAAATCTCCTGTAGCCACGCGCTTTTCTCAATTCATTAATTCTACCCAGCGCTAAAGCACGTTCCAGACCATCGATTATCCAAACAGGTGCGTTTTTCTTCCGGGCAATCCGCAGAGTGGCGTCGAGAGAAAATGCCTTTAATTCCATGCGCCGCCAGAAATCCCGGGGCAGCTTTGGAGGAAATGATCCGCATGACCGCAAAACTCCGGCCATTTCGAGCGCTGTCATGGTTCTTATACATTTTACACAAAAACCGCAATTGCCGCTCCCCCCGCGTTTGTTGACACAAACACGAAGTAAGCGCAGTGCTTCGGGGTACAATGCGATCGTGTCCATGATTTTGGTTACCCGATCCGCATTTGCGCCGTCATGAATGATTTCCATATTCTCGCTGGACCAAAGAGGGTCAATAACCGGGTGGCTTCCCCAAGGCATCAGATTCGACCAGGTTGCACTGGAGGGAATGAGAGCCTTGTGCAGGCCACCCCCCAAGGATAGGGCGGTTGCCACCAGTGCGGAACCGTGATATTGACGGGACCAATTCAAGGGGAAACAATCCCGTATATTGGTCCTGCCGCAAATGGCTTCTTTATTCCATATTCGGGCTGCTTCATGAACATGGTCCATCACGGAACGTTCCCGCCCATCCGTGAATTCACTCAAGGGTACTTCGAAACCCATCATGTAGATCAGGTGCGAAATGCGTTCCCGTCCGGGAACGTCCTCCTCATGACAGAGCAGGGTATGGAAAGAATCAACGCCAAGGGAAAAAAATGACCCAACGCCGTTTCCCTCCGCTCTGGTTTCATGGAACCGATCGGCTCGTATCTGAATTTTTTTCAATGTCTCCGGGTACCAGCAATTGAAAATTTCCTGAATACGCGGCAAGTTTCCCCAAAGCCTTTGTGAAACCGGCGGAAGGATCTCCAGGGTTTCGCTGTTGGTCATGGCGGGTAACAACAATGCGGCCACGAAGGGGTCGGCGCTTTCAATAACCATAGGAGCAAACTGCTCAGGGTACTCGAAGAAAACGTCTTTTTCGCCTTCACGGGACCTTACAAGGCCTGTAAGCCGCACCATGTTGCCAATAATCTCTTTTTCTACGGTAACAAGTTCCATAAAAACCCGCCCTGTGTTTTAGTGTGTGGATATCGAGATCGTTTCCCAAGGTGAACCCATCGTCAAGCAACGTGTTTTATCGGGAAACATAGGGTGGTTTGCCGGTCGTGTCAACTTCATTGTTGAAAACATTCCGATTCATCGTTCTAAAGACTGTCGGTGGCATTAGGATAACGGCGCATAATAAATATATGTTGATGGATTTGGATGTAAAATCTGAATGTTTCCTTCCTGAACCCATAAAAACCTTTTCAGTACGCATTTGTTTCGCTATGATGACTCTACAATCATCCAAGCCGACAAAAATTTAATTGAGGAAACGTATCGTCTGATGTAAGCGGATCGTTCTGTTGGCAGCACTTCTGATACTCAAATTGTCCGGCTGATCCTCTGGGTGAACATGAACCGTATAAAACTATATTGGTCGACCAGCCTGCAGAATGGCAGAAAGAACTTCGGTGATTGGCTATCCCCTTTGCTCGTGGAGGCAATCTCGGGATGCCAGGTGGTTCACGCCAGGCCGAACGATTGTGATTTAATGGCTTTGGGCAGCATCCTGGCAAAAGCGAAGAATTATTTCTGGAACCGAAAAATCGATATTTGGGGAACCGGTTTAATCGGCGACATCGGCGTGTTCCGTTCCCCTCATCGTATTCACGCATTGCGGGGACGGAAGACGGCCGCCGCCATATCGAACCAGAGGATCATGATTTTGGGCGATCCCGGGCTCCTTTGCCCGATGCTTCTTCCGGATAATACGGGACGCCGGAAAAAATATTCGGTTGGTCTCATTCCCCACTATGTCGATCAAGGTGATCCTGTGCTTGAAAAACTCTGCAACCGATATCCTTCCTTTACGATAATCGACGTTTCCCAACCTCCTTTGCAGGTTATACGCCATGTCGCTGCGTGTGAGATGGTTGTTTCTTCCAGTCTGCATGGTTTGATCATAGCGGACGCGTATGGCGTTCCCTCTCTCTGGATGAAGCTCTCCAATAAGGTCTGGGGTAATGATTTCAAGTTTCATGATTATTTCAGCATTTACAGCCAAAAGGAGGTCATGCCTTTTGTGCCGCTTGAAACCACAACTGAAAAAGACATTATGAATCTCGCGGAATCGGTCAGCAGGCCCGGGATCGAAGAGATTAAAAAATCTTTATATCGATCCTTTCCCTTTAAGAGATAACGGGGCGGACATGCCGGTTCAAAATTCTTCACATAACGCTGTTCATTTTATCAGAAAAGGCCATTTCAAAATCTGGTATGTCAACAGCCGGAAAGTTTCCCCCCTTCTTGGACGGATGCTCCCAAATCCGGAGGCGGTTTTCGGAGAGGCAAATGTTCTGTTCGGTCAGGGGAGCGGTTGCGAAGCTTTTCACACACGCTTGTCCGGCCATGATTATTTTCTTAAACGCTATAGTTGCCCAGGGTGGTGGTACCGTTTAAAAAACGCTTTCCGTCGCTCCCGTGCCCGTCGTGTATGGTCTTTATCCCATCGTCTTTTACGTTTTGGCTTGCCCGTCGCGCGTCCCCTCATTCTTTTTGAAGAACGCAGATATCGTCTTCTCGGGCCGGCTTACCTGGTCACCGAATTTCTTTCGGACCACAGAACCTTGACGGATCTTTGGAACACGATTGGCCGTGAAGAACAGGATGTTCTCGTACGCCATACGGCGACAGCGCTGGCTCAGATCCACAAACGAGGATACATTCACGGTGATACAAACTGGGACAATATTCTTTTTAACAGCCAAGCAATCACTCCCAAAATCAGATTCGTTGATCTGGATTGCGCCAGGAGGTTCTTGAAATTTTCTTATAAAAGGGCGGAGCGGGATTTGGGTCATTTCGTGCGCGACTTGGAGCGCGATTGCAATCAGGGAGCCGACAGGGTTGATTTATTTGTTTCAACATGGCGCAGCGTTATAAAAAAACAGCCGTCTCGGGATCGTCCGGATGACACCAGCCAATCGATGGGGATGGATGTATGAAAATCGGGTTGGTCTGTAAATATTTTCTGTCCTCCAAAGGAGGGCTTGAACGCGATACCATGATGCTGGCTGAAGAACTGGCAAAAAGAGATCATGAAGTTCATGTGTTTTGTTACCGCGGTGAACACCGGGCAGGCGTTACCGTGCACCCTGTGCCGATGATCCCTTTTGCATCCCCCGCCAAGAATATTTCCTTCGCCATCATGGCGTCACATCGTTGTTCCACAGTGAAACTGGATGTGGTCCAAAGTATGGAACGCATCTGGTCTCAGGACATTTATCGAACCTCGGACAGCATCAATCCGATTCAAATGGAAACGAAATATCCGAACCGTATCATTCGCTCATTGAAGGCGGCCGGGCCACGACGACAAGCCTTATCGTTGCTTGAACGAAGGATTTTTCATAAGGGAGGGGCAAAATTAATCCTGGCAATCTCCAACCTGGTCAAGGAGCAAATCATGACTCACTACCGGGTTCCGGAGGAAAAGATTGTTGTCATTTACAACAGTGTCGACACAACCAGGTTCAATCCGTTTCTGGCGGATTCATTTAAGGGGGAAATGCGTAAAGAACTTGCCATCAAACCCGGCGAGAAGGTCATTTTATTCATGGGCAACAATTATAAACTGAAAGGCCTGCCTTTGCTCCTGGAGGCATTGACACGCATAAAGGACCGATCTTTCGTGCTTGTCGTTGCAGGAACAGATCTGACAGACCCGTACAGACATTTTGCGAATCAGCACCACATAGGCGGCCAAGTTCGATTCATCGGACATTATGAATACCCGGAAAGATTATATGCGGCAGCCGATATATTTCTGTTTCCGAGTCATGGTGATACCTTCGGCAATGTCTGCCTGGAAGCCATGGCCTGCGGGGTTCCCGTCATTGTGTCTCGAACGGCCGGGGCCAGCGAAATAATTGACCACGGTCTGAACGGCTATGTTCTGCGGACAGGGGAAAGCGAGGAACTGGCCGCAAGGATAAAAGAATCAACGAATCCGGAGAATCATGCCATCATGAGCGGGGAAGCGGCCAGAAAAGCCGCCGAATTTACGATTGACCGCCATATGGACCAACTCTTCGCTTTATATGAACGTATCCGGGAGTTGAAAGACCGTGAACGTCAATAACCGTGGCATTGCCGTCGACACGCTTCCAGGAATGATCGTAAACCGGGAGTACCGGTCTTTGCTTGAGGCTGTGGGACTCAGTGATTTCGATCGTGTCTATGGATTCCAGGGCGGAGAGACCGTCAAAGAAATCAGGGAGCGCCGCATATGCCGTATCGAGCTCTCTTCCGGCAATGAATCTCGAGTTTTTTTCCTCAAGCGCCATAAAGCGGAACGACCGCCGATTTGGAGTGGAATCAAAGGGCTATTGCTGTTCCGCAACGCCTCGTCGGGCATGACGGAATTTCAAAATATTTGCGATTTCAGGGGAGCGGGTATTGCGACTGCGGCACCGGTCGCCGCCGGGGAACGCAGGATTTCGCCTCTATGTTATGAATCCTTTCTCATCACGGAAAGTATGGAGCCTTTCGTGTCATTGGAGAGGTTAATTCAGTGTCACCCCGAGCGATTCGAAGGCAATGGAGGACAGGCCGATAAAAACTTGATATTAAGGGCCATCGCCGATCTGATGAGAGTCATGCACGACGCGGGATTGAATCATCTGGATTTCAACGCCGACCACCTGATGGTTGGCCCGGGGGAGGAAGAGGACCCTTTTCGGCTCGCCCTCCTTGATTTTCAGCGGGTGGACCGGAGAAAATGGATGAAGGGCAGATGGTTCATTAAAACGATGGCTGAAACCTTCTACACGCTGCCGGATCCCGTCTTCACCGAAACGGACAGACGGTTTCTTTTTGAACGGTATCATGATCGCCCCGTTAAAAGTTTGTGGGATCGTTTTGCCTTGAAGTGGGTGATTCGCAAGGCAAAACGTATCGGTCGGCATACGGAAAAAATCATCGCCCGGAAAAACGCCGCACCCCTTCAATAAATCCGTCATGGCAACATGAATTTAGTCGGTTCTGAAAAAGTCTATTTTGATAAAGTGTCACCGTAAGAGATGGTTCTTTGATAATTAGAAAGCCATTGGAAAATTAGACGCAAAAAAGCGGCTGCCCACCGCAGCAGCTTGGCAA
>Ga0172382_10008490_pt1 | contig 14298 bp, 13 predicted proteins | sample Leawel138RmetaG_FD_122245 | JGI IMG/M metagenome (GOLD analysis project Ga0172382, IMG submission 122245) | Leachate microbial communities from a municipal landfill in Southern Ontario, Canada - Leachate well 138R metaG | ecosystem: Engineered > Solid waste > Landfill > Unclassified | place...
CCGCTTCTTCGAAGCGCAGAAATACGTCACGCTCTCCAACCATTCCTATGTGATGTCCACCATCACGGCCAGCACCCGCGCGCTCGATCGCCTCTCGGAGGAAGATCAGGCGCTTCTGGCCGAGATCGGCGACGAGGTCGGCAAATGGCAGGTGAAGCGCAATCGCGACAATGTCGCCAGCGCGCTGGAGGAGCTGCGCGCGGCCGGTGTCGAGATCCTCGAACTGACGCCGGAAGCGGTCCAGGGCTTCCGCGACCTGGCCGAGGAGGTCTGGAACGAGCTGACGCCCGTTTACGGACAGGAACGCGTCGACGCGCTGCGCGCGCTCATCGCCTCGAACTAGGGCCTCGGACGAGCCATGTCCCCTGTAGGACCGTCCTGGTTTCGCGGCCTGAGAAGGGTCGAGGCCGCCATCGTCACCGGTGAGAAAGCCGTATGCGCGCTCGCCATGGCGGTGATGATGTTCTCGACCGGCCTCACAGTGCTGGCCCGGAATGCAGCCATCCAGATGCCCAATTACGGCGAGCTGGGGCTGGCGGCCCTCGTTCCGCTGACGCTGATCGGCGGTGCCCTGTGCACCGCCGTCGGCAGCCATATCGCGATCGACATCGTCCAGAACCTTTCGTCGAGGATCGTCACGGGGATCAGCGAGGTCGCCATCGCCGTCGCAACGGTCGTCTTCGCCTACATCTACGCCAGCAGCGGCATCTACCTGCTGATCGAGTTCCGCGAGACGGGAGACAAGCTCCTCGACCTCGGCACGCCGCTGTGGATCCTCGCGCTCTTCTTCCCCATCGGCATGGTGCTGATGGCGTTCCATGCGCTCATGCGGGTGCTGGCCCTCTTCCTGGCCGGCGACGAAGGCGAGGCGGGAGGAGCGGCGACATGATCTTCTTCCTCATTGTGCTGCTGGTTGCCGGCGTCCCGGTCGGCATCGCGTTTTCGCTGGTCATCATCACGCGGGCCGACGAATGGAACATCGTCGTCGACTATGTCGGCCAGACGACGGTCGACGCCCTGCTCAACTACCCCTTCCTCGCCATTCCCCTCTTCATGCTCGGCGGCGAGTTGATGACGCGCGGGGGGCTGACGCGCCAGCTCGTCAATGTCAGCAAGCGCCTGCTCGGCCGGACCAGCGCACCGATGGGCCACATCATGATCGGCGCGAGCGCCCTGATGGGCGCGATCACCGGCTCCTCGGTCGCCGCCGTGGCGGCGATCGGCCGGGCGATCGGTCCCGAAATGCTCCAACGCGGCTACGCGCCCGGCTATGTCGGCGCGCTCAACGCGTCCTCCGGCCTTCTCGGCGTGCTGCTGCCGCCCTCCATCCCGCTCATCCTCTACGGCTCGGCGGTGGGCGTGTCGATCACGCAGCTGTTCCTCGCCACCCTGCTTCCCGGCCTCCTGTTCGTGGCCTCCTTCATGGCGGTGCATACGCTGCGCGCCAGAGGCGTGCTGGCGGATGGCGGGCGCGAACGCGCGGTTGAAGGAGACCCTGCAAAGGGCATCGGCGGACGTCAGATCCTCGCCGCCGTGCCGGCGCTGTTCATGCCAGTGCTGGTGCTGGGCGGCATCTATTCCGGAACGTTCACGCCAACGGAAGCCGCCGCGGTGGCCGCGCTCTACGCGCTGATCTATATCGTGATCGGCCGCACCGCGCGCCTTCGCGATGTCAACGAGGCCTTCGTCAGGGCCGCGATCAGCGCCGCCGCGGTCATGTTCATCATCGGGTTCACGACGATCTTCAACCGGGCATTGACCCTCGAGCAGATTCCGCAGCTCATTGCCGGCCAAGCGGTCTCCTTCACCGAGAACCCGCTCGTGTTCCTGCTGGTCGTCAACGTCGCGCTGCTGATCGTCGGCATGTTCATGGAGACCAGCGCGGCGACGCTGCTGATGGGACCGCTTCTGGCGCCGGCGGCGGCCGAGTACGGCATCGATCCGATCCATTTCGGCATCATTCTCGTGGTGAACATCGAAATCGGGTTGTTGACGCCTCCTTTGGCCGCGAACCTCTATGTGGCCGCGCTGGTCAACAGGATCCCGTTGATCCCGTTGATCCGGCAGGTAATCTGGTTCCTGCTCGCCTGCCTCGTCTGCCTGATGCTTGTCACGTATATTCCCCAGATCGCCCTGTGGTATCGGTTCCTGCCGGGGTTCTGATATAAACCGGCTCGGCGGCAAGAATGTCGCCGGGTCGACCTGCGAAACGAGCCCCGTTATTGATTGTGCGCCGGGGTCGAGGGAGGGGCATGAAGAAGGTTCCAAGCATCACGACCCGCGTGGATCAGGTCTATACCATGATCCGCGACAGCATCTGCGACTGCACGCTCCAGCCGGGAACCCATCTGGTGCAGGAGGATCTCGCGGCCACGCTCGGCGTGTCGCGCCAGCCGGTCCAGCAGGCCATGCTTCTGCTGAAGGCCGACGGGCTGGTGATCGAATCGGGCGGGCGCGGCCTCTATGTCGCGCCGATGGACCCCGAGACCATCGAGTACAACTACCAGATTCGCATTCAGCTCGATCGCCTCGCGGCGCGCCTCGTCGCGCAGCGCGCCCGCGACCCGCAGGCAGCCGCGTTCCGCGCGCAGCTTGAAAAACGGGGCCGGGCGCTGGTGCAGGTCGGTCAATCCGCGCAACGCCGTTCCGACGCGGTGGAGGCGGTGGTGCTCGACGTCGAGTTCCACGGCCTGATCTACGAGTTCTCGGGTAATCCGCTGATCGCCAAGGCGGCGGCGCCCCACTGGAACTTCCTGCGCCGGGTGATGGTCAGCGTTCTGCTGCATGCCGGGCGCGGCGAAACCGTCTGGGCCGAGCATGAACGGATTCTCCAGAGCCTTCTCGAGGGCAAGCCGGGCGTCGAGGACGAGGTCGAGAACCATATCATCGGCGCGCAGAAGGCGCTGGTAGACGCCCTGGCCGCGCGCCGGTAGAAAGCATGTGCCCGACGCTTCCGGCGATCTCGCGAAACGGCAAGGCGCCCTAGCCGGCCGGCGGCGCGGCGCACAGGGTGGAGCGCGTCAGGAAGCGCTTCTCGCGGCCGTTGTCGAGCGAGAACATGCCGCCGCGGCCGGGCACCACGTCGATGACGATATCGGTGTGCTTCCAGGCCTCGTACTGGGATTCGCTGATATAGACGGGCGTGTCGCCGATCGTTCCCAGAAGCACGTCGCGGTCGCCGACGATGAAGTCGCCCCGCGGATAGCACATGGGCGAGGAGCCGTCGCAGCACCCGCCCGACTGGTGGAACAGCACCGGGCCATGGTCGGCGATGATCTCGCCGAGCAGCTCCATCGCCTCCGGCGTCGCGGAGACCTTTCCGTGAGAGGGCTTGTCGGACATGGTGTTCCTCCTCCACCGGAGGAAGGACGGCGCATCGGGCGCGCCGTCCTTCGCTTGAGGATACTCAGAAGAAGCCGAGCTTCTTCGGCGAGTAGCTGACCAGCATGTTCTTGGTCTGCTGGTAGTGGTCGAGCATCATCCTGTGGTTCTCGCGGCCGATGCCGGACTGCTTGTAGCCGCCGAAGGCGGCATGGGCGGGATAGGCGTGGTAGCAGTTGGTCCACACCCGGCCGGCCTGGATCGCGCGGCCGAAGCGGTAGGCGCGGGTGCCGTCGCGGGTCCAGATGCCGGAGCCGAGGCCGTAGAGCGTGTCGTTGGCGATCGCGAGCGCCTCGTCGTCGTCCTTGAAGGTCGCGACCGAGACCACCGGCCCGAAGATCTCCTCCTGGAAGATGCGCATCCTGTTGTGGCCCTTGAACACGGTCGGCTTGACGTAGTAGCCGCCGGCGAGGTCGCCCGGCAGGGTGTTGCGCTCGCCGCCCGTCAGCACCTCCGCGCCTTCCTGCCTGCCGATGTCGAGATAGGAAAGGATCTTTTCCATCTGCTCGGAGGACGCCTGCGCGCCGATCATGGTGGCGGGGTCGAGCGGGTCGCCCTGCACGATGGCCTCGACGCGCTTGATCGCCTTTTCCATGAAGCGGTCATAGATGGATTTCTGGATCAGCGCCCGGCTCGGGCAGGTGCAGACCTCGCCCTGGTTCAGCGCGAACATGACGAAGCCCTCGATCGCCTTGTCGAAGAAGTCGTCGTCCTCGTTCGCCACGTCGGCGAAGAAGACGTTGGGCGACTTGCCGCCGAGTTCCAGCGTCACCGGGATCAGGTTCTGCGAGGCGTACTGCATGATCAGCCGGCCGGTCGTGGTCTCGCCGGTGAACGCGATCTTGGCGATGCGCGGGTTCGACGCCAGCGGCTTGCCCGCTTCGAGCCCGAATCCGTTGACGACGTTGAGAACGCCCGGGGGAAGCAGGTCCGCGATGAGGTCGATGAGCACGTGGATCGACGCCGGCGTCTGCTCCGCCGGCTTCAGCACCACGCAGTTGCCGGCGGCGAGCGCAGGAGCGAGCTTCCACACCGCCATCAGGATCGGGAAATTCCACGGGATGATCTGGCCGACCACGCCGAGCGGCTCATGGAAATGATAGGCGACGGTATCGTGGTCGATCTCGGAGATCCCGCCCTCCTGCGCCCGGATCGCGCCGGCGAAATAGCGGAAATGGTCGATCGCGAGCGGAATGTCGGCGGCCGTCGTCTCGCGGATCGGCTTGCCGTTGTCCCAGGTTTCGGCAAGCGCCAGCAGGCTGAGGTTTTCCTCCATCCTGTCGGCGATGCGGTTGAGCAGGAGCGCGCGCTCGGCCGCGCTCGTCCTGCCCCATGCGTCCTTCGCCGCGTGGGCGGCATCCAGGGCGGCCTCCACGTCGGCGGCCTCGGAACGCGCGATCGTGCACAGCACCTGCCCGTTGACCGGCGACGTGTTGTCGAAGCTCTTGCCGGACTTCGACGGCACGTATTTTCCGCCGATGAAATTGTCGTAGTGGCTTGCGTAGGGGCTCTTGGCCGCGCGGTGGAATTCGACTTTGTTCATGTCTTCCTCCCAGAAAACGACGCCGCCTCGTTGCGGCACAGGAGGCGAGTGTCGCCGCGCCCGGCAGCCATGTCAGCCCGTCGGACCCGGGAGGCCGGGCGAAGGTGTCTCAGACCTGTGACACTGTGCGCTGCAAAAAAACCTCAATGCGCGCCGCGCAGCCCGAACCTGCCGAGCTTGCGGTGCAGCGTGGCGCGGGAGATGCCGAGCGTCCGCGCCGCGGCGGTGACGTTTCCGCCCGAGCGAAGGAGGGCGCGTTCCAGAACGGCGCGCTCGGCCGCGCGCAGGTCCGTGGCGAAGCTGGTCTCGCTGCCGAGCAGGTCGGCGGCGGGCAGAGGCCCCGCCAGCAACTCCGGCGTGAGGTTGAGCGCCATCCGGGCCGAGCGCGTCGCGCCGACGACAAGGTCCTCCCTGTCCACGGCCAGCAGCGCGCCGGGCGACTGGTCCGGCGTCGGCGCCATGATGATGCGCGCGTGCGGATAGGCGAGCCGGAAATTCTCGGCCTCGATCCGGCGCACCGCCTCGTTCAGGGCGATGGCGATGAGGCGGACGAAGCCTTCCGTCAGGTCGGCCCGGCACGAGGACACGTCGAGCGCGGCAGCCAGATTGCCCTCATGGTCGTAGATCGGCGCGGTGGTGCAGGAAAGCAGCGTGTTCTTGGCATGGAAATGCTGGTCGCGGTGAATGGTCAGCGCGCGGCCTTCGACGAGGCATGTGCCTATCCCGTTGGTGCCCTCGCTCTCCTCGCTCCATACCGTCCCCGTCCACAGGCCCCAGTCCCGGAACGTGTCGTCGTCGGCGACGGCGCCGCGGCGCTCGACCGGCACGCCGTCGCGGTCGGCGAGCAGGACGCAGCAGCCGATTCCGCCGACCGCGAGATAGAGCCGGTCGAGGCTTGCCTGCGAGGCGCGGACCAGCGGCTCGATCCGCCGGCGGGCGAGATCGAGCTCCCGGCCGGTCAGCCTGCTGGGCGGCCTTCGCTCGGCCGGGTCGAGGTGGTGAAGCGCCGCCGAGCGCGTCCATGACGCGACCAGCGCGGATTTGGCGGCCTCATCGGATTCGATCGCCGCGTGAACCCTGTCGGCATGCTGAGTGATTGCTGACGCACTCATCGGCTCCTCCCGAGTCGTTTCGTCTCACTGGTCCCGGGGCGCTCCTCCATCCCCGTCAGGCATTACGGCAAGACCTCTTCCCGTCGGTTCGATCGCCACGCAGGTCCCAGCGCCACGGCATGGAAAACGCCGCCTTCGGCGAGGAAACGTGCAATGGCCGCCCTCGCCGGCCTCGATCGACTATAACGTGACTTCGGAAGAGCTGTATAGCCGCCCTGGAGGCAGGGGATCGGGCGGCGGCGCGCGTCTTACGCGGCGGATCGCCCCGAATGTTGCAAGCCGTTTCCCCCGGATAGCATAATCGCCGGCATGGATGCGGAACACCGGAGATGAAATGGACGGCTTTTCCCGATTCTTCCCCGGCGGGACCGAGCCCGACCCCGCGGCGATCAGGGCCGCGGGTCTCGCGGCAAGGCCGTTTCCCGAATATGCGAGCCGCGACGAGATCGTCGCCGTCGCCGGCCTGGTGAATGCCGAACGGGCGGACTGCCGGCACTTCGGATACGAGACGCCGCCGGGCCGCCTGATGGCGGCGCGCCCGGATGAAGCCGCCCGCCATGCCTTCGATTTCGGCTATCTCGACGTCCTGATCGCCTTCGAGGCGGCGCGGACTTTCATCTGGCTGCCGGACCATCATGAGTTCTTCGTGATCTTCGCGCCGCCGGCGGTGCTGGAGAAAATCCGCGCCGCCGGCATCTTCGCCTATGATTACGACGACTACGCGCATGAAGCGTATTTCGCCGGCCGGCGGTCGGAGTTTCTCATCGCGGCCGGCAGGCGCTATACGATTGATCCGTCCGGCGAAGGCCCGGATGCGCCGATTGCGAGGCCGTGAACCATGCTGGCGGATTTCCCTGTCACCATCGACCATGCGCAGGTGCTGGTCCACACGCAAGCCATTGCGACACCCGGCCTCCTGTGGAGCGAGGACCATGTCGCGCAGGGCTTCGCCTGGTCGCAAGGGCAGGTCGCCTTCGGCGTGCCGGACCATGACGGCGAGTGCCGGATAAGGGTCGAGCTGGCGCATGGCGCGGCGGCGGACCCGCAGGCGCTCTGGGCGGTGCAGGTTCCCTTCTCCGTCGCCGGGCCGGTGCGGGTCGGCACCCCCTTCGACATGCGCGGCGTCGCGATACCGGATGGAAGCTACGATCTCATCTATCAGGCGTTTCCCGGGACGGAGGGCTACGCCTATGTCCTGCGGCTGACGTTCTCGCGAAGCGACACGCCGCAGTTCCGCATCCTGAAGACCGGCGGCGACATCACCGCCCCGGCCGTCCTGCGCCGCGACGCCGAGCCGGCGAAGTAGGCCAACCTTGCATGTCGAGGAGCTTGAACACCATGACGTCCCTTTCGGTTGAACCCCCCGAACCCCGGTTGACCTCGCTTTCCCATGGCGGCGGATGCGGATGCAAGATCGCGGCAGGGGTGCTGGAGACCATCCTGCGCGGTGCCGCGGCGCTGCCGGTGCCGCCGGAGCTGCTGGTCGGGACGGAGACGGCGGACGACGCCGCGGTCTATCTGCTGAACGAGCGGCAGGCCGTCGTCGCCACCACCGACTTCTTCATGCCGATCGTGGACGACCCGCGCGATTTCGGCCGCATCGCCGCGACCAACGCCATCAGCGACGTCTATGCCATGGGCGGGATGCCGCTGTTCGCGCTGGCCATCGTCGGCATGCCGATCAACCGGATTTCGACCGAGACGATCGGAAAGATCCTCGACGGCGGCGCCGAGGCCTGCCGGACGGCCGGGATTCCGGTCGCCGGCGGCCACACCATCGATTCCGTCGAGGCGATCTACGGCCTCGTCGCCATCGGGCTGGTCGATCCCGCCGACCTGAAGCGCAATTCCGGCGCCCGTGCCGGCGACCGGCTGGTCCTCGGCAAGCCGCTCGGCGTCGGCGTCTATTCGGCGGCGCTGAAGAAGGGCGCGCTGTCGCCCGACGAATACGCCGCGATGGTGGCGACGACGACGCGCCTGAACACGCCGGGGCCGGAACTCGCGCGCCTTGCCGGCGTCCATGCCATGACCGACGTAACCGGCTTCGGCATTGCCGGCCATGCGCTGGAGATGGCACGCGGGAGCGGATGCGCGATCCGCGTCGAGCTTGCCGCGCTGCCGGTGCTTGCCGGCGCGCGGCGGCTGATCAGCGAGGGCCACGTCACCGGCGCTTCGGCGCGCAACTGGGCGAGCTATGGCGGGCGCGTCTCGCTCGGAAACGCCGGCCCGGACGACCGGGCGCTGCTGACCGACCCGCAGACCAGCGGCGGCCTGCTGGTCGCCTGCGCGCCGGAAAGCGTGGACGCGGTGCTCGACTGCTTCCGCCGCCACGGCTTCGCCGACGCGGCGATCATCGGCGCGGCGGTGGAAGGCGACGGGACGCTGGAGATCGCGTGAAACCGGCGGAAGGGAATGGGAGTCGAACCCACCCGGGGCAGGCTCGCTGCCCCAACCGGATTTGAAGTCCGGCCGCCCCACCGGGGACGATTCCCTTCCTTCAGCTATCGACGAACAGGTCGATGCGATGCGGGTTTATGCGCCGCAGATCGCCGCGCCGCAAGGTCACGCCGAGGCGATCGAAGAAGTCGAGGATCTCGATCGCCACCTTGCGGCCGTTGTCGACGCGGTCGCGGAAGGCCGGCGCGGTGAACCAGCCGCCCTCCCCTTGCGCCGCGACATCGGCGACGATGCGCGCCATCTCGCGCGTCACCTCGCGCGCGAAGAAATGGTCATGTGCGATCTGGTCGGTGCGGCCGAGCTTCTGCGACAGTTTCAGCACGCGCCGCACGTCCTTCTCGTCGACGCCGAACGCCTCGGCGAGGTCGCGCACGCGGGGCGGGCGGAAGCGCCCCTCGCCCAGCAGGCGGGGGCGGATGCGGGCGAACAGCGCCTCGTCCTGCGGCGTAAGCTGCGCCGCGTGGCCGGGCAGGCGCACGAAGGCGCCGTCGAGCGCGACGCGGCCCGCCTCGGCCTCCTGCCGCAACAGCGCGAGGAAGGCCGCGGCCGGCAGGCGCGGCGTCAGCCCGAGCCTGAGTTTCTCGCGCCCGATCCCGGCAAGGTCGGGATTGTCGGCGTGGAACGCGCCGAGCGCGGCGACAAGCGCCTGCCTCAAGTCCCGCATCTGCCCGAAGCCGACCGCCCAGCCGGCAAGCCGTTCCGCGCCGGCCTCGACGCACAGCGCGGCCTCGCCCGAAGCCTTCAGGCAGCGGTCGCGCAGGAAGGCGGCAAGATCCACCGGCCCGACCGCGAGCTGGCCCTTGAGCGCCGCGACCGGATCGCAATGAGCAGCGGCGGCGAGAAGCGCCAGCCGCTGCGGCGTGCCGCGCTTGCGCGAAGGCGCGCGCAGATCGAGGAAGCGGCCGCCGCCGATGGTGCGCGAGGCCGAAACGTCGCGCAGGATGAAGCGGTCGCCTACGGCCGCCGCGACCGGCCGGTCGAGCACGAGCTGCGCCAGCCCCGTTTCGCCCGGCCCTATCGCGTCGCCGAGCGGCACGACGCGCGCGCCGGCCTCGACGGCATGGGCGTGCAGCCGCGCCGGAAACCAGGTGCCGAGCGGCTTCGGCTCGTCCTTCAGCACGGAGAGCTCGACGTCGATGCGGTCGGCCGGCGCGTGCAGGGCCGGGTCCAGCACCACGTCGCCGCGCGCGATCGCTTCCTTGCTGACGCCGTCGCCGGCGAGGTTGAGCGCGCAGCGCTGGCCGGCATGGCCGCTCTGCGACTCCCTGTTCTGCGCATGGATGGCGCGCACGCGCGCCGGCAGGCCCGACGGGCTGACGACGACATGGTCGCCGACGCGCACCGCGCCGCCGAGCACCGTTCCCGTCACCACCGTGCCGACGCCGCCGAGCGTGAAGCAGCGATCGACGGCCAGCCGGAACAGGCAGTCGCGCTCGGGCTGCGCCGCCTCCGCGCCTTGAGCCCGCAACAGGGCGGAAAGCGCGGCGACGCCCTCGCCGGTCAGGACTGAGACCGGGACGACCGGCGCATCGGCGAGGCCGGAGCCGGCGAGCAGGGCGCGTATCTCGGCCTCGACCGTAGCACGGCGGCCGGAATCGGCGAGGTCGGCCTTGGTCATCGCCACGACGCCGCGCTTGACGCCGAGCAGGTCGAGGATCGCCAGATGCTCGCGCGTCTGCGGCATCACCCCGTCGTCGGCCGCGACGACGAGCAGCGCGAGGTCGATGCCCGCAGCACCCGCCAGCATGGTGTGGACGAGGCGCTCATGGCCCGGCACGTCGACGAAGCCGACCGTGTCGCCGTCGCCGAGATCGGCATAGGCGAAGCCGAGCTCGATGGTGATGCCGCGCGCCTTCTCCTCGGCCAGCCGGTCGGCGTCGATGCCGGTCAGCGCCTTGACCAGCGCCGTCTTGCCGTGGTCGATGTGACCGGCGGTCCCGACGATCATAGCCCGGCCAGCGCGTCGAGAAGGTCCGCGTCCCGCTCGAGGCAGCGCAGGTCGAGGACCAGCGCGCCGGCATGGATGCGCCCGACCACCGGCGTGTCGAGGCTTCTCAACCGTGCCGACAGAAGCTCGGGCGCGTCGCCGCCCTCGCCGGTCAGGCGAAGGCCGGCCGAGGGGATGGTGTCGGTCGGCAGCGCGCCGGAGCCGATCTGGCTTTCGCAGTCGCAGACGGCGGCCGCGAAGCCGAGCGGCTGAAGCATACCGCCGACCCGCGGAGCAAGCCGCTCGGCCTGCGCCCTTATTTCCGCCTGCGGCCGCGCCAGCAGGCGCAGCGTCGGCAGCCGCCCGGGCAGGCGCTCCGGGTCGAGGTAGAGCCGCAGCGTCGCCTCCAGTGCGGCGATGCGGACCTTGTCGAGCCGCAGCGCCCGCTTCATCGGATTCCTGTTGATCGCGGCGATCAGGTCGCGCCGCCCGACGATGAAGCCGGCCTGCGGCCCGCCCAGAAGCTTGTCGCCGGAAAAGGTGACGAGGTCGGCCCCTTCCGCCACCGCCTCGGCGACGGTCGGCTCGCGGCGCAGGCCGTAGTCGGACAGGTCGGCCAGCGAGCCAGAGCCGAGATCGTTGAGCAGCGGCACGCCGGCCTTTTTCGCGATGGCTGCCAGTTCGGGGGCGGGAACCTCGGCGGTAAAACCTTCGATGCGGTAGTTGGAGGTGTGGACCTTGAGGATAAGCCCGGTCTCGGCCGTGATCGCCTCGGCATAGTCGCGAAAATGGGTGCGGTTGGTGGTGCCGATCTCGACCAGCTTTGCCCCGGCGCGGGCCATGATGTCGGGCATGCGGAAGGCGCCGCCGATCTCGATCAGCTCGCCGCGCGAGACGATGGCCTCGCGCCCGGCGGCGAGCGTGTTCAACGCGACCAGCACGGCGGCGGCGTTGTTGTTGACGATCGTGGCGTCTTCCGCGCCGGTCAGCTCGCGAAGCAGCCCGCGCAGATGGTCGTCGCGCTGGCCGCGCCCGCCGCCGTCGAGGTCGAATTCGAGCGCCAGCGGGCTGGCCATGGCGACGTTGGCGGCGCGGATCGCCTCTTCGGCCAAGACGGCGCGGCCGAGATTGGTGTGCAGCACGGTGCCGGTGAGATTCAGCACCGGCCGCAACCCGCTGCGGGCGCGCGCGGCGAGGTCGGCGGCGAGGTCTTCGCCCAGCCGGGCGGCGAGCGCGGCGGCGTCCTCGCCGGCGCGGATGGCGGCGCGGGCGGCGTCGAGGCGCGCCCTGAGGAGGCTAAGCGTCAGGCTGCGGCCATAGATGGCGGCAAGTCCTTTGCCGGCTTCTGAAAGCAGGAACCGATCGGCCGAGGGCAGCGCGCGAAAGCCTTGGCCGTCCATCAATAGCCCGCGAGGTAGATGTTGACGCCGCCGCGCACGATGCCGGTTTCCTTCATCAGCACGTCGAGCCCGAGGCTGCCGACATCGTCGGCGACCGGGTCGAGCGTCGGGTTCTTCACCTCGTGAAGGATCTTTACCCAGTGATTGCATTCGGCGCAGATCTCGGCCTTCACCGTCGCCTCGACGGTCTCGACCGAGCGGTAGCTGACGCCCTTGGTCGAGCCGCAGCACAGGCATTTGATGCGGACCTCGTTCCAGCGCGTGGCGCAGGACGAGCAGGTGGCGTAGCGCAGATTCTCGATACCCATCGCGCCGGTGATCGAGGAGGTGACGGGACGCCCGCCGCAGGCCGGGCAGACGCCGGTGCGGACCGGGATCAGCATCTCCGCGTCGAGCGTTGCCGCCAGCCGGGCGAGATGGACCTGCACGGCCGCGCCCGCGAACAGGTGCGCTGCGGCGCTGTCCTCGGGGATTGTGTCGGAGAGGATATTGCCGAGAAGCCAGAGGCGGTCGTCCTCGCCAGCGGCGGTGACCGCGTCCAGCGCCAGCGCCGCCTGCTCCGGCATCTCGATCCCGCGCGCGCCGGCGCACAGCGCCGTCAGCGTTTCACCGAGCAAAGGGTCGGCCGCCAGCCGGGCGCGGTCGATCGGCGGCATGGCATTGGCCACGGCCCGCCGGAGCGCATCGGCGGCGATCGGCTCGACCGGCGGCAAGGTCGCGGCGAGCCGCGCTTGCAGCATCGACAGCTGGCCGAGAAAGGCGAGATAGGGCGCAAGCCGGCTCGTTTCGGCGAGGAAGGCGAAGCGGCGCGCCCGCGTCTGGAACAGCTTTACCGGCTCGGGGACGAAGGCGAACGGCGCTTTCGGTACGCCGCCGATCATCGAGGGATCGGGTTGCAGGCTCGCAGGCATGGCTTCTCCGGGCCGACCGGCCACATGCGCCAGAATGGTTCTGTTGCCGCATCCATGCGACGCCGGACGATCCCGTCCGGCGGCAAAATGCTCGACGGCGACCGCCTATTCTGGCTGGCTCCGGCCGGCGCGTCCAGCGAGTTCTCGCAGCCACTTGCGGTGGTGCTTCCAGGCCCAGCCGCCGGTGACGGTGCCGCGCGTCATCGCGCGCAGCGTGCCGCGCGTCCAGAACGCGGCGTAGACGTGGAGGATGAAGACGAGGCAGATGCCGACGGCGGCGAGCGCGTGGACGGCAAGGGCGATGCGGCGCGTCGGGATCGAGACGATTTGCGGGAAATATTCCTGCCAGATCATGATCCCGGTCGCGATCAGCACGACGATCAGCGCCGCCATGGCCCAGAACACCAGCTTCTGGCCGGCATTGTACTTGCCGAGTTCCGGCAGCTTGTCCTCGTCGCCCCTGAGCACATCGCCGATATGGCGGCCCCACGCCACGTCCTCCCGGCGCGGCAGGTTGAGCCGCCACATTTGCAGGAACAGCAAGAGGAAGCTGAAGAACAGGACGACGCCGACGATGGGGTGCAGCCAGCGCGTCGCCTGCCCGCCGCCGAACAGGCCGGTGAGGAAGAACAGCGAGGGATGGAACAGCGCGAAGCCGGACAGCAGCAGCACGATCATGCACAGCGCCGTCAGCCAGTGATTGGCGCGGGTGAAGCCTCGATAGCGGCTGACCACCACCGGCCTGTCGGAGACGATCCTGTCGCCGGGCGCTGCGTATCGTTCAGGCATCGGGCCGCTCCCCGTCCTCGGGACGCGCGTGCTCGACCAGCTCCTCGGCCTCCGCCTCGTCATGCCCGCTCACGGTGTTGGCCCGGCCGAAGACGGCATTCAGCACCGCGCCGGCGGCGGCGAGACCGACCACGGCGAGGCCGACGGCCTTGGCCGGGCCCTTCCAGCCCTCGACCACCGGCGAGATCCGCGGCTCGTCCGGCAGATTGGAATAGAGCGACGGCTTGTCGGCGTGGTGCAGCACGTACATCACATGGGTGCCGCCGACGCCTTCGGGGTCGTAGAGGCCGGCCTTGTCGTAGCCGCGCGACTTCAGATCCTCGATCCGCTCCCCGGCATGGGCGATCATGTCCTCCTTGGTGCCGAAGACGATGGCCTGCGTCGGGCAGGCCTTGGCGCAGGCCGGCCCTTGGCCCACCGCGACGCGGTCCGAGCACAGCGTGCATTTCTTCGCCACATGCGCGGTCTTCGAGATGCGCGGGATGTCGAACGGGCAGCCGGCGATGCAGTAGCCGCAGCCGATGCAGTTCTCCGAGATGAAATCGACGATGCCGTTCGAATATTGCACGATTGCGCCGGGAGCCGGGCAGGCCTTGAGGCAGCCGGGGTCCTCGCAGTGCATGCAGCCGTCCTTGCGGATCAGCCATTCGAGGTCGCCGGTCGCGGGGTCCTCGCACTCCGCGAACCGCATCAGCGTGAACATGTCCGGCGTCAGGTCGTGCGGGTTCTCATAGACGCCCGTGTTCCACTCGATCTCGGGATGGGTGTCGTTCCACTC
>Ga0172382_10008491_pt1 | contig 14297 bp, 9 predicted proteins | sample Leawel138RmetaG_FD_122245 | JGI IMG/M metagenome (GOLD analysis project Ga0172382, IMG submission 122245) | Leachate microbial communities from a municipal landfill in Southern Ontario, Canada - Leachate well 138R metaG | ecosystem: Engineered > Solid waste > Landfill > Unclassified | place...
GGATCACCCACATAAGCCGCATTCACATCGGTATCCAGCTGGCTGCGAATCGTTGGCAACGCAATCGAAAACGCCTTCATAATCTCGACCGCGCGTTCCTCGAGCGCTTCGGCACTTAAACGATCATTGCGATACTGATACCTGACCTCCAGCCGTACCTGGGCCAGCAATACATTCAGCGCCACCCCAATGGTATAGCCTACATAATAATCTTCGGTTTCCTGCAGCAAATCATTAGGTCCCAAACGCATCGGGAACAGCGCACCAATCAGCGAATCCAGCGCATCACTGATCGCACTGGGAGAAGGCAAATGCCGCCCCCCGATCTCGTGCTGGCGGTTTTGCGACACCCGCCACTTATGGCGCGCCTCACGCAGGCCACAGACAATATCATCCAAAGGAAAAACCTGCGGATTGTCACTTTTGGAATCACACTTGAAAATCGGCATATAACACCCGTAAAAAAGGGTAAAAACTAAATATTACAGTTTTAACACAAGCAGGGAAAACACCGCAAACAAACCACAACAATACTATGGTGTTACCTGATCACGCCAGCCGCCACCCAATGCCTTGATTAAATCAACCGTTGTATTAAGCCGCTGGTTCTCCAGTTGCAATGCCGTCCGCTCGGCCGAATAAGCCGACGCTTCCACCTGCACTACACTTAAATAATCAATCAGGCCCGCCTCAAACTGGTTACGGGTAATCTGCAAAGACTCGCGCGAAGCCGCCAATGCCAGCAACTGAACCTCGGACTCACGATTAAGCACAGCTAAGACACTGATGGCATTTTCCACCTCTTGCAAAGCCGTCAAAACCGTTTGCCGATATCCCGCCACCTCGGCCTGATAAGAAGCCTTCGCATAATTGATACTGGCCGTACGTGCGCCCCCGTCCAGCAGGGTCATGGCCAATGCCGGGCCCAGTGACCAGAAATTAAGCGGTGAAGAAATCCAGTCGGAAAACGTGGCAGCCTGCAATCCGCCCGACAAATTCAGCTTCAGGTCGGGGAACCAGGCAGACTGGGCCACCCCGATATCGGCATTGGCCTGTGCCACCCTGCGCTCTGCAGACGCCACATCAGGTCGTCTTTGCAGCACGGTAGCCGGCACACTCACAGGAATGGCAGGCATCGTCACCTCAAAAGCAACCGGTGCCAGGTTCACGCTGGACGGCAACTGTCCGGTCAGCACGGCGATCGCATTTTCCGTGCGTGCCCGTTCGGCTTCAATATCAATCGCCTGCGCACGTGCATTATTAACCTGCGCCATGGCGGCCACCACATCACCCCGTGCCGATACGCCCTGTGCATAACGGTTCTGATTCGTCCGCAAAGAACGCTCGTAAGCCTGCAAGGTACGCTCCAGCAAACGCTTGTGCTCGTCAATCATGCGCAAAGTAAAGTAATTCTGTGCCAGTTCCGACTGCATACTTAGCCTGATATTGGCCAGGTCAGCCGCACTTGCCTGCTGCGCGGCCTGCTGCCCTTGCACCTGCCGGCGAATTTTTCCCCACAGGTCAACTTCCCAGTTCAGGGAGCCACTTAAATCATATTGCGAGGCCCCCGAACGATCGCTGCCGCCAGAACGGTCATAGCCTGCGCCCCCACCCAATACCGGAAAGAATCCTGAACGGGCCTGGGCACTCAGGGCTTTGGCCGCATCATAACGGGCAACGGCCTGGGCAATATTCTGGTTGGCGATATTTAGCTGTGCCATCAAACCATTCAACACCGGCTCATCAAAGCGCTCCCACCAGTTGCCTTTGGATAAATCATCGCCGGGACTTGCCTGCACCCAGCCATCCACCTTTTCCGCTTTAAAGGACAGTCCTGTTTCCTGCTCGGGACGGACATAATCGGGTCCTACCGTACAAGCACTTAACAAGGCCAGCGACAGCATGGCCGCGACCAGGCTGAAATGCCTGCCCGGAACACGGGAATCATGGTTCAATGCTTCACTCATTCTTCAACCTTTAACTTTCAGCACCCGGAACCGGGTCCACGGGGCGATTTTTCTTTCTGGCAAAGCGCCAGCGCAATTTATCCAAATATAAATAAACCACTGGTGTCGTATAAAGGGTAAGCACCTGACTCAAAAACAGGCCTCCCACAATAGCCACCCCAAGTGGCTGACGCATTTCCACGCCCGCACCGGTTGCCAGCACCAGCGGCAGGGCACCAAACATGGCTGCCAGCGTTGTCATCATGATGGGCCGGAAACGGACAATACAGGCTTCATAAATCGCCTGTTCGGGCAGACAATTTTCCTGGCGCTCTTTTTGCAAGGCAAAGTCCACCATGATAATGGCGTTTTTCTTCACAATGCCAATCAGTAAAAACACCCCGATCAGGGCAATCAGCGTAAACTCCATATCCACCATCATCAAGGCCAGCAAGGCCCCCACGCCCGCCGATGGCAAGGTGGACAGAATGGTGAGGGGATGCATATAACTTTCATACAGAATACCCAGCACAATATACATCACCACCAGTGCAGCCAGAATCAACAAGGGCTGCTGACTGGTGGTTTGCTGAAACATCTGCGCATTGCCCTCGAAACCGGCCTGGATTTCATTGGTTGGCAAATTCAGGCGCTCAACGGCATTTTCAATGGCATTACTGGCCTGCTCCAGCGTGACCCCGGGCGCCAGGTTAAATGCAATGGAATCGGAGGCCAGCAAGCCCTGGTGCTGCACACTGAGAGGGGCATTGGCCGTTTCAAAAGTCGCAAATGCAGACAAAGGTACCCGATTGCCATCTGCCGTCATCAATTCTATCGTATCCAATACCTGTGCATCCTGTGCATACTGCTGCTCCACACCCATTACCACGTGATATTGGTTTAGCGCACTATAAATCACAGACACCTGACGTTGGCTGAACAGATTATTCAGGGAACCGGCAATCAGGCTCATGTCCACACCCAACCGGGTAGCCATTTCACGATCAATCACCAATTCAAGCCGTCGCCCCTTGTCTTCTACTGCTGCGGTCACCTCGGTTAGTTCGGGCAAGGCTGCCATAGCCCTTTGTACTTTAGGCATCCACTCCCTAAGCAATTCCAGATCGCCGGACATCAGGGTATAGTCATAAGAGCCCGTCGAACCACCGCCGGGCCCACCCACACGGATATCCTGCTGTGGCACCAGTGAAAGCTGGGCACCCGGAATAGTCGGGAACTTGCTACGCATGCGGTTAATCACCTCGTTGGCGGACAACTCCCTTTCTTCAAAAGGTTTGAGCTGGATCATCAGAAAACTGGAGTTGCTTCCACCGCGCCCTCCGGCATAGCCCATCACCGTATCCACATTCGGATCTTTCAGGATTTCTTTACGGAAAACCTCCAGTTTAGGCACCATCGCCTGAAAGGAAGTGCCCTGGTCCACCCGGAAGAAGCCCAGAATCATGCCGGTATCCTGCTGCGGGAAAAAACCTTTAGGCACAATCGTATATAAATAAACGTTCAGGCCAATCGTCAACAACAGCATGAGCAATGTCAGGAATCTGAAACGCAAGGCCCAGCCCAGGGTCTTCTTGTAACCCCCCAGCATCGCATCGAAAAAACGGTTCCACTGCCGGGTCAGCCAGCGTTCTTTGCGTATGGCCGGTTTGTTTTTCAGCCATTGCGCGCACATCATGGGCGTCAGGGTGAGGGAAACCAGCAGAGACATTAAAATAGCCACTGATAAAGTCACTGCAAACTCCCGGAACAGACGCCCCGGCAAGCCTCCCATCAGGAACAGGGGAATAAACACCGCGATCAGGGAAACGCTCATGGTCAGTACGGTAAAACCAACCTCCCTGGCACCCTGCAAGGCGGCCGTGAAAGGACGCACGCCACGCTCCAGATGACGGGTAATGTTTTCCAGTACAACAATCGAGTCATCCACCACAAACCCGGTGGCCACAATCAGGGCCATCAGGGAAATCGTATTTAGTGAATACTCCAGAAAATACATGACAATGAAGGTACCCAGCAGGGATATTGGCACCGAAATGGCCGGTATCAGGGTGGCACGCACATTCTGTAAAAACACCAGCACCACCAGGGTAACCAGCACCACCGACAGGATCAGGGTAAATTCGGCCTCTGCCAGGGTGGCCCGGATGCTGGGCGTACGGTCCTGGACAATATCCAGGTCTACCTGTGACGGCAAAAGCAGGCTCAGGGCCGGTAACTCGGCCTTGACCAGCTCTACGGTTTTAATGATATTGGCCGACTCCTGCCTGCGCAGCAGCATGATAATGGCCTTTTCATCGTTATAAAAACCACTGTTAAAAACACTTTCAATCGAATCATAAACCTTGGCCACGTCTTTCAGGCGTACCGCTGCCCCATCCTGCCAGCGTATCACCAGGTCTTCAAAATCCTTTGCCTTGTTCAATTGCCCGTTGGTGCCAATCTGCCAGCGGTACTCGGCATTTTCCAGAAAACCGTTTGGCTTGACGGTATTGGCTGAAGTAATGGCAGACCGGACCTCATCAAGCGCTATGCCGTATGAAGACAGGATATAGGGATTCAGATCCACCCGCACGGCAGGTAGGGAACTGCCACCAATGGTCACTTCCCCAATGCCTTCCACCTGTGCCAGTTTTTGTGCCAGAATGGTTGACGCCAGGTCATAAAGCTGGCCCTGGTCAAGCGTTTCGGAAGTGAGTGCCAGCGCCATAATGGGTGATGAAGACGGGTTAACCTTGCGGTAAGTGGGCGGTGTCCGCATGCTGCTTGGCAACAGCGGCCGGGCGGCATTGATGGCGGCCTGCACTTCACGCGCGGCATCATCAATATTCTTGTTCATGTCAAACTGCAGGAATATCCGCGTACTGCCCTCGGTGTTGCGCGAACTCATTGACATCACACCCGAAATATTGCCCAGGGACCGCTCCAGTGGGGTGGCGACACTGGAAGCCATATTCTCGGGACTGGCACCCGACAACGAGGCCCGCACCGAAATCATAGGGAAAGACACTTGCGGTAACGGTGCAACCGCCAGGAAGTAATAGGCAATCGCCCCCATCACGGCAACAGCCAATGCCAGCAAAGAAGTGGCGACAGGACGGGCAATGAAAGGGCTAGACAGGCTCACTGCTTTCATCCCTTGTGGTTGCCGCATGCCGGTTACCCAGCCGGTCAAACATCAAATAGATCACCGGTGTGGTAAACAGCGTTAACACCTGGCTGCAAATAAGGCCACCCACCATGGCCAGACCCAATGGCTGGCGCAGTTCGGCACCCGTACCGGTAGACAGCATCAATGGAATTGCACCAAAAAGCGCTGCCAGGGTTGTCATGAGAATCGGCCTGAAACGCAACAGCGCGGCCTGGTGAATCGCCTCTTGCGGGCTAAGGCCCTGATGCCTTTCCGCTTCAAGGGCAAAGTCAATCATCATGATGGCATTCTTCTTGACAATACCAATCAACAAAATAATACCGATAATCCCGATCATGTCCAGCTCCCTGCCTGTCATGATGAGTGCCAGCAGCGCCCCTACCGCCGCCGATGGCAAGGTGGACAAAATGGTAATGGGATGAATGTAGCTTTCATACAGCACGCCCAGCACAATATACATGGTGAAAACAGCCGCCAGCATCAACCAGAGTGTGCTGGACAAGGAAGACTCAAAAGCCTGGGCAGCACCCTGCAAACGCATTTCCACTGAAAGTGGCATGCCGATCTGTGCCCGGACTTCATTCACCACATCTACTGCCGAGGAAAGGGAAACCCCTTCGGCCAGATTAAAAGAAACCAGTGCTGCCGGGAATTGGTCAACCCGCATAACCTCAAGCAGGGTTTGCGAGTCATCAATACGGGCAATCTGGGTCAGCTGCACCGGGCTGCCGTTGCTTGACGCCACATAAACATTGGACAGGTCAGCCGGTGACTGCCCATACTCGGGATCCACCTCTAGCACGACCCGATACTGGGCAGACTGGGTGAAAATGGTGGAAATCTGACGCTGCCCGAAGGCATTGTAAAGCGCCTCATCCACCTGGGACATGGCAACCCCGTAACGCGCGGCCGCATCCCTGTCTACCATCACATTGGTTTGCAGCCCCCCAGACTGATAGTTGTCGGTTACCCCGGTTAACAAGGGGCTTTGCCTGAGTTGGTCCACAAATTCGGGCACCCATTGCTTCAACAGGGCGCCATCAATACTTGAAAGGCTGACTTGATATTGCGTGCGGGAAACCTGGGTATCAATCGTCAGATCCTGGGCCGGTTGCAAATAGACCTTGATGCCACTTAAAGGAGCCAGTCGCTCGTCCAGACGTTGCATGATCGTTGCAATACTGGCACGGCTTTCATTCGCCTTCAGCGATATTTGCAAGCGGCCGGTATTCAACGTCGTGTTGCTGCCATCAATACCCACAAAAGACGACACCGATTCAACATCAGGATCTTGCAGGACAAGGTCAACCACCTCCAGTTGCCGCCTGGATATCTGCTGGAATGAAGACGATTGCGGCGCTTCGGTAATAACCTGAATGAGGCCCGTATCCTGCTGCGGAAAAAATCCTTTGGGAATCCACCAGTATAAAAACAGAGTCAGTAACAGGGTCGCCAACGCCACCACCAGGGTGGTGCCCTGATACCGGAGCACAATCCTGAGCAGGCGATCGTAATAGTGGATAAGGCCGTCAATGGCCTGGCCCATTCTGGCGTGGAAGGCGTTGTCCTTATACTCGCTCTCGGGCTTGAGCATACGGGCGCACATCATGGGGGTCAGGGTTAAGGAAATGACCAGGGAAATCAAAATGGCCACCGCCAGGGTAATGGCAAATTCACTGAACAGCCGGCCAATGACATCTCCCATAAACAACAGGGGAATCAGCACGGCAATCAGTGACACGGTTAAGGAAATCAGGGTAAAACCAATTTCTTTCGCCCCTTTGAGGGCCGCCTGCATAACCGTTTCCCCTTTTTCAATATGACGGGCAATGTTTTCGATCATGACAATCGCATCGTCCACCACAAAACCCGTGGCAATGGTCAGGGCCATTAAGGACAGGTTATTCAGGCTGAAGCCAAGCAGGTACATCACGGCAAAGGTACCCACAATGGATAGCGGCACAACGATGGAAGGAATAATGGTGGCGCTTAAACTGCGCAGGAATACGTAGGTCACCAGCACTACCAGGCCAATCGCCATCAGCATCTCGGACTGGACATGCGAAATGGACTGGCGAATGGTTTCGGTCCGGTCAGAAGCAATATCTACCGTGATGGATGCCGGCAACGCCGCTTGCAATTGGGGCAACAGTGCCTTGATATTGTCCACCACCTCGATCACATTGGCACCGGGCTGGCGCTGGATATTCAGCAAAATGGCCTGTTCGTTACCAATCCAGGCCGCCTGCCGGGTATTTTCCGCATCATTGACCACCCGGGCAACATCGCTTAAGCGCAAGGGTGCGCCATCACGATAGGCCAGAATAAGCGCCTCATATTCTTCGGGGGTTTTCAACTGGCTATTGGTATAAATCGTGGTTGCCCGTCGCGGGCCATCCAGGTTGCCGGTGGGCTGGTTGATATTGGCCCCGGTCACGCCACTTCTGACGTCTCCCAGGGTCATGCCATTGGCCGCCAGTGCCGTTGGATTGACTTGGATGCGCACGGCCGGGCGCTGCCCGCCGGCAATGCTGACTAGCCCCACGCCCGAAATTTGTGACAGCTTTTGCGCCATCCGGGTTTCAACCAGGTCGCGGGCCTCGTACAAGGGCAAGGTGGGTGACGTGATCGCCAGGGTAACAACCGGCGAGTCGGCAGGATTCACCTTGCTATACACCGGTGGCATGGGCAGGTCCGATGGCAACAGGTTGGAAGCGGCATTAATCGCGGCCTGCACCTCTTGCTCAGCCACACTCATTTCCAGTGACAGGGAAAACTGCAAGGTAATGACCGAAGCGCCCCCCGAGCTGGATGAACTCATTTGAATCAGGCCAGGCATTTGCCCGAATTGACGTTCAAGGGGCGAGGTAACCAGCGAGGCCATGGCATCGGGCCCTGCCCCCGGATACAGGGACACCACCTGGATGGTGGGGTAATCCACCTCAGGCAAGGCAGAAATGGCCAGTTGACGGTAAGCGGCAATTCCGGTCAGGAAAAGGGCCACCATTAGTAAGGTGGTGGCTACCGGACGAAGAATGAAAGCACGCGAGATATTCACTGGATAATCTCTATTTTGGAACCATTGCGTAAACGGTCAACACCTTCGGTGATGATCTGCTCACCCAAGGCAACCCCTTCCAGGACCTGTGTATAAATGCCATCGGTCACACCCAGTTTGACCGGCACCATTTCGGCAGTGTTGTCTTTGCCCACCCTGAACAAAAACGGCCCGTTTGCGCTGTTCTGGATCGCATCGGTGGAAATGGCCATGGCTTGCGGAACCTGACGGATTTTAAGTCGGGTATTGACAAACTGGTTGGGAAACAGCCGCTCGTCTTCATTGGAAAAATTGGCTTTAAGCTTGATGGTGCCGGTTGATACATCCACCAGGTTATCCATGGATGACAACACCCCGGTTGCCAGCTCCTGCCGGTTATCGCGGTCCATCAAGATCACTTCCAGCTGTGCACCCTTGGCGTACTGCGTTGCCACTTCGGCAAGATGGATGTCGGGCATGGAAAACACCACGGAAATAGGCTTGACCTGGGTAATGGTGACCAGCCCTTCGGCCGCATTTGCCGTCACCAGATTGCCAACATCGACATTTCGCAAACCGAGGCGACCGTCAATGGGCGCCAGCACCTTGGTGTATTCAAGATTCAGCCTGGCTTCATCAACCGCAGCCTTGTTGCTATATGCCTGGGCTTCCAGCCGTTTTACCAGCGCAGCCTGTGTATCTACCTGCTGGCGGGCGATAGAGTCCTGTTTAAAAAGTGTCTGGTACCGCTTCAGATCCTGGCGCGCATTGGCCAGTTCCGCCGCATTCTGGGCCTGTTGTCCCTGAGCCTGCTGAAGCTGGATCTGGAAAGGACGCGGGTCTATCTCAACCAGCAGATCTCCCTGCTTGACTTCCTGACCTTCGGTAAAGGCAATTTTGACAATGGGACCGCTTACCTGGCTTCGAACATCTACCATATTGAAAGCGGTTACCGTACCCAGGCCGGGTACCCTGACTTCCATATCTTTTTGCTGAACGGCTTCAACCCTGACGGGAGTGACCATCGCAGCGCGCGCGCCTGCTCCCGGGCCGTTACCGGATGAGGGTGGGCCCCCGGCGCCTTGAGACTGCGTAGTGGAATTGCTACCCGAGGAGTCATTGGAAAAATATTGCCACCCATAATAGCCGCCAATCACAATCACGACAAATATTGCCAGCTGAAAGCGTTTAGATGGTTTTTTTACATTTTCTTGTGTTTGATTGGCCATTGCTCAACAATTCGTAATTAAAAAACTTAATAAACGATATTGTGAACCATCTATGTGAATTATGGCTACCCTGCCCCCGCGATTTGAAATAAATTGCAACACCTAAAGTAACAATCACTACGAGCCTAAACGTTGCAAAGCGCAATTTTAAACGCTATTGGGCTGGTGACCAATTCTGTTTTCTGTTCGGACGAAAACTGATGAAAACGAATCCAGATAATATATTTGTTGGCACTGATTTCAGGGTAGGTGTGAATATGCTCGGGTACCCATACCCGGATTAACTGATAAATCTTGCCCCCCAGCATTTCCTGGTAAACACCCCCCTCCTGGGTGGTGGCATCCACCGAATGGCCCGATTCACGCAACATTTTCAGCACCTGTGCCACACCATCATACAAAGGCATGAAAGGCCTGATCCAACTCAGCAACATAGCCTTGCGCTCTTCTTCAGGAAACAGCTGCCAGGCGGAATAAGACGGCATGTCCATTTGGGAGGTGCCGCCCGGAATGGCAAAACGGTTTTTCAGACTCATCAGCCATTCGTTTTCGCGGGTTGACTGACCAATGCGCCCGGTACCCGACAGGGCAGCGGAAACACGCTCAAGATCACCAATGGCCTGGTTCAGGGCCACGATATCGACATCGGGATAATGGCGATACGCCTCAAGATTGGTTTTCTGTTTGTCGATATCCTGCAAAATCCCCGTACGCACTTCGGCACGGTCACAAGAATCCATGATTTCAAACAAGACCGATAAAGCCACGTGCTGTTGCATGGGATCGGACGCCCCGGCAAATGCAAACAATCGATTGAACAGATACTCCAGTCGCATGACGGAGCGGATTCGCTCGTTAAATGGATACTCGTATAAAATCAATCTGACTCCTTCCTGCACTCAGTTCGCATTGGAAAGCTTGCGCGCCAACAACAACCATTTTTGGTGCAATGCAAAAGCGCGTTCCTGTAGTTGCTCATGGGTAACTCCACTGCCATTAAATATCACTTCGTTGGCCACTGCAAGTCTTTGTTCACGGCTGGCCTGTGCCCTGATAATGTTCATGATCGCCTCGACCGACAATCCGCTTCTGTTTTGCACCCGCAAAATCTGTTCGGATTCTTCGCAATCAACCACACACACAACGTTCAGGAAGTCCTTGTATTTATGAATGGATTCAACCAGCAACGGGATATCGTAAATCACGTAATGACCGGTGGCACTGGCGGTTTTACTGGCCATTTCCTGACTGATAAAAGGGTGAATAATAGCTTGCAATTTATTACGCGCACTGACATCTTCAAACGCGAGTTTCCGCATATAGGAGCGGTCCATCGCACCGTCGGTATTAATAGCCAAACTACCAAACGCCTCCTGGATGGCGGCAATCGCCTTGCCACCCGGTCCGGTGAGTTCATGTGAAATGGCATCGGCATCAATAATGGTGACATTCCATTGCGCAAACAAACGGCAAACGGTTGATTTACCCGATCCAATCCCACCGGTTATACCGACCTTGAATTTTTCCATGATGGTTTACATTTTAAAAACAGATAAACGGATTTGTCCTGTTACAGGCTGGCAGGCCATAAAAATGCCCCCTTCACGCAAGATGCCGGCGTGAAACCGGATACAAACAACCCGGCCTGCGTACAATGTACACCAAACCGGGTTGACACGCCATAAGTGCATCAGGCAAACCGTTTACGGGCTTTCCTGATGTAAGGCGCGGCCTGAATCAGTTAAATTGACTCAAGGCAAGTAAAACCATAAAGTAAATGGGCAAGATTCTTTACCTTCATTTTCCGAAAAATGTGTGCCCGGTGAGCCTCTATCGTTCTTTCGGTAACCCCCAGCATAATGGCTACTACCTTATTGGGCAGCCCCTTGCCAAGCAGCTTGAGCACTTCTTTTTCTCGTGGAGTCAGTTGTGCCAGTTTTTGCATGAGTGTTGAATTTGAGTTATTCATATAACCTCCTTAACTCTTATATAAGACTCAACAAGATTATATGAACCATCCGCACTTTTGACACCTACCCTTTCCTGTAGGTGCAGGACAATTAAAGCTCGATTTCCAGATTGTCAATCAGACGGGTTGCACCCAGTTTTGCGGCTGCCAACACAACCAGAGGCGTTTTATTGGCAATTTCTTCGGGTGTTGGCACATGCAAGTCAAGCTGTTTCCTGACGGATACATAGTCAACCTGCCATCCACGCCCTGCCAGGGTATTCCTGGCAAAATCCTCAAGGGCGGCCGGTTCGGTTTCTCCGGCCAGCAACTGGTCTTTTACCTGGTTAAGCGTAGCATACAGGATGGGCGCTTCCGCACGCTCGGCATCGCTTAAAAAACGATTACGTGAAGACAGGGCCAACCCGCTAGACTCTCGTACCGTTTCATGCGCATAAATAGTAACGGGCAACTGGAACTGCCGGCACATATTTCGCACAATCATGAGTTGCTGGTAGTCTTTTTTCCCGAACACCGCCACTTTGGGCTGCACACAGGAAAACAGCTTCAGCACCACGGTTGTCACGCCTTCAAAAAAGCCGGGACGGAACTCTCCTTCGAGGACATTGCCCAGGTCAGAAGGCGTTTGCACGCGATAGCTTTGCGGTTCAGGATACATTTCCTTGACCGAAGGCGCAAACAGCACATAGACATCGCGCCGTTCTTCAAGTTTGGCAATATCAGCTTCTAACGTACGCGGATACTTGTCAAAATCTTCGTTAGGACCAAACTGCAACGGGTTAACGAAGATACTGGCAACGACCGGATCTCCGTGCTGCCGGGCAAGTCGCATTAAGGACAAATGCCCTTCATGCAGATTTCCCATAGTGGGTACAAAGGAAGCCCGCAGCTGGCCACGCAGCTGATCCCTTAATTCCTCAATGGTGTGAACTACTTTCAATTGTCTTCCTTTCTTATTTATACAACGTCAATTTATTTAACGGCAATTGTATAGGCAAGCCGTACGTAGATGGGCGCATAGGGCTCGGCCTGCGTGATTTCCAATAATGATTCGCGTGCCAGTTCCAGCATCGCAATAAAATGCACCACGATGACAGCCGCCGTTTCCCCTTCCTCGATTCTTTCCATGAACAGGTCGGTAAACTCCATAAAGCGGATATCCGACAATCTTCGCAGGATATGCGTCATATGGTCGCGTACTGAAAGCTGCTCACGGGTAATCTGGTGATGGGCATTTAGTTTGGCCCGCTTCATGATGTCTTGCCAGGCCTGCCTGAGATCATCGGTACTGACCTCGGGTAGCATACGTTCCACGCTTAAATCCATATGTGCACTGGTACGCTCAAAATCACGTCCCAGCTGCGGCAAGGCATCCAGTTTTTTGGCGGCCAGCTTCATTTGCTCATACTCAAGCAAACGCCGCACCAGTTCGGCACGGGGATCTTCCGGCTCTTCACCGCTATCCGACTTGCGAACCGGCAACAGCATTCTGGATTTGATCTCAATAAGCATGGCGGCCATCAACAGATATTCGCCAGCCAGCTCCAGGTTCTGGTTACGGATCTGGTCAACATAGCTCAGGTACTGTCGGGTAACCTCAGCCATGGGGATATCAAGCACATTGAAATTTTGCTTGCGGATCAGGTACAGCAGAAGATCCAGTGGCCCCTCGAAAGCCTCCAGGAACACCTCAAGGGCATCGGGAGGAATGTACAGGTCTTGCGGGATATTGAACAACGGCTCACCGTACAGGCGAGCCAACGCGACCGTATCCACCACATCGGGGGTACTGTCTATCTTGGGGTCCACCAGTATATCAAGTGCCTCTGGGGCTACTGCCATGGGAATGGCTTAGTTTGTTTGATAAACGTAGGGTTTCTGGGGAACACGGGCGGCCTTGAATTGCTCGAGCCGCTCGGTATCCTGCTGCTTGTCCCACAAAAGCGAACGCCCTTCAAGCTGACGTTTTTCGGTATCAGGGTGACTGGTTTTGTACGCGTTAATAAATTGGGTAATAGCCGATTCGTAATGTTGTGCCATGATCACTTACACAAAAATAAACTGAAAATGAAAGTTTACTGCACTTCTTGGGCAGAAACCCGGTTTCAGGCTATTTTTTAATTTTACAAAAGAAAACAGCCAGGGAAACAACCCTGCCCTCCCTGAAAACACTTTTCAGACCCGCAAAGCCATTCATCCCTGGCTTGCAAATTTCTAATGCAAAATCTGGCTTAAAAACAGTTTGGTCCGTTCATGGACCGGATGGTCAAAAAATGCATCCGGGGTATTTTCTTCCACAATCTGCCCTTCATCCATAAAAACCACCCGGTCGGCCACTTTTTTGGCAAAGCCCATTTCATGGGTCACACATAACATGGTCATGCCCGACTCTTCGGCCAGGGTAACCATGACATCCAGCACCTCCTTGACCATTTCAGGATCAAGGGCCGAGGTGGGTTCATCAAACAGCATGACCTTGGGGCTCATGCACAATGAACGCGCAATGGCCACCCGCTGCTGCTGCCCGCCCGACAATTGGCCGGGATATTTATGCGCCTGCTCGGGTATCCGGACCCGTTCGAGATATTTCATGGCGACCGCTTCGGCCTGGGATTTTGGCATTTTCAAAACCCAGATCGGCCCCAGAGTAAGATTTTCCAGCACAGTCAAGTGAGGAAACAGATTGAAGTGTTGAAACACCATGCCCACATTACGCCGTACCAGCTCGATATTTTTCAGATTATTGCTTAACTCCACGCCATTGACAATAATCCGCCCCTCCTGGTGTTCTTCCAGCCGATTAATACAACGGATCAGGGTGGATTTTCCAGAACCGGACGGCCCGCAAATCACAATCCGTTCACCGGGCGCGACCGACAGGTTGATATCCCTGAGCACATGGAATTTTCCATACCACTTGTTGACATTTTCCATCTGGACAATCATA
>Ga0172382_10008492_pt1 | contig 14297 bp, 14 predicted proteins | sample Leawel138RmetaG_FD_122245 | JGI IMG/M metagenome (GOLD analysis project Ga0172382, IMG submission 122245) | Leachate microbial communities from a municipal landfill in Southern Ontario, Canada - Leachate well 138R metaG | ecosystem: Engineered > Solid waste > Landfill > Unclassified | place...
AGTACCTGTTTCTCCATTAGTCCCTAATATGGAATCATTAAAAAGGCAAAGCCCACTACGTAGGTCTGAGGGGTCTATAGCATCTCTTTCAGACGTGGATGCCACCGGCACCTTTAGTATGCGACCTTCTATTGTAATATTTAGGGTTTTCATCTACAGGTATCCCATCTATGCAACTTTTTCAAGGTTGCCTATTTAGGCAACCCAACTAAGGGCTTCCCTGTCGATTAAAAGATTAGCAGTTTACGCTACTGCTAAGACACTTACCGTCATATTGTCAAAAGAATCAGGAATATCCTGCAGTCCTAGTTCTAGAGTCAACCCATTTAAGGTCCTTATACTAGAAGGGATGAATTGTTCAGCAGTCCCATCGTATACCTGAGCTATAACAGAGCTAGACCCTAAACCATGGGTAACCAAGAGCTTTTCCTGTACAAGCATATCCTTGGTAAAGAGCGTAGAAAATCCTTTTACATTCCCCTTAGCCGGGGTACTTGCTATAACCACGACTTTCCACACACCTAAAAGGGTGTCACCATAAGAAAAGGATAGCTTGATCCTATTTTCGTCAACAACCATAGTGGACTTGGGGTCATACAAGTAGTTATTGGAGTCGTACACCCCCACCAGAACGGAGCTACTATGTAGTGCATGGGTTATTATTATTTCCTGGTTAACTAACTCAGCTTGGGTAAAACCCATGCTGAATCCTGTCATTCCTACACCGAAGGATTTTGCCTTAGCCCCTATCACTACTGTCCAGATACCTTGCTTGTTTTCAAAGTATGACAGGTCAATAGCAACTGTCTGGCTATCTAGAGCTGTTATAGAACTAGGGACAAACCACTCGCCCTCAGGGGAGTACATGTTGACAATAACTGAGGTACTTCCAAGCATGTGAGATACTTCGAAGGTATCCCCTGATATGTTGCTTAAATCCACCGACTGAGAAAAAGACCTAACTGCTGTAGTAACAATGGATCCTGATGCAACCGTAGGCTTCTGTAAGAAGGTTAGATACATATTAGTAATGCACCACTATTCTTGCATCTATGGTGCCTGCTGAGGATATCAATGAGATACCTGTATCCTTTGAGATGTTCCTAAACACTGTATAGTAAACCTTAGGGTATACAGGCATGCTTCTTGTTACGGTAGCATCTATCCCAGAGACCTCAACATATAAAACTTCTTCATCAGTGTTGTTAAAGACTTCTAGGAACTTAACGTCATGAGATAACTCCAACTTAACAGCTTCTGTCCCTACTTTAAGTGATCTGTTTTCTGAAGCAGTAATTGGGCTGTTCATCGCACCAGCATCCACCTTTTGGTCAACACAAGAAGGGACAATCCTAACATCTCCAATATCAACAGTAGATGAGGTTGTTAGTCCTTGCAGCAGGAGGTAGAAAGTGTTTGATTCCTGGTAACCTATTGAAGACCTAGTAAAAGAAAAACTTACAAGCCTCTTCCCTAGTGAAGGTATGTTAGGAATATTTTCCCTAATCAAGGTAAAGGTCCCCGTCAGCCCTGTGGGAGAACTATACAGGGAATAGGAGGAATACCCGGGGGTTACTTCCCACACTGCATTTATTAAGCTGCTGGTAGAGTATAGCTGTATGTTTGGTAATCCCATGGTGAATCCTACACTATATTTTTGGCTTTTTCTCTAAGGGCTTTAAGCCTTCTCTCGTTTAGCCTTTCCGCATTTTGGGAATTTTTTTCCTCGTCAATGTATTTATCAAATTTATTCAGCTTTCTGACGCCTATATCAGAAGCTATCTGAGATGCCTCTTTCCATGTCCCTACTTCCTCCCCGTTTACGTTAGGCACCAGCTTATTCTGGCCACCATACCTCTCGAATTGCTTTACGTCAAGCTCTGCGTTTCTCTTTTTACGGAGTCGATCCTCCTTGTAGTATTTACCTACGGTGATCCCCCTTACAAAGGAACCCGAGCCACCTGTGGCATAGCGGTGCATGGCACTTGAGCATTCAGGACAAAGGACTTCTGAGATATCACTGACTTTTCGCATGATATCTTTGGTTTTACCACAAACACATTTATAGGTATATACTGGCATGTTTTGTCTCCTATATTATTTTTTCTAATGTTTTATATGCTGCCTCGGAGAGATATCCCGGGATATCCCCAAACGCTTTCTTGAACTCTAATAACAAGAAGATTATTGTATCGGGCTTGGTACCCAGTCTTTCAATAATTCTTTTCTGCACCCCTACACTTTCTTGAGCAAAGGGTCCCTGGACATAGTCATACATCTGGTGTTCACTAATACCTTGCTCCTTCAAGGACTTTCGAGCCCTTTCCAGAACAGGGGCATTGAGTTTGCTTATCTCCAGAAATCTAATAAACTTAGTCTTGGAATCCATCGGAACCTCTTTTTCGAGTTCCTTGATATCCTCCGAGGGATTCAACTCAAGTAGCTGGCTCTTCAGGTCTTCTGTGTAGTCTTCATCTATATGTAAATCTGATAAATGGGAGGCCACCGCGGCTATGTGCTTACAGATAGTAAGCCCTTTGCCTCTTCCACCCTGGTTGGAATCCCTGGGTTCAACAACTTGTGGCCGAAGCATAGGAGTATACATATACTTTCCTTGTACCGCATAGTACTGCGGTCCTCCCCATAAAAAATCTTTGCAGTCACAAGCGAGTAAACAAGGATGATCTAACAAATTCTCCTTACCTTCGGCTTTCAACATCTGAAGTTTTACATTATGATCACCATCCTTTCCTGGGACAGAAAATGTAAAGATACCCTGTCTCTTTTCATCTGCATCTGAAATATCCCTAGGATTTAAGGCCATTCCATCGGACTTTGCCTTCCCCGATCTAGGGTGTGAAGAGCTATCCATAACTTGATGAATGGTCTTAAAAGCTTTCTTGGGAATACTTTTATCCGAGGCTTCCAAAACAGATACGTTAGCCCCTTCCCCATAGAGGTTTGACCCCCAGGGGTTTCCAGTAGCCTCATCTTGTCTATGCTTATTAATCCAGTACATCCTAAGGGAGGAATCGGGTTGCTCCTGCTTATCCGGACGGGAATACTCCACTGGGAAGATACCCCCTTCTCCTTCAAGAACGTCGTCGTGGTGAAAGGTAGTAGTCCCCCCATATTCCTTTAAGCTCATCACATCCTGGGAATCCTCAAAGTTATCAGGATGGAGCTGATTGTCTGCTCGGCTGTTATCTCCTCTCCCTTTACCGGGAGACAATCTAAGCATGTCTTCCGTCATACGGGTGGAGTCCCCTAGTCCCTCGGGAGATTCCGTTTTCTTTTGGACGTACTCCATCCAAGGCACATCTAGGTCTTCTACCCCTTTACCTAAGTACTGAGCAGCCACTCTATCTATTAACTTTTTGCGATTCATACACTAATTTTGATTATTGAAAGATTAGCAAAAGGCCGGGGTCCCCTTAGAGACCCCGGCCTTTCTTTCAGCTAGTATAGATTATACCTTCGTCAACCTTTCCTTGGCTGCGTTACGTACCTTCCAATGAGATAGCTTGCTTGTCCTGATTCCCTCCAACTGGGTCTTATCCGACAAAGTTTCCACAAGTTTGACTTTTTCATCAAGCTTGAGATCCCCCCACCCTTTAGGAAATACTTCCTTCCCAACAGGGTCTAATGTTGCCTGAGGTTTAGCCGGAGCCGGATCTTGTACGGGAGCTGGTGCTGGTACGGGAGCTGGTGCTGGTACGGGAGATGGTGCTGGTACGGGAGATGGTGCTGGTGGCACAGGAACCAAGGAGGCATACTCACTTGCTAAGAGCTGGGAATCAGACCAACCTGCACCCTTCATCTGGGAGTATGTAAACCCATTAACCTTTGGTTCCTCAGGAGTAGTGGGGGGAGCGGGGGGAGCGGGGGGTACCTCCGCTATCGTGGCCTCTGGAGTCGCAGTGCCACTACGCATTGCTTTCCTACGAGCTACCGCTTCAGCTCTTTGCCTTTCCCAGTCTTCCTTTTGGGCACGAGCATGTGCTTCCCCATCTTCGATGTTTGAGGAAACGGACTTATTTGCGGAACCGGGCAAGGTAGCTTCCACATAGTTACTGCCTAGTGAAGATACAGACATATCCTCAAAGGTGTCAATAGCCGAGGACTCTATGCCTGCCTTCTTGTACACTGCCTTTTCTATGGCCTCTTCAGACCTGGGGGTGGAGGAAGTGACCTCAATCTTTCCAGAATTAGAAGGAAGTGCCCTTTTCAGAGGAACTTCCAGCTCATTCATCTCATTAGCATCTTCTATTACAGGACGGCCTCTAGAGGGAATACCTCGGGAAGCTTTGGAAACATCTACACCCTGAGTACCCTGCTTCATAAGCTGAGCATCCCCCCTGTCTGTGCGGATAGTCCCTACAACTTGAAAATCCTCTTGCTCGAGGACAGCCAGCTTTACTCGACCACTCTCAGGTTTGACAACCTGGTTCTGTCGGGAACCCGCATCGTTATAGGAGGTAACCCTTTCAATATTCCCTTCGTTATCCTCAACATTCCTGCCCCTAGTGGAAGAGGAAGCTTCGGAATACAGCAACTGCCCATTATTTCCTGAGGAGGAAGGAACTGATGCAACCTTTGCCACTTCCTGGAATTCCTCATATTTCTGGGAAGGGGGGGCTGTAACGACATCAGAGGCTTCGGCTACCGGGACTAGCCATCCAGCACGAATAGCACTCTTGAGGGAAAGAGAGGCATCCTTGATACCCCCAAATTGCACGTTGTACCCATCATAAAAAATACGGTCCCCTACGTTTGCGTCAATACCCATGGAATGAGCAGAGCTGTTCAGAAGGGAGAGGGTGAACTTTTCCTTAACAACATATTCTTGCATAGTTTTCTCCTGTGTGTTTTTTCTATGTCTTATAGAGGAAGAGGCCCCTTAGAGCCTCTTCCCTTTTTCTTTTGCCAGAATTTCAATTAGAAGATTATGCTTTTTTCAAAGAAGCCAGTTTCTGGAACACCTGTACTCGGCGTTCTTCACGGCTTTTCTCCAACTCCTTGACCTTTGCATCATCTGAGACATAACCTGAGCCCTGAGAGGGCTCTACTTCCACTGACACAGCAACAGAGGTGCTTTCTTGTTGCCCTTCCAAGGAATTTAGGATATCCTGCTCGTGCTCTTCTTCATCCAAAATTATGTCCATGAGCTCATCTGCTGCTCCAAATTCTCCTAGGGACATAGCTTGGACAACCCTTTGCTTATATCGTTGAATAGCTGTCTGCTCCCCCGTCAGGTCTTGCTCTAGCATGGTAGCAGAATCAGGGGCGACTTTTATCTCATCTAGTGATATGACAGGCTCTGCCCCCAACTTAACTATACGGTCGGCGACCGTTACCGCATGTTCCATCTCCTCATCAGCATGCTCCTTTAGATGCTTACGGATGCTATCAAAGGCTGCCCCTTGCATCACAGCATAATGCTGGAGATACTGCAAGGCAGCAGTATACTCTAGCTTCAAGTCCTCCTGCAATAGACTTATAAACCTTTCTTTCCCTCCCTCCATCGGTACGGGAATCATTGCTGAGGGGATTGAAGCTGTCTTCACCTTCCTGCTCCCACCAAAAATTTTATTGAATGTACACATACCTATCTCCTTCCCTGCTTTTTATTGAAGAACCCTAGCATTGCTGCAATAACGACCTTATCCCTGCCTTTTTCGGAAGCCATCTTGGTGAATACCTTCTTTTTACTTAAGGCAGTCTTAGTAACAGACTCTTCACTTTTTAGGCTGTTAAGCATCTCCTCTATGTCATCATCGTCAATAAGCCCGTGAAGTTCCTGAAGGACCTGGGACAATTGTGCCCCGACCTCTTCTACGGCCCCTCCTGAACTTACTTCCTTTTCAAGACCATCAAAAGATTTTCTTAACCTTTCAGCTTGACTTGATTCTTCCCCTAATGCCCGTACCACGGATTTTTTATGAGGAATCTTTTCAGCAAAATCTAACATAAAATAAGGAACATCATAATCATTATTAGCAACAAAGTCCCCGAAACCCCTAACTATTTTGCTGAATTGAACCCCTGGCTCTTCCCACCTACCGGTAGCGGGCCCATCAGGTTCTGTTGGAGTCTCCTCGGCCTCAGAAGTAATGTTTTCTACAGTCTCTGCGGGGGCCTGAGTAGGGTGTTCTTCTTCTGGAACAAGTGTCTGCACACTTTGAATGAGATTTGTTACATCCCTATTAAGAATGTCATGGGAAGGGAAATGTTTAAGAGCCCTAATCTCTTCTAGGATCTTTTTCTCTTGGTCCTGAAGACCACCACTCAAGTTCTCAAAGTCCTTCAAGAACTTATTAAGCATCTCTACAAGACTATCTTTCTTTTCATCAGAAGACAATACATCTGAAGTTATTAGCTTTGACGACTTTCCTACCAAGGCTTCTAGACGTGAGGAGATAGCCTTCTTTCTCTCGGGGTCCTCTACCTTGCTTTTTAAGGACTTGTTAACCTGAAGAAGAACCTTATCTATATAATTTACAACATCGTCTACATCCTCTTTTTCTAGGGAATCCAGTGCTGTCTCTAAGCTATCAGTAACATTTTGTACGATGCCCTCTGAAAGGGAGATATCCTTTTTCTGGGATTCCCCTCCATCCTCTGCCAAAGATTTTGCTTCCTCTACCTTTTTCTCTTGATCTTGAGGAATGGCAGTGTCAGGTGTAGGTAGTTCTTTAGTGATTTCCTTCAGCTCTTCCACTACTTCTTTCTTTTTCCTTTTACTCGAAGAGGGATCTAACTTCTTTTTCTCTTCCTTCTTAGGCTCTGACTTCCTAGGCCCTGACTTCCTAGATTTATCTTCTTTATACACCTTGGATACCCCTTCTAATGCTTGGGGGGAATCCTTAGATAACCTTAAAATCTCAGACTGAATTCTCCCTATATCTGCAGAGGGCTTCCTAATCTCTTTTCGCAGTAGATCTATAACTTTCCCTGTGGGCGATAACTCGCTTCGAAAGAAATAATTAAGAAGACCCGTATCTTTTCTAAGTTCCTCAGGGATAATTACTTTACCCTGCACACCCTTGTTAATATCCTCAAGTCTATCCTGATATATTTTTTTGTTTTCAAAGTTTGAATCATAATTCCACAGCAAGTTATGTTCATTAGCGGTATCTAGGAGTGCCCTGAGGATATCTCCATCACCATTTTGATGCAAGAACTTGACAATAGTGTCTGGGTCTTCCCCCCGGTCCTGGGGGGCGTTCTCTTCCTTTTTAGGCTCTGACTTTTGCCCTTGATCCTGCTTTCCCTCCTCAGAGGGATTACTATCTACCGAGGTGGGCTCTTGCTCTTGCTTTTCCTCTTGAGGGGATTCCTCCTTACTTTTTTCAGTAGGAGTTTCCTCTTGAGGGGATTCCTCCTTACTTTTTTCAGTAGGAGTTTCCTCTTGTCTATCCTCGTCAGGAGTCTCCAGGGAGGGTATGGAATCAACATCCAATTCTTTTACTCTGCTGTGGTAATCCTTCAGAGCAGAGTATGCGTTCCTCTTACCCTCAAGAACTATCAGATAATAGGTATCTACTACCTTCTTTGACATAGCAGGGTTATCTTTATATACCTCAAGAGCTTTTTTATAGGACTGATAAGCTCCCTGCATGTCCTTAAAGAAATGGGTACCTGTCCCCAAATCATCATCGGACGCCATCCTGACAAAATCCTGAAACTTGCGGTCAGCTTCCTCAAATGATTTTGGGTCAAAAGACCCATCAACACGAAACCCATGTTCCTTCAGGGCCTTGACCACCCGGCCTTCCCATTCCTGAACAATGGTGCTCTGCTCTATATCCTTCACCGCCTGCATGTATGCAGGGATTTTTTTCTTATCCGTACTGGGGGTCTTTCGTGCAATTAAAACACGTAATGCTTTGGCCATTGCTTCAGACCCTTCCTCGTGAAACCACCTGATACGGTCTCCCATCCCCTTCGTAGAAATTCCCTTCTTATTTTCTTCCTCTTCCTTGCCTTTATCCTCTGGGGCGTTGGCTTCCAACATTGCACGGAGAGACTCTGCTCTTTCTCCAAGCCCCCCTCCCCCAAAGAACAGGTCATAGATAATTTTCTTCAGCTCATTTACATAGTTGGGATCCTTGAACTCAGACAGATTTCTGTGTGCCTGAAGAGCAATCTTTGGGAACACCTCTACAAACTTATTTAGGTTATGAAGCAAGGTTTCAGGTACATCCTTTTCTGAAGCTGTTTTTTCCTGAATACCCAGCTCATCCCTCACAAACTTCTGAAATAGCTCAGAGTTATAGTGAGGCCACAGCCCTCGGTCAATTAAAACCTTTATTGACTTCCTAAATTTTTGGTCAAACTCAGACACATATTTCCGTATATCAGGAAAATCACTGCCATTCTCTCGGATGGCAGTAAGATCCTCGATCATTACCGCAAGGTGCTGCTCCATGCTTTGCGGATTTTTGATCAGCTTCTCTACCTTGGCCAAATCCAAAGTAGGTACCTTCCTGTGCTTGGCTATACCAGGACCCCAAAATAAACCTGCCTGCTTCTCATTGCTCATATATAATCCTTCATAAGATGGTCGAAGTACGCCTTTTTAGCCTCGGGTAAGAAACCTTTCATACCAGCCACCAAAAAACTAAAAGTATCTGCAAAGTCATCCCAAGGATTCCATCGAGCATAATATCGAACAAACCTGGAACCTGGGTCATAGTACCACCCATGATCCTCCAGGGGCTCTTGCTCATCTTTGTCCTGGATAATTACCTTAACCTTTCCAGGAATGGGGCTATTTACCCATCCTGAAAGACCCAGCCACTCAGGCTGCAGAGACAACTCAGTGCCTCCCCCTTTTTGTACATCCCACCCATGACCTAACTCATGATAAAGGATGTGATCAAAGGTATCAAGCCTTTTACCAGTGGAGGTATCCTCATAGATGGTAGGATCATCTACCAGCTGTGAGTTTAAAAAGAGCTTGTCGTTCACATATAAACCGTGGTTAGGGTATAGCTCCCTAGACGGCCCTAGATCCTTGAAACCCAAAGTCTTAATACCACAATCCTTAACAAGCTCTGGATTGAGATGTTGCAAAGAACTGGCCACTCTGGATAACAGATGGGAGGGGGTACCAATAGGTACATTCATCCCATATTGTAGGAGAACCAGTCTAGGATCAATGCTTTCAAGGTATTTGGACACGGTAAACCTGTGAAGAAATAGGTTTACATTGAAAATCCATTAACAGATTATGATTTTTTACAAGCCCTTTCAGAGAACCACTTCCACCCTTCTTCCCCCCTTATTCTATCAGCAATGTCCTCGGCCTTACCTGGCCGCTTTAAGCATAGCAATAAGGTTAAGGATACTATGGCAGGTTCTATTGATAAAAGGCCAAGGCAGGTATGTACCTTATGGTGAAAGGTATTAATATCTCCTAAAAAGATCATAATCCCCCATCACCACAACAGCAAGGTCTTTTTTAATCCCTTTCTCTTGCACTTTGTTAAGAAGAATTTCCCAGGGGTATTTTAGAATAATGCTGAAGAAATCCCGTAGCCAGAGTAACCACTCATCCTTTTGGCTTTGAGTGTACACAAAAGCCACAGGTATCTCTAGACTTTCCCAGTACCTTTGGACCATTTCAGTGATAAAATCGTCAGGCGAGGTCCCTACTCTGTCTCGTAGAACGCCCTCGATAACGCCCAGGATATTGTCCACTGCCCCCTGCGAGTAATGCCCAAGAAGTGCCCCTTTTAGGCTACTTCTTTGCTTTTCACAGAATAAGGGGTTGGGGGTCATCCTTGAACATACGAAGGAAATCCTTATTTCTTAACCACTTCCTTGTATATTTCCCGCGCTGCTTTCCCTGGGTTACCTTCATACCTAATAGCTATACCACCCTCTAATTTCCAGGCCTCTATATTCTTCTCCATATCATCAACAAGGATAGACTTGGATGTGGCATACTTCCCTTTGTTCGAGTCCATGATTATCTTAGTACCGGGGATGTTATCTTCCACCCAAATCTGCTTACCTTCCCGAGCACCCTTGAAATGGGCGGGGGATGTAAGAAGAATAGGATTTAGGGGTTTCAAGGTACCCCACAGTTCTTTGCCACCCTTCAGCCAAGACATAGTAGACCAAAACTCTAACTTGTTTACCACCCTCCACTCAGCAGTCTCATTAGAAACAAAGGGTTTACCTGAAAACTTTTGGTATTGACCCTCCCAATCCGTCAACACCCCATCCATGTCCACAAACAACCTATAGCCACCCCTACGGTACTCTTCCATAAAGTGGGGATTGGTAAGCAACCCACTAGCCAGTTTTAGGATAGCCAGTGACTTAGCCCCTTCAGATAGGGAGGAGCTAGAGGCTACAATTGATGTCATTCTGTCAAAAGATTTAATTCCCATTCTTTTCCTCTCTCCCATGCCCTTTTAGGCAACCCAACAGATCGTGGTATAGTCATTATAAAACAAGGGTGACTCCCTATTTTGATAAAACACCCTCACCAATAAAAAGATTATAGAGTGGCTGCTTGTACACATTAGTCAACCGGGTATACGTGGCCTCTCCACCGTCCATGCAAAATTTAGAGGTGGCCTGTAACAAAAATCTAATTATCAGGCACTTATGGTCTCTTTTATCGAGTCGCTTATTTCTTTCTTTATCTCCGGAGATTTAGATATGAGCCTTTTTAACCGGCACACTAAGCTAGGGTCCTTCAACTTTTGACTAAAGGTATAAGGACTTAATACCTTGCCCTCTTTATGGCACTCCTCCTTAAACTTAATAAGGACTTCCTCTGTCGTCAAACGAGGTGCTGTGGCTTCCACTACCTTCTCTCGATGGAGTCCAAGCTCTTTGATCCACCTGTCTAAAACGATAGCAGACACCTGGAACTCCATAGCTATATCACCTAAGCGTTTTCCTGAGTGAAATAGAGACTTCAGTAGGCCCACATCTGGACAATCCTTCTTGTTTTTCCCACAATAGGCTTTCCCCGATGCTATTAGTTCCTTCATATTCTTACGAGAAATGTTGCGGGCCTTCTCCGTAGACAAAATACTTTCTACCCCATATCTCTCTAGATTGGTAGCTCTTGCCTTTTCTCTGTTTGTGAAATGTTTAACTCCATAAAGTCTAAGGGATGTTTCCTCCGCTTTTTTTCTAACCTCGGGATCCCTTAGAGAATGGCCCCCCTCATACAGTTCATTACTTAGGGCTGCTGCTTCCCTGTTCGTATAATGGGGGTCATTATACCTAGCCTGGTTAGTTCTTTCCCTTTTCTCCTGTACTAAGGGGGATTCCAGCTTCCCCCCATAGGCAAGCTGGTACTCCTTTGGAGGTATACCGTGTGCCATTCTCACATGATTAACTAGGGATAACCCTATAAAGCCACATAAGGCACATGTCACTTTTTCATTTTTTGTAGACACAGATAACCTCCCTAACTTTTTTAACTGAAGCTTTTCCATAAGGAAAGAAAAACCTCTCCTCCAGCAAAGAAAAACCACTGCACTTAGAATACCCCTTAGAAGCTTCCAATAAGTGTCCTTCTTTTATGTTTAAGATAAAGTGACCTCCAGTCCTTAAATGCTTGTATACATTTTGAATCATCTTATCCAGAAAAGAGGTAAGCCAAAGGCCCTCCTCAGGGTATCTTATAAAACTCTGGTATTTATGGTTAGAATACCTTTCAGTATCAAAGTAAGGAGGGGAGGTAATAGCCATATCAAACAGGATATCTGGGTAAAATCCAGAACCCTCTGCCCTTCCTAGCACCACGTCAAATGAGGGTACCTTCTCTAGCCTACCTTTAATGTCCTTTAACATCTCCTTTGCCCCCTCTATTACTAAGGGGTTAGCGTCTATGCCAAAATAAGATCTCCCTTCTATCAGGGCAGAAAACCCTCTTGAACCCCACCCTGCACAGGGATCTAGTACACTGCCTCCTTCCTGGGAAAAAGTACGTATCAAATCTCTGGCAACCGGTACAGGGAACTGCCCTGCTATTTGGCCACCCGAGTAATAACCTATTGCTGATCTTACATTAGACGTTGACACTCCATCTTTGCTCTTTAATTGCTCATCGAGCACCTTGGATAAGCTCCTTTTATCATAGTATACCTGATAAGGAGACTTTCTACCTTTAACCGGTACCTTTGGCCTCGAGGGGAAGAATAAACTTGGGTATGCCGAAGATTTATTTGAAAAGGTATATACTCCTTCTATGATACGAGAAACCCCCTCCACAGACTTATTGTACGAGGACGTTACCTCCTGTGAGGAAGTATTACTAAAAGTAAGGTAAGGCCAGCCCCTAACCAAAGCCTGAGTTAGGAAAGCCTTTTTAATCTTTCTTCCTTCCTCATTACCCTGCCCCGTATAACTTTTGTACGAGTGGTCCAGTAAATAAGGATGTTGAAATTCCTTCCTAACCTCCTCTACCTTTTTTATCCATTCTTTTGAAATTGTTTCCCCACATCTATCAGGTAGCACCCTTAGTTTGTATGCCATATCCGGCAACAAATAAGGAGCAAGATTGCTTAGCACCTTAGCAGAGGACTCTACCTTAGTATAAATAAGGTACCCTATACCTTTAGTATCTAGGTAAAAAGGAATTCCAAACCTATCTGAAAGTATTTCTACAACTCTTTTCATTTTAACTTCTGGGTACTGCTGCAGCTTTCCTATGGACAAGGAAAAACAACCAGTAGACCCATGGGCTCCCCTATCGTCCATTACCCAATAGGACAATTCTTCCCAGGATAACTTCTCTAGTATCTCCTCTCGGAGACAATCCTTTTGTAACGGAAAACCTTCCTTTGGGTATGTATAAAACATGTCATAGTAAGGGGATATCTCCAGGGAACTCTTGCTCAGAATGTGTATCTGTGCATCAGCCAACTCAATGGAGCTGCTGAAAGCTTCCTTATAGGATACCGATGAAACTAAACTACCCATAGCCTTTATTATCCAGGCAATATACTGTATTTGCCCAATGTAGTGTGCAGACCCATAATAAGGAAGGGTTGTATACCCCATAGGACGGTAGCACCAGGAATCCCCCATTAGGGACCCTAATAGGTATTCAGGGGTAGGGGGAGAGTTAACGGATACAGCCTTTACTAGATTTTGTAAAAATTCCTCTGAGGAACTTCTGTTCACTGAGATACCCTTCTTTGAGGTACCCCCTAGTCTTTGATATAGTGCCTTTGTTATTGGGTATTGCTTCTGCAAGTCATAAAAAGACACACCCTTGGATATTTTTTCTTTGATAGTTTCAATACGTCCCATTGCTTTTAATATAGCAATGTTATTTGCTTTTGGGTCAAAATACATACAAAAAAATTGGCACCCAGGGTAGGGTGCCAATTTTAAGAAAAACTCGGGATTAGCGAGCGATCTTGATACGAGTCAAAGCCTTCGGATTGAAGGCCCCGATCCCAATCATCTCGAAGATTGAAAAACCTATTCTACGGGCTTTAGGGTCGTCCGCGGAGAGAACCGTGAGTTCTGTACGAACGGGGAAACGTCCGAGGAATTCAGGTTCAGCACACACATAGATGTAGCCGGGTTCAACAATACGGGAGATCATGATCTGAGCACCATGGAGCTGAGCCATCAAACCAGTCTTTAACAGAGTGGCTTGGGTTTCAATATCCAAGATGTCGCGGCCCCATTTACGCAGGTCAGCGAAATCACGAGCGTTCATGAACACGCGAGCAACGCGATTATCCCACTGTTCGATCTCAGCAAAAGCGTCGATGAAGGCAGCGGGGGTCACAGGAGCGTTGACATTGACCTGGGGGTTCGGAGTCGCACCAGAGAACCCATTCACGGACAGAGCATCAAGCACGTCGAAGACACGAGAGTCTTCAGCAGCTTGGATCTGAGCCTTACCGAGGTTCATGGAGCGTTCGACTAGGTCGAAGCGACGTTCCTTGATCTGAGACAGAGGGATTTCGGGGTTAGAGGCGAGCTCAAACAAGGGGAAGAGCACACGAGTACCGCGGGAGGTACCTACAATGTTTTCACCTTCTTCAGAAACCGCGTAAGCCTTTACCTCGGGGTCCTTGTCATAGATGGGGAGAGCACCGTCCGGGAGTTCTTCCACTTCGAAGGTCTTACGACCGACGGCGGAGTAGTCACGGCGTTCACGCAGCGGTTGCTGCATGGACGAAGCGATGCGTTGACGACCGGCAAGAGTGCCGATATGCTTGCCAATGACGGCATTTCTTTGTTCGTTAGACATCTTTGCGAATGACATTTTCTAGTCCCTCCTTAAACGCGAAGCTGAACGG
>Ga0172382_10008493_pt1 | contig 14295 bp, 11 predicted proteins | sample Leawel138RmetaG_FD_122245 | JGI IMG/M metagenome (GOLD analysis project Ga0172382, IMG submission 122245) | Leachate microbial communities from a municipal landfill in Southern Ontario, Canada - Leachate well 138R metaG | ecosystem: Engineered > Solid waste > Landfill > Unclassified | place...
AGACACAGCATAGGAGGCTCCATGTCAACCGAGGAAGATAAAAATTTCCACAGATTACTAATGGGACATTTTCATAAGTTAATTTGCACCCTAAAAAGGGACATTTTCATAAGTTATTGACATGCAAATATCAGAAAACTCGATCTGCCTGCAGGCAAGGACATAATTATACTTTATCCTTGCCTGCAGGTAAATGTTTCATCAGATCCTTATCGAAACTTTTGCCGGCTTGAACTGCGTCAGCCAATCAGCATTGGCTGCAAACATCTTATCCACCATCTCCCTGATCTCAGCCAGGCTGAGCACGGCGGAGGTCAGCGGGTCAAAATATATCGCCTGATAGATCATCTCCTTGTCTCCTGCCAGGCTTCCTTCTACCGCTAATTCCTCGCATCTGGCGCTGATATTGTTCATCAGGGCCAGTTGTGGCGGCAATTTCCCAACATGTAAAGGATCCAGCCCACGGTGTGAAGCCAGGACCGGCACCTCCACACAACAGCCTTCAGGTAGATTATCTATCAGGCCGAAATTGCGCACGTTGCCATTAAACTCATATGGGGTACCATCGCCTATGACGGCATTGAAGATACTGGAGGCATACTCATTTCCTCTCTGCAGCTCAATCGGCTTGGCCAGTTCTTCTTTGATATTATTCCGCCAGGTGTTCGCTGTTTCCAGGTAATGATCTCGGATATAAGCATAAATTCCGGGATTCCATCCCGTGCCGTGTGTGCAATATTTCTCTATCAGATCCGGACGCTTCCTAAACCAGGCATTGTATTCGGAGTTATGCCCACTGGATTCGGTAACATAGTAGCCCAGATGGATGAACATCTCGTTACGAACCTGTTCCTCCTTGTATATCTCAGGTTTTTTGATCGCCTCCCTGAGCAGAGGATAAGCATCCCGACCGTTCCACTTGTAATCAAGATACCAGGCCTGGTGATTTATACCGGCACAAAGAAAGGTTACCTCTTCCATAGGTGCGCCTATCCATTTGGCAAGCATTTCAGCTGTTCCCTGTACACTGTGGCAGAGTCCGCTGATAGTCAATTCCGGGAATTTCTCCTGCATAGCCCGGCAGAGCATAGCCATAGGATTGGTGTAATTAAGAAAGACAGCTTGCGGGCAATAGCGTTCTATATCCCTGCAGATATCCAGCATCACCGGGATAGTACGTAACGCTCTAAAAATGCCGGCCGGCCCTCTGGTATCCCCTACGTTGATATCAACGCCATATTCTTTAGGGATCTCCACGTCTTTACGGAAGACTTCTACCCCGCCCTGCAAGATGGTGCAGATTACACCATCGGCTCCGGTAAGGGCTTCTCCCCTGTCCAGGGTTGCCTCCACCCGAGCAGAATAATTGCCGGCCGCCACTATCTTATCTACCGCCGCCTTGATAAAAGACAGTCGTTCGGCATCTATATCCATAAGGGTAATGACGGCATCGGATAAAGCCGGATAGGTCAATATATCATTGACCAGCCTTCTGGTAAATCCAAAACTTCCGGCTCCTATAAAGGCTATTTTTTTCGGCATATCTATCTTCCTCTCTCTTAATTTGCACATTTTATGCGCAGTTATTAATGCTGTGATTGTATTATATCAGATTGCATATCTATAAAATATTCCATTATGTTGACTCTTTATGGTAAAATGTGACTTATGCATACTATTAAAAGCACCGGCACCACACCGGGTAAGCGCCGTATATACAGAAGTATTGATCTTCATTTTCTCTTTTGCGGTATGGAGGCATGTACTCCGTCGCATTCCTTTGGTCCTGCAGTCAGGGGCAATTATCTTATCCATCTGATCATAAACGGCAAAGGGATATTCCGCCTTGGTGATCAGATATGGGAACTTCACCAGGGACAAGGCTTTCTAATATACCCGGATGTCTTGACGTATTATGAGGCTGACGCTGCCGATCCCTGGACATATGCCTGGCTTGGCTTTGGCGGTATTATGGCAGCTGATTATCTGGCAGTTGCAGGATTGTCAAAAGAAAAACCTATCGTTAATTTTGATACAAAGAGCCGAACACTTCAGCTTCTGCTGCAGATGCAGGGGGCCATAGCTATCAAACAGAGCGACATTCTCCATTTACAGGGCATGCTCAATCTCTTCATTTCATCGCTAATGGATGAAGCGTCACAGACACCCGCAGAGCAGAACGAAAAGGGCGAAGAACGCCTTTACGTGAATTGGGCTAGAAACTTTATTGAGGCCAACTACTATAAGCGCTTGAGAATCGCTGATATTGCCGCTCAGGCCGGGCTGAACCGCAGTTATTTCTGTCGTATCTTCAAGGAAGGCACGGGGCTCCCCCCCATGTCATACCTGCTGAACGTACGCATGCGCAGAGCCGCTAATCTGCTTAAAAGCACCGAACTAACTGTAAATGAAGTAGCTGTGTCGGTGGGATATGGCGATCAACTGGTCTTCTCCAAGGCCTTTCGCAAGACTTACGGATGCTCTCCACTGGCTTACCGGGCCTGCCCTCCCGGGGTTAACACCCAGGATAACTGCTGCTACTCAGACTGAAGACTTACCAGAAGAAGTTCAATAGAAGAACGTTCATCGATAACTGCACCGGATTTTAGATCTCTATCCAGTTGATGAAACTTTACCAACGCCTGTGCGGCTCGTCGCAGGCCGTAATGCGCAGCCTGCAAAGCTATTTTACGTTGGACAAAGGGATGCTGAGCCGCCAGCGATATTTTTTTATCCTCAGGCAAAAACTTGCCCTTCTCTTCCCTTTTCAAGGCTGCTCCTTGCAACAGAAAGCGAAAATGCCTGGCCAGCATGGTAACGATATAGATAGCCTTGCCGCTGTCCGGCATGGGCAGCATCTCCCACAGGCGTGAAAAGATCTTCAATGCCTGCGCTCGTTTTCCTTGTCCCAGGCCATCTATCATTTCAAAGATATCGGCTTCAGCATTATGGCAGCCGATAGCGACGATATCCGCTGGTTTTATCTCCTCTTCAGCACCAACATAGGCTATCGCCTTGTCGGCTTCAGAGAAGAGCAGTCCTGCGCTACCTCCGGCCATATCAATAAGCATTTGAGCAGCAGACCGGCTGAAACGCTTGCCGGCACGTCGTCCGCGTTCACCTATCAGCCGCAGCAGGCGCTCTGTTTCCTGTGCATCATGGCCGTATTTCTTACCGCTGGCAAAGGTAAGATTAATGTAAACCCCTCTCTTTTCCACCAGGCGGGCCAGAGATGCTTTGGGCGCAGGGATGCGCCCGCCTTGCTCATCTTCCCTATCATAAGTGAAGAGAATGACTATAACAGTAGCCGGATCGGGGCTTTCTAAATATTGCTCCAAAAGCTTGATATCAGCATCACTGATAGCTTGCGGTGAGCGCAATAACAGCACCTGCCCACCTCCAAAGAGTGACAGCGTAGAAGCTTCGTCCAAAGCATCGGCCAACCCGGATACGCTCAGATTCAGATTATCCATATCCCTGAGCCCCGTATCCGGGCCGATGACACGAGATGCAATCATGCGCAGCAGTCCCTCATAGGGAAAATCTCCGGGACCGGCCAGCAAATATATGGGCATTACTGCTTCCTTTTTAAGAAAAGCAACTGCATTATAAGCATCAATCTTCATCTGATGCTCCAAGTTCCTTGAGAAGCTCCTGCACATCCTTCTTCCGTCTATGCCCGATAACTTTATCCAGTCTCAGAAGACAATAAATGACGTCTCCTTCCTCGGCCTCTGGCAGAACAGAAGAAGCAATTGCAATTTCCGCACCTTTATTAGTTATGAGGATGACTTTATCGTTCTCAATGCGATCGACTACGGCGATGATACTCTTCCCTTTCATCGTTCCCGCTCACTCCTTATCTTCAGGCTCCGACCATCTGTATCTACAATTACACTGCCATGTTGGTCCGTGCGATAAATCCTGACACCCGCTTGCTGTAATCGTTGCAGAACTTCTCTATCGGGATGCCCGTAATCATTATTGCGGCCTACGGAGATAATGGCAGCCATCGGCCTGACCGCTTTTAGAAATGATGTGCTACATGATATTCTACTACCGTGATGAGGCACTTTCAATACCCGGGCGCCAAGTCGGCATCCGGACAGAGCTTCTTCTCCAGCCTGCTCGATATCACCGGTAAAGAGAAAAGATGCCTTGCCGTAATCCAGACGGCAAACTATGGAGCCGTTATTAAGATTAAAATCCATGCCTTGTAAGAGCTCCTTACTTGGACTAAGCACAGTTATGACAGCGCCACCGCCGGATAGAACCAGTCCCCGTTTCGCCTGTCTAAACGGAATGTGTCTTTTCTTTATCTCCAGAAGAAAGCGCTTGTAAGCTGATGAACTGTGCGGCCGACAACTATCAAGAACCTCATCGACCTTTATTCCACTAACAACAGAGAGCAGTCCACCCAAATGATCATAATGCGGATGTGTCAGAATAACGGCTCTGAGCCGGCCGATACCCATACTTCTGAGCCGTGTTGCCAGTGGTGTTTGCCCGCCGTCAATAAGAACCTTTTCACCGTTTGGCAAACGAATGAGCACCGCGTCACCCTGGCCTACATCGAGAAAGGTTACTTGCAGACGGCTGTCAAATCTGTCAGCATAGTATCCTGTTACAACCATGGCTACAATAATCAGCAGTGCATATATGATCACTTTGTTCAACTTACGATTCTTCCTCACATCAGAACCGTAGCGGACCAGGGCAGCCAGACAGAGATAATAGCATCCTATCGTCCAAAGCGACGGTGAAGCTATAGTCAAAGACATAAAGGGTACCTTGTCCAGCAACCGTATCAGGGCAGCCACCAACACCAGCAATCCCTGATTGACCAGGTTCACTCCCTGTGCCGGTGATAAACTGATCAGGCCCAGCAGATCCGCCGCCAGCCCCAAGGGAACTGCAGGCGAGATAAGGGGAACCACCAGCAGATTTGCCAAAGGTGAGAGCGGCGATATTGTTCCAAAATGCCTGGCAATAATGGGCATTACAGCTAACTGTGCTCCGGCAGAAGCTGCCAGCGCCAAAGCAATCCAGCGGGGCATAAAACAGAGGTAACGCTCCAGGACAGGGGTCAGAGTTATCAAACCCAAAACGGCGGAAAAGGAGAGCTGAAAGCCCGGCTCGTAAAGAGACCAGGGGTTGAAGAGCAAAATCAACAAGGCCGCCCCAGCCAGACTGTTCAGATTATTACCACGGCGCCCAAAAACTATTCCTGCCAGACCGATCAGCGCCATAACGGCAGCCCGGGCTATTGATGGCTGCCTGCCTACTATTATAGCATAAAGCAAAATAACGAGTGCAGCACCAGCAGCGGCAGTACGTGCAGAGAACCCCAGGCATCTAAAACCGGCAATGACACAGCCCAGAATAAATGCCACATGAAGACCGGACACTACCAATGTATGGATTGTTCCTGTTCTACGGAAAGCATCTGACAGCTCTGTATCTATAGCTGAACCATCCCCCAGCACCATAGCGTTCATCAGAGCTGCCTGCTCCTGCCCCAGCGTACGCCTGTTAATATCCAGAAGACGCTGCCTTAGCCTGTGCAATCCTCTATTCCAGGCACTGGAAGCAGCTTGCCCGGTGATCTCCATATAGTCGCCCAGCAGAAGATAACGGCCATGTCCAAAGGAGATCAGGCGTCCGTTGACTTGCAGCAAATCATTCCAGGCAGGCAATTCAGCCCCCCTGATTATCAGACGTAATGGAGCCTCCCAATGGTTCTCTCTGCCCTCATGCCAGAGTTTCAACGCTCGGCCGGTGATATAGAGCTTTCCTTCCCTCTTCACCGGATTCTCCGTCACTTTGAAGAGAAGCTCAACCTCTCCATTCTGACCTGGCGGAGTAACGGTCCGGCCATAGCTCTCCGAGCGTGCAGCGCCTATAGCAATGAAAAGCAATATTATAAAAAGTGGAAATAACCGATTATCATTAAAAAGAGAAGCAGTTCCTTTTTTATCGGCCCATAGACAGATAGCCGCACCTGATAAGGCAAACAACGCTATCAATATCCAGGCAACAGCCGTCAAAGACAAATAAGGCTGGATTATTATGCCTGAAACAAGCGATACAGCCGGCCATAGCAAGGGATTCATGACAGCCTCAATTTATGCAAACGTGATCTTTGAGCTTATCGTATTTCTTACGGCCTATGCCGGGGATTTTCATCAGATCATCGGTATGGCGAAAGGAGCCGTTCTTATCCCTGTATTCTATAATTTTCCTGGCTGTAGCCGGACCTACTCCCGGCAGGGTGTCGAGCTGTTCTTCATCGGCAGTATTCAAGTCAACAGGCCCGTTTGATAATGCCCCCTTCCCGGAGGATTGAGCCGAGGCGCCGGTTCCCCTGACCGGAATCTCTATCCTTTGTCCATCATGCACCGGCGCAGCCATATTCAAGGCTGAAGTGTCTGCCCAACCGGTAGCTCCTCCAGCCGTCTCAATAGCCTGGTAAACCCGACTGCCCTTAGATAGACGATAAACACCCGGCCGCAAAACGGCACCGCAAACATGCACCAGGCAGATAGTATTATCCTGCTCCGCAATAATTTTGTCGGTATTCAATACAGCAGGGGATATAGTTTCCAGCGGCAGAGTTTCACCCCCGTGCTTAATCAGCGTTCGGTGCCCGATAAGAGCCAGGACCACCGCTGCCACCGCCACAAGCGCTATCTGCTGTTGTCTGCTAAGATTACTCAGCAAAAGATGCCCTCCAAGCTAACAAACAAGCTTTTACAAGTATTATAAACAGGCCTCAACGCTTTGTAGCTTCCGAATCAGGAAGCTACTATATTAACCAGCCTGCCGGGAACTACAACTACTTTTCGCACTGTCAATCCACTTAGAAACTTGGCCGTTCGCTCTGACGACAGCGCTGCTTCTTTAAGACCTTCCTCGCTGATACCGCTCTCCACCGTCAGCCTGTCACGCACCTTGCCGTTTATCTGGACAACAATGGTAATCTCTTCACGATGCAGATATTCCTCACGCCATGTCGGCCAGGGCTGAAGATATGCCATAGTCTCATGCCCCAACTTTTGCCAGAGCTCTTCAGAAATATGCGGCGTGAAAGGTACAAGCAGCATCACTATGGTTTCCAGGCCGTTACGGTATTCAGCCGCATAATCTGCCGAGGCCCGACCGCTTTCCAGATGCGGCAGCTTGTCAGCCATCATATTTACCAGTTCCATAATCGCGCTGATGGCGGTATTGAAATGCAGCCTGATCTCAATATCTTCACTGACGCGCTTTATGGTGCTGTGAATATATCGTCGTAGCTTGCCGAGATCAGCCGCATCATTACTGACATCAGTCCCCTGGCAGCCGTTCAACACAGGCAATGCACTGTTTACCAATCGCCAGATACGGCTGAGGAAACGGAAAGATCCCTCCACGCCACGGTCACTCCACTCCAGATCGCGTTCCGGCGGTGAAGCAAACAAGATAAAGAGGCGTGCAGTATCGGCACCATAGCGCTCTATGATCTCATTGGGATCCACTACATTGCCCTTGGATTTAGACATTTTGGAACCATCTTTGATAACCATGCCCTGAGTAAGCAGATTGGCAAAGGGTTCCGATACGCTCGTCAGTCCTATATCGCGTATGACCTTGGTGAAGAAACGGGCATAGAGCAGATGCATAACTGCATGCTCAATACCACCGATATATTGGTCGACAGGTAACCAGTGGTCAGCACAATCGCGACTAAACGGCGTTCTATCGTTATGAGGGTCTGCATAACGCAAAAAATACCAAGACGAATCGATAAACGTATCCATGGTATCGGTCTCTCTGTAAGCGGGACCACTGCAAACAGGGCAATCCACATCAATAAATTCGCGTGCTTCGGTTAATGGTGATTGCCCTTCTGGAGAAAAAGCCACGTTTTCCGGCAGTATCACCGGCAGGCTCTCCTCCGGCACTGCCTTCCAGCCGCATTTCTCGCAATATACCATGGGAATAGGCGCTCCCCAATAACGCTGACGTGATATCAGCCAATCGCGCAGCCGGTAATTGACATTACGTTCGCCAAAGCCCTGTACGGCAATGTAATCAATGATATCGGACATAGCCTCCCGGTTATTACGTCCGTTAAAGTGCCCGGAATTCATCATAACGCCGTCATCCACATAGGCCTGGGCCATTTCATCCCGGGATGTATCGGGACCGGCAATGACGCGACGCACCGCCAGGCCGTACTGCTGAGCAAATTCAAAGTCTCTCTGATCATGTGCCGGCACAGCCATAACGGCTCCGGTGCCATATTCCATCAATACATAATTAGCCACCCATATGGGAACCTTGGTACCGTTAAGCGGATTTATCGCATATGCACCGGTAAAAACGCCTTCCTTCTCAGCGGTATCGCCACGTTGAGCAGTGGTCCGATGCTGCATGCGCTCAATAAACGCCCTGACTTCTTCTTCCTGAGGGGTACCGCTGGAAAGCTCTTTTGCCAACGGATTTTCAGCTGCCAGGGCCAGATAGGTTACACCGTAGACGGTATCCGGACGAGTAGTGAATACGGGCAATATCTTATCATTCGGTAAACGGAAATCTATACGTGCCCCCTCGCTGCGTCCTATCCAGTTGGATTGCATAATACGAACGCGCTCCGGCCACCCCTCCAGCGTATCCAGATCATTCAGGAGTTCTTCTGCATAAGCGGTGATCTTCAAGTACCATTGTTCCAGTTCCTTTTGAATCACAGGGGTGCCGCAACGCCAGCACTCTCCATTTGCTACCTGCTCATTAGCCAGCACAGTGGCGCAGGCTTCGCACCAGTTAACCTGACCCGAAGCCCGGTAAACCAGATCCTTTTCCCAGAGCTTGGTAAAAAACCACTGTGTCCATTTGTAGTAATCCGGCAGACAGGTTGTCACCTCACGATGCCAAGCATAGCTATAGCCTAATGATTTAAGTTGCTTACGCATATTGGCTATATTGCTTAGAGTCCATTCGGCCGGGTGTACGCCATGCTGGATGGCGGCGTTCTCCGCAGGTAATCCAAAGGCATCCCAACCCATAGGATGGAGTACATTGTACCCACGCATATGACGATAACGGGCCATTACATCGCCGATGGAATAATTGCGAACATGCCCCATATGTATACGCCCGGAGGGATATGGGAACATCTCCAACAGATAGTATTTCGGCTGCTCAGGTTGTAATTCGACCTTGAAGGTATCCTCATCCTCCCAGCGACGCTGCCATTTCTCTTCAATAGCTCGAAAATCGTACTTTTTCATGATTTTCTCCTGTGAGGTAATATTTATTAACTTGTATTTATCAGACTTAATCTATCGGTACTTACAAAAATAACTCAGAGAACCTGAGTTATTTTAATCACTTATTAAATGACTATCTTTGCTTCTTAGGCTGGCTTCATCCCGTCTTCCAATATTGCCGTCTGCACTTATATTCAAACTCTTCAGCCTGTTCATTTCTCCACTTCACTTTGAAGCGAAGGATGGTGGAGCTGAGGGGATTCGAACCCCTGGCCTCTTCCATGCCGAGGAAGCGCGCTCCCAGCTGCGCCACAGCCCCACGTGAATATCTAGTATTATATCAGGCAGACCGGATTTGTCAATAAATTGAGCAACCGTTAAGGCTTCTCCAGAGCGTTCAGATTAAATACCGGCACATCGTCCGGATCTATCCTATCGGCTATCAGCAACGGAGAGGTCCGATCTTCCTCCCTATTTATCCAGGAGATGGTGCATTGTAGCGGCTGAGTAAGTCTTTCTCCTTGAAAAGCAAGCGGTGTAATCAGGACAACCTTCTTCATATCGCCGGGCCTGATGGTAAACTCACTGGTAGCCTGGCTGCTGCCACTGCTGGAAGGTTGTTCAGGTCGGTCTGCCTCCGGAAGATCAGTCGGCATATCCATAGGCTGGCGTGATGCCTTTATACCGCCCGGACCTGCAGCATCATCTTTGCCTCCCCGGACCGACTGCACCGGTGTGGCTGGCAACGGCTCTGTATCTGCAGCTGACTGAGAAGCCTGTCCCAAATCGATGGATACCCGAGCTGACTTGACAGTGTAATCTGAAACATTCCTTACCCAGATTACCGGCTGCCACATTACCGGCAAGGCTACCTTGACGTCTGCATCTTCAGGCATCTTGGGAATAATACGGTTTATCCCAACAGCAATAACATCCAATGGCACTACCGAAAGGAAATAATCAATACCCTTGCTATTTGTCGGAAGGACCAGTCGCATATTGGGCCTGTAATAACCCGAATCTATAAGTGCATTGAAGACGGCATCATTAAGCTCATTGCTTCTGCCGGATAACAGAGATTTCAATCTATCACGAGCTAACGTATCATTCTTCTTATCCATATCATTGATAGCAACTTTAAAACGAACAATCTCTAATTTGAGATTTCCAGGGTAATTTCTCAAGCCATAATCCACCCAGGCCATGGCATTAGCATAATCTTTATCCAGCAGATAGCTGTTAACGTAATCGAGACATTCCTCCGGGCTGCTTTCGGCTGCCATAGCCGGGGAAGCGCAAAGAAGCAATACCATTAAAAATATAGTCAGGCGCAAAACAACCCCACCCTTCCTAAGCGACAAATACGCACTCTACGCTTACATCTCTTTCGCAGCCTTGTTAACGGCATTTTCCGCCGCTTCCAGGGTACACTCTATATCCTTTTCCGTATGTGAGAAAGTGACAAAGAGCGGAGAATGATAGAAAACACCCTGTCCGTAAAGATGTTTAATAAAGAGGTTTTTAAAGTGCGCAGCCCCCGGATTATCCGTCGCCGGATTTATTGTCATAGCCGGAGGCAACCCCTCCACACTTAGAATTTCTCCGTTATTGCTGAATATCCTTCTCAGGCCGGTCATAAGTTCTTCTCCACGGTGCCATATCATCTCCAGCACAGGCTTATCACGCATCTCTCGGATAACGGCCAGAGATGCAGCCAGAGATAAGGCCTCTCCGGCATAAGTAGTATCTATCTGTAGTTCAGGCACCAGTTTCATCAAATCCGCTTTGCCGGCATAGGCGGATAGCGGATAGCCGTTGCCCATAGCCTTGGCAAGAGTACACATATCAGGAGAAATCTCAAAAAGTTCCTGTGCTCCGCCCAACGATAACCTAAAGCCGGTAATTATCTCATCGAAGATAAGTACTGCACCATATTCCTTTGTCAGACTTCGTAAACGACGCAGAAAAGATAAGCAGGGTTTCCCTCGAAAGTCATAAGGAATGGTTATAAGGCAGGAAATCTCCTTGCCATGTTCCTGAAAAAGCTGTTCAGCAAAGGCCAGGTTACCATATTCAAGGTCATATATATTTCCCTCTAGGCAGGATGGTATTCCCTTGCTGATGCCCACTCCCTCCTTGGCTACCCACCAATCATGCCAGCTGTTATAGCCGCAAGAAATAACCTTTTCTCGACCGGTGGCAGCTCGAGCCACCCTTACAGCGGCGGCGGTAGCGGCGCTGCCGGTTTTCATTGCACGTACCATCTGCGCACACGGCACCACGTTTGCCAGCATTTCCGCCCACTCCCCCTCAAGAGGAGAGGGCATACTGAAAAGAACCCCCTTCTCCATCTGTGCCCTTACCGCTTCTTCAATGGGAGGATACCTGTAACCCAGGATTACCGGTCCATAAGAAGAGCTATAATCTATGAATTCACGGCCTTCTATATCATAGAGATAACATCCTTCCGCCCGTTCTATGTACCAAGGCATATATCCCAGCATATCCTGCCGCGGCTCTTTGGCATGATTCATAGCTCCGCCGGGTATGTAAGTCCGCGCTCGCTCCGCCAATTGCTCTTCCCGTGTTGTGTTCCTCATGAGATCGACCTCCACTATAAACCGTTTCATTAATAATACCCGGCAAAATTACTGGGTAAACGAGAGGGTTATTCTGCTTTAATAATGCGGCAGTCTGGACATTCTATACCATTCGGCAAGCATCTTTATCAAGAATGATTTAATCCTTGATCATTGCTTGCAATATCCTATCTCGTTATACTTCTTGCATAGAGGGAATAATTATATAAAAAATGACGGCGGTATCATGCGGCATAAATCGATAAATGAATTAATTTCTCTGAAAGGAAGGACAGCACTGGTAACCGGTTGCTCCCAAGGCATCGGAGAAGCGATCGTTTCCAGGCTTGCCCAGGCCGGAGCCTCCTTGATACTGGTAGATATTAATCGAAAAAAGCTGGAAAGAGTAAGAAAAGAAAGATGCGCCTCAGTAAATGCCCTCTGCATGACGGTCGATCTATCTAAAAAAGAGGCTATAGATGCACTATGGCGCGATTTTAAAGAGGATAAACCCGATATACTCATCAACAATGCCGGGGTATATCCCTTTCTGGACTATCTTGAGATGACTGCAGATGCCTACAAAAAAATACTTGATGTAAACTTAAACGCCTCCTTCTGGATGTGCAGAAACTTTATAAAGCAGCGTAGAAAACAAGGTGGTATTATTATAAATATTTCTTCCATAGAAGCCATACTTCCCTTTAAAGAGAATATGGTTTCATATAGTATCAGCAAAGCAGGCATTATTGCTTTAAGCCGTTCTCTGGCTAGAGATTATGCCAAGAACGGCTTTCGCGTCAATACCATATTGCCCGGAGCTATAAAAACTCCAACCACCAAATCTTTGATGCTGGAAGCAATTTTTAAATTTAAGATAAGATTAGCAAAAACAAGCTATCTCTTTAATAATCGTCTGCCGATCGGACATTGGGGAGAGCCGGATGACGTAGCCAGAGCAGTCCTTTTTCTTGCCAGCGATTTATCCTGTTATATCCAGGGAGCATTGCTTCCGGTGGATGGCGGTTTCCTCTCAGCATAAGCGCCAAACTGCAAGACGAACCCTCTCTTTTATCAAGACCGTGCCTGCTCTTTACGCCTGACTAAATCCAAATATCAACTCCGGCTTCTGGCTAGAAAGAAGGAGAGACGCTCCATTTCCGCAGCCAGATCCACATTTATCAGTTGAATACCTTCCGGAGGAGTAAGTCTAACGGGAGCAAAATTGAGTATAGCCTTAATACCGGCGGCAACAGCCAGATCAAAGGCCTCCCGAGCCGCTTTGGCGGGCACGGCCAGGATGCCCATTTGAATATCCTTTTCAACAGCAGACTCCGCCAGCCGGGAAATATCTTCAATAACTATGCCCTCCCACTTCTTGCCGATCTTGGTGATATCGTTATCGAAAGCAGCTACTATATTAAAACCGCGCTCACAGAAACCCTGATAAGCCAGTAAAGCTGAACCGAGATGACCTATCCCCACCAGGGCAACCTTCCAATCCTGATCTATACCCAATATATGGCCGATACGTTGCCTAAGTTCCGCCACTATATAGCCTCTGCCCGGTGTACCGAACTGGCCGAAGTAAGTAAGGTCACGGCGTATCTGCGCCGCTGTATAGCCGGTAAGATCAGATATTTCCTCAGAAGATATAATCCACTCGTCGGGCAATGTAGATAAGGCTCTGTGATAGACGGACAACCTGGACACCGTCAGCGCAGGAACTTTACGAAAAGGCATATAATACCCCACTTTCAAGAAATTGCCGGAGGAGAATTCTCCTGCTTTATTATACCTGCGAAGGGATGATCAGGCAATATAAGCAGTCTGGCCGGCCCTTGTCCTTAAACGAATGCCTGCGCCATGCTATACTGATGACAGGTGATGAATATGTTCAGATACAGAGTTCTTATCTTGTTTATACTGCTGATTGCATCGCTGCCTTCCGTTGCCGCAGCAGAGCGATATCGCTTTATACCAGCCGAGCCGCAACAGGTAGAGAGGATTGCTCCCGTTACACTGGCGGAACCGATATATAAGGTCGTTCCGCCAGCATTGCAGACACGCCTTATCAATATCCTGGGCCAACAGAGGCCCGCATCTGGAAATGAGCCTGGAGATGTCAAAAGAACCGAAGTATTCGTGGGCTTGTCAGGTACAATAGAAAGGGTTACCAGCTTGGATCTGAGCGGTCTGTCCAGGCTAGGTTCGGAGGCATGTGCCGTAACCTTTTTGAAGGGGAACCCTTCGCGGCTGGTAGTGGCGGCAAATTCTGATTACGGCTTATCCAGCGGTCTGCAGAGATTGGATGAATATGTCGATAATAGCAATGGTAATCGTACCATATCCATCTCCAGACTGCTCGATTATCCCTCCTTTCCGATCCGTGGAGTAATAGAGGGATTCTACGGACGCCCCTGGAGCGAACAGGAACGGATAGAAATGTTGCATTTTATGGGACG
>Ga0172382_10008495_pt1 | contig 14293 bp, 12 predicted proteins | sample Leawel138RmetaG_FD_122245 | JGI IMG/M metagenome (GOLD analysis project Ga0172382, IMG submission 122245) | Leachate microbial communities from a municipal landfill in Southern Ontario, Canada - Leachate well 138R metaG | ecosystem: Engineered > Solid waste > Landfill > Unclassified | place...
CCATGAGATCGGTCCGCAAGCGCGTGGCGAGTTCCGCCGCGACCATAGAAACGCCTGGCTTCATAGTTTCCCCATCAGTTCGAGCGCCGCCCTGTCCTGCGAATTGCGCAGCCACCACGCCGCATAGGCGTGGATCACTTCGCGTCCGCTGCCGCTTTCCCAGACATGGGCGCACGCATCCCAGATCGCCTGCGCCTTCACGCAGATGAACAATTCCCACCAGGCAAGCGCTTCCGGATCGGCGGCGAGGCCGCTGGCCTCCTCCCATATCCGGATTGCCTCCTCGCGCGTGGCGAGGCCGGAGCGCCGGTCGTTCTTGCCGAAGGAAAAGGTGCGGGTCATGCTCCACGCGAGATCCTCCAGCGGATCGCCGCAATGCGCCATTTCCCAGTCGAGCACGGCTTTCAGATTGCCTTCGTCGTCATAGAGGAAATTGCCGGCGCGGAAATCGCCATGCACCAGAGCCAGCTTCTGCGCGACCGGCTGCCAGCGATAGAGCTTGCGGATCGCCGCGCGGATGATCGGCTGCGGGCCGACATCGTGCCGGTCGAGATAGGCCACCCAGTAATCCAGCTCCTGACGGGCGGTATTCTCCCGGGTCGCCGGGCGAGTGAACGAAAGGTCGAGCCGTTCGGCCGGAACGGCCGCCAGCCTGCCCATGGTCGACCACATCTCCTGCGCCACCTTGGGCAATCGGTCGGCCCATTCGGGCTGCTGCAGCTGATATTCGCTGTTGTGGAAGCCGCGCAGATCCTCCGCCAGGGAAATGGCGCCGCCCAGCGGTTCCGGATCCTCTTCCAGCAGGATCATTTTCGGAACGGGGATGCCATGCCCGTAGATCGCCCGATAGGCCTCGAATTCATGCCGACGGTCGCTGTCCACGTTCGAGGCTGGCGGGTCGCGCCGCAGAATGACCTTCAACGCCTCACGCGCGCCGGCCCCGTCGACATAGGAAAGATCGAAGCGAAACGTCTCGCGCGACGCCCCCATCGGCAGGCGATGCAGGCCCTCCACCTTGATCTCGCGCCACTCCGGCTTTTGTCCGGCCAGATAGGCGGTGAGATCGGCCTCCGTGATTTCCTTCATGCATCCCGTCCCGACAATATTGTTGGACATGGATAGACTTGGGAACATCGGCCGGGCAACAACGGAATCCCGTCCCTATGGGCGCGGGACGATCGACCTAGAGTAGCGCATTACCTGCGACCTTGCCGGAAAGGGCCTGAACGTGCTGATCAAATATGACGACTATCCGCTCCACCAGACTGCGGAACCGCTGTCATACATCTCCACCAGCGAGCGGAATTTCTACGCGCGCTACTGGTATAACGGCTATGATTTCGACGGAGAATTCTACATCGGCGTGGCCTTTGCCGCCTATCCCCACCGCGAGGTGATGGACGGCGCGGTTTCCATCGTCCGTAAGGACGGCACCCAGGACAGCTTCCATGCCTCGCGCCGCCTGCGCGGCGACCGGACCGACCTTTACGCCGGCCCGATGCGGCACGAAATCGTCGAGCCGATGCGCACGGTGCGCGTCACGGTGGAAGAGAACGACAGCGGCTTCAGCTGCGACCTGACCTTCCACGCCAGCACCGTCGCCCATGAAGAGCCGGCCGACCATGTCAAGCAGGGCATCCGCACGGTGGCGCAGATGAAGCGCTTCAGCCAGTTCGGCCGCTGGGAAGGCCACGTCACGGTCAATGGCCGGCGGCAGGAGATTTCGCCCAGGACCACTTACGGCACCAAGGACCGTTCCTGGGGCTGGCGCTGGACCGGCGAATCCGAACAGGGCGTTTCGCGCGATCAGCCCGAACAGTTCTTCTGGCTATGGGCGCCGCTGCATTGGGAAGATCGCTGCACCCATTGGGGGCAGCACGAATATGCCGACGGCGCGCGCTGGAAACAGTTCGCCCAGATCTTCCCGACCCATCCGATCAAGGGCGATTTCGACACGCTGAAGGAAGGCGAGGTCAAGGAGATCATCTGCGGCCCGCACCGCCTGACATTCGTGCCGGGAACCCGCCTGCTGGGGAAGTCAGAGATCGACATGATCTATCCTGACGGCCGCACCGAGACATTCACGCTGGAGCCCCTGCTGCGCTATCACATGATCGGGACCGGCTATAACCACCCGGAATGGGGCCATGGCTTCTTCAAGGGGGAAGAAGCCTATGCGCTGGAAAGCTGGAACATCAACGATCTGGATGTGAACGCGCCGCGCTATCTCCACATGCAGCACGTGGTCCGCGCGACTTGCGGCGACAAGGTGGGTGTGGGCGCGCTGGAGCAATACATCACCGGCCCGCATGAGCGCTATGGGCTGAAGGGCTTTCTCGACCCCTATCAACCTTGAAGCGCAGCGGCGTCAGGCCTCGAATATCCTGACGCCGTCCGCTTCGCCGGAGTGCGCTTCTTCCCCGCGCCGCGCGATCTCCGCCAGGATCGCATCGTCGGCGGTGAAATCATATTCGTAGCGGCTGCGCCCTTCCTCGCTGAACCAGCGATAGGAATCGGCCAGCCCGCTGCGCAGGTCGAACAGCGGCTCCCAGTCCAGTTCCCGCCGCGCCTTCTCGATCGAGAAGATCATACTGCCATGCCGTGCCTCCAGCCAGTGCCCCACCGGCGAACGCATCTCGGCGGGCAGGCCGCCCGGCATGGCGATCAGCCTGGCTTCCACTCCCACCGCTTCCCCCATCAGCCGCATGTAGCTGGAAATGCTGCAATAGTCCGATCCGGCGATATTGTAGATCTGGCCGGCCGCGCGCTCATTGCCGAGCACGGAAGCAAGCGCCCGCGCCGCGTCACGCACATGGATGAAATGTACGATCGCTTCGGTCTTGCCGGCCAGCAGGAGCGGGCGGCCTTCCTCGAGCCGGCGGAAGGTCCCCGGCTCGCGAGTCACGAGCGGGCTCATCGGGCCAAGGCTATGGCTGATGCGCATGACGCTGTAAGGCAAGCCGTTCTCGCGTCTCTCCTTCTCCAGCAAGGCTTCGCACCTCACCTTGTCGTATCCGTAGCCGCCGTAGAAGATCGGGTCCGGCTTGTCCGCCAGCGCGGCATCCTCGGTCACCGGCAGCGCATCCGCCCATCGGTAGGCTGCAATCGAGCTGGTGAACACGAAATGCTTCACCCGGCCGCGAAACAGCTCCACCGTGGGCGCCAGCTGGTCCGGATTATAGGCCGTGTTGTCGAACACCGCGTCGAAGGAATCCCGCAGCGGCCCCACCACATTCTCCAGCACGCCCGGCTCGTGCCGGTTACCGTGCAGGCGCGTGACCCCTGCGGGAAGCGCGGCGGGATGGCTGTTGAGCACGGTCACCTCATGCCCCCGCTCCGCCAGCTCATGGACGAGATTGAGGCCGATATACCGGTTGCCGCCAAAGACCAGAACTCTCATCCCCACTGCCACTTCTCCCGAATCCGGCCTGCATCGTCTCAGCCTTCGCGAAAAAGCCAAGTGACGAATTTCCCTCATTCATACCGGATTGGCAGCGATTCCCGAAACCTCCGCTTTCGATTGAAAATCGGCTCGTTTCCCAATATGGTCGGACGAAATTGATCGAATACAGTTCGACCGCGCTTAACGGCGCATGAGGAGGGGAAACATGCTGGTTTCAGCGGACATTGCCGAACGGTCGGATCAGATGGTTTCCGCCTGCGGCCTCGACACGCTGTCGATCTTCTTCACCGATCGTTCGGCCCATTCCGAAACCGTGACCTATCTCCATCATTGCGGCGTCTCCCCGGCCGCGCAATATGCCTATCAGCACGGCCGCGTGTTCCGGCACGATCCGTTCACCCGCATCGTCGACCAGTCCGACCGCAGCGGCAAGCTGATCTGGTGGGAAGACCGGCGGCTGAGTTCGGCGGCCCGGGCGGCGGAGCATTACAAGTCCTTCATAAACTACTACTCGGTCGATGTGGTCGGAGCCTGGGTGCAGCAATTGCTGCCGGACTTCATCCTGGTCATCGGCGCGCATTGCAGGAACGGAAGCCATCACAAGAGCGATGTCGCCCGCCGCCTGTTCCAGCATGAGATTTCCGCGATCTCGCAAATGGTGGTCGGCCAGCTGCTCGAAGAAACGCTGAGCGGCGCGGGCGGCCGGGGCCTACTGCGATCGGTGCTGTCGGAGAACAGGCAATGGTCGCCGGATAACGCGATGACCGCGCTGTCGCCGCGCGAACGCGAGATTGCGAGGCTGGTGAGCGCCGGAAACCAGAACAAGCAGGTCGCCTATATGACCGGCATCTCCGAATTCACGGTCGAGAACCATTTGCGGAAGATCTATCGCAAGCTGGGGGTCCGCAACCGGGCGGCGATGACCGCGAGGATTCACTCCGCGACCACCTATCAATAGCCCAGCCGTCCAGCGGCACGGACAGATCGCGACAAGGCGCAATCCGCGAAAAAGACGGCCGGCCGCGGGAGGAAAAAGCTGCGGCCGGCCGCTAAGCCCGTCAGAAACTATAGCGGGCGGTAATCCCATAGCTGCGCGGCGGGGCGTGCAGCATGTAGTCATATCCGAAGGCGCTGCGCAGGTTCAGGCCATACATGAAATACTTCTTGTTCAGCAGGTTGGTCGTCCACAGCCGCAAGGCGAACTGATCGCTTTCCCAGCCGAGATTGCCGTTGACCAGGAAAACATCCGGCGCGTGCAGGTTCTGGTTCCCGTCCTCGTTGTTGAAGGGCGAGAAATACTGCTTGCTGGTGTAGACCACGTTGGGCGAGAACACGATATTCCCGGCGCCCAGCGGCGCGACGGTCCAGTCGAACCCGGCATTGATCGTCACTTCGGGAGCATTGGGCAAGGTGTTGCCATCGAGATTGACTCCCGAAAGCGTCAGCTTGTCGTATGTCGCATCCAGATAGGTGAAGCCGAGGTTCGCATCCAGGCCACTGAACAGGCGCGCGTTGACTTCCAGCTCCACGCCCTTGATGGTCGAGCCCGGCGCGGAGCGGATGAAGCCCGTGGTGCCGATCACTTCGTTGAGCTGCTGGTTCTTGTATTTCGTGAGGAACGCCGCCGCCGTCAGATTGGCGCGCCCGTCCAAGAAGCGCGTCTTCAGCCCGACTTCATAGGCATCGACCTTTTCCGGCGGAACGAAGTCGATCGGGTTTCCGGCGTAGAACTGGCTGCTGAACGAGCCGGCGCGATAGCCACGGCTGTAGTGGCCGTAGATCATCGCTCCGCCATCGAACGTATAGTCCAGCCCGACCTTGCCGGTCAGGCGGCTGCTCTTCTGCTTCTTGGCCGCTTCCGGAACGATCGTGCCGTCCGGCAGGATCGCGCCGTGGGTGAAGGTGATCGACGCCGCATCCGGATCGGCCGGATCGAAATCATAGGTCGAGAACGGCGGCGAAGTGACCGGGTCCGCGAATTGGGTGAGGAAGGAATAGGCGTCGCTGTGCCGGTTGGTATCCTTGGTGTAGCGCAGCCCCAGGGTGAAGCCGAGGTGATCGCCGAATTTCTGGTTGATCTGCGCGAAAGCCGCATAGGATTTCCGCACCTGGATATAGTGCTGGTAGAAATAGAGCGTGCTGACGAGCCGGTAGCGATCCTCGTTGTTGATCTTGTCCCAGCCGTAATAGACACCGGCCTGCACATTCGTGTGGTCGGAATCATACATCAGCTTCAGTTCCTGATTGAACTGCTTGTAGACATCCCCGTAATTGGTCTGGAGGAAGCCGACGACAGGCGTGCCGGAGCCTTCCTGCGACAGGTTCTGACGCGACCAGTCGTAGGCGGACAGCGACTGGATCGAGAAATTGTCGCTCAGCTCGTAATTGATCGTCAGTTGCGCCCCGGCATTGGCGATATCGTTGAAGCCGAGATCCGGCTGGTTCGTCTCGAAGAAACTCAGATTGTCGTTGGAGCGAAAATAGCCGGAAATGCCCGAATTGTCGTTGAGGTGATAGGCGGCCGCCTGCGTCGGCTTACCCTTGCTGCCGGTGAACTTGAGCATGACATCCAGCCGCTCGTCCGGCTTCGCCCGGATGATGAGCCGTCCGGCGATCGAATCCTTCGAATTCGCGTCGGGCTGGCCGGGATAGATATTCTTCACGAAGCCATCCGCCTCGACATAATTGGCCGATGCGCGAAAGCCGAGCTTGCCCTCGATCAGCGTGCCCTCGACCGCGCCCTGTCCCCGCACTTCCTGGAAGCGGCCGTAACCGGCTTCGAGATAGCCGCGCGCGCCGGCCTCGAGACTGGGCTTGACCGAGATGAAGTTGATCGCGCCGCCGGTCGTGTTGCGCCCGTAAAGCGTTCCCTGCGGGCCACGGACGGCTTCCACCCGTTCCAGATCGTAGAGCTGGAGACCATGCATGGTCCGGGCGCTGAGATAGTTGTCATCGGTATAGATGCCGACCGGCGACACCTGGTTCGCGCCATATTCATTGCCCACGCCGATGCCGCGCATGGTGAAGTTCGGCTGCGCATCGCCGAAGGCGCTGGTGACCTGGAGCGAAGGCACCGAGCCGCTCAGGCCGAAGGTGGAGGTGATGCCCTGGCGGGCCAGATCGTCGGCCCCGAGCGCCGACACCGCGACAGGCACTTCCATCAGGGATTCGGAGCGGCGCTGCGCGGTGACCACGATTTCGCCGAGCCTGCCGTCATTCTCGTCCACGCCGCCTTGCGCGCCCTGCGCCAGCGCCGGCGTGCCCAGACATGCGGCCGACGCGCATAGCGCGCAGGTGATTGCCCTCAATCTTCTCATTGTAATCCTCCCTCTATTCCGCCGATATTACGTTGAATAATTTTGTCCGACGATTTTGCCGAAATGTATCGCTTGCCCTTCCAGGTATGGATTTCCGTTCAGCCTCCTCGATCAATCGAAAACGGAACTGGCCGCCGCGCATTCACGCCCGGTCGAAGGACCGAAGGCGGCGCTATTCCGCGATGACTACGGTACACAAACCGGCCATTTCGCAATCCTGACGGATTCCCGTCATCGATTGCGCCAGCATCGGGCCAGCACCGGATAGTCAAGTTGGGGGATGGAGGCCTTGCCGGGCCTTAGCCGGGTATATTCGTTTCACAGAATACAGCAGGATTATGATTAGCGGGAAACAGCTTTATTTATCATGATTATATCACCCGGATTATCCGCCGCCGGGAAATCGAAATCTTCTCGGTTATTTCCATCCATATCGGCGAGATGTCTGTCCTATCCCCGGATTGAACAGGTTGCAGGGGTCCAGCGCCCGATAATGGCGAGCCAGCGCGGGCTTGGCCGCATAGATATGGCCCACATTGTGCTCGGCCGGATATTCCGCGCCCCGCGCTTCGAGCGCCGCCTCCATATGGCGCTTGAAGGCGCCGAGATCGGCGCCCTTGCGGATGATGTAATCCTGATGGAACACATGGCAGAAGAAGTGCCCGTAATAGAGGATCTTCTCGGCGGACTGCGCGATCTCGTCCGGAAGCGTCTCGAACCAGTCGCGGTCGTCCCGGCGCAAGGCGATGTCCAGCGCGACGATATCCTCCACCTGCCGGGGGTGCAGCGCCCGATAGCGGATGGCCGCGCCCGCGACCGCAAAGCGCTGCAGGAATGCGGCGTCGGCTTCCTCCCCGGTGCATTCGATGTAATCGAGCGAGAGCTTCCCGGCAGCGGCGGAGAGGTAGGCGTGCGCTTCGCCAATGCCCTCTCCCGCCATCTTGAGGATCAGATGATGCTCGAAACGATCGCGGAACTGCTTCAAGCGCACAGGCAGGTGATCCGGAAACAGCCGGGACACGGCCTGCAGGACCCTGTCGCCGAAATTGGCCTCGGCCGGCAGCCTGTCGAAAAGCCGCTTCACGCCGAACAGCGCGGGCAGGCGATCCGTGCCGAGGTGGCGGATCGCAAGGAAGGTGTCCTTGCCATATTCCGTCGCCATGTCGAACGCATCGCGATGGACATATTCTCCCGAGACGGGGAGCGAGGCGAACCCGCCGAGGATCGAGCGGCGCAATTCCGCAAGGGCGGCGGTGTCGTTCGTGCCGATATAGAAGGTCTGCGTCTCGGCATCCCTGGGAAAGCTATCCAGCCGCACGGCGAAGAGCATGATCCTGCCGGCGCTGCCCGAAGCCTCGAACAGCCGCGAAGGGTCAGCGTTGAAGCGCGCGGGCGAGCTGGCGTCGATATGCCGGACATGGTCGCAATATTCGTGATCCGATGCGCGGCGATCATTCGATGCAAGGATGTCGGCGGCCGTGAATGCGCCCTTTTCCAGCCGGTCCAGAATGGCTTCCGGCTCGTCGCCCAGCCCGATCCCCAGATGATTGACGAGATGGAGCGCCCCATGCTCATCCAGCGCCGCATAGAGCGCCAGCTCGGTATAGGCGGGGCCGCGGCGGACCAGCGCGCCGCCGGAATTGTTGCAGATGCCGCCGAAGACCGATGCCCCGATGCAGGACGAGCCGATCACCGAATGCGGCTCCCGCCCGAGCGGCGCCAGCGCCCTTTCCAGATCATACAGCGTCGCGCCCGGCAGGCAGACCACCTGCCTGCCCTCGTCGATCAGATGCAGCCCCTTGATCCTCATCGTGTTGATGAGGATCACCGGACGATCATATTCCCCGAAAGGCGTGGAACCGCCGGTCAGCCCGGTGTTGGCGGCTTGCGGGATCACGATCACCCCGGCCGCCACGCAGATCCGCAGCACCCGCCACTGTTCCACCAGACTGCCGGGGCGCACCACCGCCAGGACCGGCCCTTCGCCCACCCGGCAACCCGTGGCGAAGCGGCTTGTCCCGGCTTTCCCGGTCAGGACATGCCGCCGCCCCACGACCGAGCGCAATCGCTCGATTACCGCAGTGCTGTCCGCCCCCGCCGATCCCTCAGGCGCAAGCCGTATGTCGATATCGCTCGCCAGCGCCTTTGCCATCACACTTCGTTGCGCGCCATCAGCCCGGCAAGGTGATCCGCCTGGCGGATGGCCAGCGCCACGATGGTCAGCGTCGGGTTCTCGGCAGCGCCGGTGGTGAACTGGCTGCCGTCCGAAATGAACAGATTGCTGATCTCGTGGCTTTGCCCCCAGCGGTTGACCACGCCATCCTCGGGCTTCTCGCTCATCCTGTTCGTGCCCAGATTGTGGGTCGAAGGATAGGGCGGCGTCAGGAGGGTGCGCCTGGCGCCGACGGCCTCATAGACCGCCTGCCCCTGCCTGTAGGCATGGTTGCGCATGGCGATGTCGTTTTCGTGATCGTCATAATGCACATTGGCGACCGGCATGCCGAACTGGTCCTTCACCTCGCCGTTCAGCGTGATGCGGTTGGTGGCGCGCGGCATGTCCTCGCCCACGATCCACATCCCCGCCATGTAATCGAATGCATCGACGGCGGCGGTAAAGTCGCGGCCCCAGCTGCCGGGATCGAGGAAGGCGCCAAGGAACGGCAGCCCGAGCGAGATGGTTTCCAGCTCGTAGCCGCCCACGAAACCCCGGCTGGTATCGAGCCGCGCTTCGTCGCGCGCAATTCCCGCCATCACCGTGCCGCGATGCATATGCACCGGCTTCTCGAAGATGCCGTAAACCGACCCGGTCGTATGCCGCATGTAGTGGCGGCCCACATGACCCGAATTATTGGCAAGGCCGTGCCGGAACATGCTGCTCTCCGAATTGAGCAGCATCCGGGGACTTTCGATCGAATTGCCGGCCAGCGCCACGACCCGCGCTTTCTGGCGCTGCAGGGCGCCGGTCCTGTCGGCATAGACGACGGCCGTGACCTTGCCGCTCGCGTCATGCTCGATCCGCAGGACATGGCTTTCCGGGCGCACTTCCAGCCGGCCCGTCGCTTCGCCCTTGGGAATCTCGGTATAGAGTGTCGACCATTTCGCCCCGGTCTTGCACCCCTGGAAGCAGAAGCCGAGCTGCTGGCAACTGCCGCGCCCGTCGCGAGGCTGGCTGTTGATGGACATGTTGCCGGTGTGGACATCCGTGTAGCCGATGCGGGTAGCACCGGCATGGAATACCTTGAAATTGTTGTTGCCCGGCAGGCGTGGGATACCGTTGGTGCCGGTTGTGCCCATCTTCTGTTCCGCCTTGGCATACCACGGTGCCATTTCGGCCCCGTCGATCGGCCAGTCGAGCAAGGCGGCATCCTTGATCTCGCCGTAGTGGGTGCGCGCCTTCCACTCATGATCCTGGAAGCGCAGGGAAGCGCCCGCCCAATGGGTGGTGGTGCCGCCCACGGCCTTGACGATCCACGCCGGAAGGCCCGGAAAGTCCTGCGCGACCCGCCAGCTGCCGGAGGTGGTGCGCGGGTCCCTCCAGGCGAGCTGCGCGAAACTTTCCCATTCATTGTTCACGAAATCCTGGATCTCGTAGCGCGCGCCCGCTTCGAGGCAGACCACCTTCACGCCCTTCTGCGCAAGCTCGTTCGCCAGCGTGCCGCCGCCCGCTCCGGAGCCGATGACCACGACGACGGAATCGTCATCAAGATCGAACTTTCCAGCCATTATCCTGCCCTCCCCGCGCCCGCTTATGCCGGCAGCCAATCGAGATCGTCGAAGCCGCGATGGAGGTATCCGCCCTTTTCGGCGGACGAGCCCTCGTAGCCGAAGTTCGCCCATATCTCTTCCTGGTTGTAGAGCGCGGTAATCATGCTGGACCGCATCGCGCCGAAGAAAGGCGATCCCGCCTTTTCCAGGGACTTGAGCACTTCGACGCGATCCTGTTCCTCCGCAATCGAGAGATATGGCACGCCCTTCAAGGCGGATGCCGCCGCGTCCAGCTCACCCACCCCTTGCCCCAGCGTGACTTTCCCGTCCGCGTCACCGGCCAGTTGCTCGTCGATGATCGCCACCGCGATTTCGTAGATGGAATCCGGCAGGCGGTCGTGCGGATAGAGGTCGCGCGCCATCCTGACCAAGGCAGGCATGGCGAAGGCCGGCGCGGTCTTGAGCGCCTCCGCCGCATGGGCCTTGCCGGAAATCACCGGGCTGGCCGCAAGCAAGGCGGCTGTCCCGGCCGAGCGGCCGATGAAATTGCGCCTGCTCATCACGTCGATCCTGTCAACGGTCCGCATCTCACCCTCTCCTGTTTGTTCTGTTCATGGGCGTTCAGTTCAGACGTATCGGCCGTGGTGCTGGAGCACCTCGATCTTGTAGCCGTCGGGGTCCTGAATGAAGAAGAAGCGCGCCATCAGCGATCCTTCGCGGAAGAATTCCTTGATCGGCTGCGGCGCGATCCCGGCGGCTTCCATCCGGGCGTGTTCCGCATCCAGATCGGGCACGGTGACGGCAATGTGCCCATAGCCATCGCCATGGGTGTAAGGTTCCGCCCGGTCATGGTTGATGGTCAGTTCCAGTTCCACGTCGTTCTCCGGGTTGCGGAGATAGACCAGGGTGAAGCCGTCGAACGGATAGCGGTCGGCCACCTTGAGGCCGAGTGCCTTGTCGTAGAAACCAACCGATTTCTCCTCATCCAGCACGCGGATCATGGAATGAATGTATTTCGCCATGGAATTGGCCCCTATCTTGGAAGTGTATTGAGATAATCGATGATGGCCCGGCGCTTCGCGGCATCGGCCTGCGAATAGACCATGGTCGTGCCGCGAACGGTCGTGCCGCTGTCGGTCAGCCACTTGTCCATGCTGTCCCTGGTCCAGGTCAGTCCGCTCTTCCTGAGGGCGGGGGAATAGCCATATCCGCGCTGGCTTGCGGCCTTGCGCCCGATAATTCCGGCAAGCGAAGGACCGACCCGGGTCTCGCCGGGTTTTGTTGCGTGGCATGCGCCGCATTGCTGGCCGAACAGCTTTTCGCCGGACACGGGCTTGGCCTTGGGAACCGCCATCTGCGCGGATGCGGGAATGGAAACGATGGACATGAAGGCGGCACTGAAAATGCATAAGGCTGCACAGCGCATGGCTGCTCGATCGGACAATCGCTCTCTCCCTCGGGCCATTCCGGCATTCGCGTTCATCGCAGCAAAGATCGTGCCACCGGGACGGCACTGACCCCAAGGATAAATAGTCATCTGTTTTTCATGAGAATTTACGAGAAAATCAAAAGTGGCCGATCACCGGCAACCGCCTGGTTGTGTCAGGCCGGTGACACAATCAATGTGTCAGCTGTTTCAGCCGCTCCCCTGAAACATCCGGAGATTCCACCCGGCGTTTCCCACTCTTCGCAAGAGCCGCTTCCGCCTGTATAAGTCATGCAGCTTGATCGAATGGCGCAGGCCCGGCCGCAAGAACGAGGCGTGACCCATCGGGGAGGAAGAGCTTGGAACCAGGCAGCATAGCCATCCATGACGCAGCCAGTTCTCTCGATCGGATTTTCGAGCAGAGCATGCGCGAACTCGATCATTCCTGGGAAGCGTTTCTGGGCGGCGCATCGCGCGAGAAACTGGCCGCGCGCAGCCCGATCATCGATTCCTAGGAACGCTGCCGCGCCGCGCAAGTGAATCTGTCCATCACCAACGCGCCGCTCCTCGGCATGGATGGATTTGAGACCCGCAGGCACGAGAACCGATCGCTGCTCGAGGCGTCGGCCGATACGCTGGCCGACGCCGCCCGCATGTTGCATGATACCAATGCGATCATGCTCGTGACCGATGCCGAAGGAATCGTCCTGGAAGTCGCGGGGGATGCCGCGGCTGCGCGGGCGGGCATGGATATAGCGCTCAGCCAGGGGGGCGATTGGAAAGAGCGTTCCGCAGGCACCAACGGGATCGGCGTGGCGCTCGTCGCGGCCCGGCCCATGCTGGTCCATGCCGGGGAGCATTATTGCGAGCGGATGAAGGAATGGAGCTGCGCCGCGGTTCCGATCACCAGCCCGGTCGACGGCAGCATGGCCGGAATATTGAACCTCTCCGCCCGCAGTCAGGATGCCAACGGCAGCCTTGTGTCGCTCGCCGTGTTCAACGCGCATCGCATCGAGCAGGCGCTTGCGCACCAGGCGGAAGTCATGCGCCGGCGCTTGCTGGAGGCGGCACTGGAACGCCCCGTGGCGCAGGATCACGGCCTGCTGCTGCTGGATAGCGCGGGCCGCCTCACCTATGCTTCCAGCCTCGCCGCGAAACTGCTGCGGGACAGGCTGGCCCCGCCTTCGCCCCAGATCATATCCGGCCAACGCGTGTTCCAGCCATCGGACACGGTTTCCGACAGTCTTTTGCCGGGCATAGCGAACGACTGGATCGAGCCGGTCTATCTCGACGGCGAAGTCGGCGGCTATCTGGTCACCGTTCCTTCCGCTCTCCGTGCGCACAATCGGAAACGGCACGAGCGGGCCGGCGACGAGACGGATCCCAGCCGAAGCAGCTTTGCCGCGATCGTGGGGCAAAGCCCCCAAATCCAGGCCACCATCGACCGCGCGAGAAAAGTCGCTCGCCTTAAATTGCCGGTGCTGATCGAAGGGGAAACCGGCGTCGGCAAGGAGCTGTTCGCACGGGCCATCCACGGCAGCGGGGCGACCGCGAACGGCCCCTTCGTGACCTTCAATTGCGGCGCGGCATCCCGGGAACTGATCGCCAGCGAATTGTTCGGCTATGGCAAGGGCGCCTTCACCGGGGCGAATGCAGAGGGACGGAAAGGGCGCTTCGAGCTGGCCGACGGCGGCACGCTTTGCCTTGACGAGATCGGCGAACTCCCCCTCGACCTTCAATCCTACCTGCTCCGGGTGCTGGAAGAAGTCGCACTCACCCGGCTCGGGGAGAACACGATCCGCCGGGTGAATGTCAGGGTCATCGCAATGACCAATCGCGACCTGCGCCAGGAAGTGGCGGCAGGGCGGTTTCGCAAGGACCTGTTCCACAGGCTTGCGGTGGTGAGCATCGGCATTCCGCCCCTGCGCGAGCGGGACGGAGACATGGAGAGGCTGGTGGAGCACTTCCTGCCGCTGATCGCGAAGAAGCATCAATGTGCCCCGATTTCGTTCTCCCCTGCCGCTCTCGCGCGGCTGCGTTCGCATGATTGGCCGGGCAATGTGCGGGAATTGCGCAATGTCATCGAAACGGCGACGCTCTTTGCCGAGCACGGCCTTGCTGATGTCGATTGCCTGCCGGCCCATTTGGCCATGCCTTCCCCTGCCTGCGCCCCGGGCAGCGAGGCGATCCGCCATCCCGGGCAGGAGCGTCAGGCCATCGAACAGGCGATAGCTGCTTGCGCGGGGAATATCTCCGCCGCGTGCAAGGCGCTCGGCATATCGAGATCCACGCTTTACCGCCGCATGGCCCGCAATGGGATCGACAGAACGGCGCTGAGGGCCGCCAACTGAAATAAGTCAGCTGTACGAAAAACTTTCGCGCGGCCCTTGCGCATCGCCGAACTCCTGCGATAGGTCTTCGCCCCAGCCACCCAGACGACAA
>Ga0172382_10008496_pt1 | contig 14292 bp, 11 predicted proteins | sample Leawel138RmetaG_FD_122245 | JGI IMG/M metagenome (GOLD analysis project Ga0172382, IMG submission 122245) | Leachate microbial communities from a municipal landfill in Southern Ontario, Canada - Leachate well 138R metaG | ecosystem: Engineered > Solid waste > Landfill > Unclassified | place...
CTGATGGATTACCTGCTGTGGTATAATACGGAGAAGCCCCATCGGGGCTTGCCGGACAAGCAGCCTCCACTGCGCTATCTGCTTGCTTCTGCCGGCTTGGAATTACAACAGTCCAATATGTTAATGGACCTCTACACGCTATTGACACCGGCAGAGCTTTCTGATAACATCAAGAATTAATTACAGGCTATCAACAAAGGATGTTTCCGCAGCTTTCCTATCTGTTCCGAAAAAGGCGCAGAGCATAAAGGCACAGAGGCACAAGGGGTTGAGGCCCGTTCGTAATGCTACCCATAAGGACTTTTAATCTTTCATGGTGGCGCCTACGGCGTCATAGAAGGCGGGCTGAGGATGTCAGCCCGGCGACCTTGAGTTTTAAAGTTTGAACTGCGCTCGTAGAACGCATTTTCAATCGAATAAGGAAATGGGGGATTCCCGATGCATTTAACTGTTGGACGCGGCCGGACGGCACGCAGGGCGTACGGCTTTGATGAGATAGCCATTGCTCCTTCTACTCTTACCATCGATCCTGAAGATACCGATATTTCCACCTCAATAGGTGATGTAAAACTCGATGTTCCCATATTGGCCGCAGCCATGGACGGCGTGGTGGATGTTCGTCTGGCTGCAGAAATGGGGCGTCTGGGCGGATTAGCGGTGCTCAATCTTGAGGGGATTCAGACCAGATATGAAGACCCTGTTGCCGTAATCAACAGGATAACAGCTGTTTCGTCGGAAGAAGTTGTGGCTTTGATACAGGAGATATACCGTGAGCCTATTAAAGAAGAGCTTATCAGGCGTCGCATAAGAGAGATGAAAGAGAGCGGTATTACGGTAGCCGTTTCTTCGTCGCCGCTGAATGCTGAACGTTTCGGCACCATAGCCGCAGAAGAGGGCGTAGATCTTTTCGTGGTGCAGGTAACCGTTACCAGCGTCAAGTTTGAATCCTCCAGGGCCAGCGCCCTATCCTTGGAAAAGTTGTGTGCTATGTTGCCTATGCCTGTGGTAGCCGGCAACTGCGTTACTTATGAAGCGGCTCTGGAGCTGATGCAGACGGGCGTCAAGGGTATTCTGGTAGGCGTCGGCCCCGGCGCTGCCTGTACCACCAGGCGTGTTCTGGGCATAGGAGTGCCGCAGGTAACGGCCGTAGCCGATGCCGCCGCCGCTCGCAATGAGTACCTTGCCGCCACCGGTAATTATGTAGCCGTCATAGCCGATGGCGGTATGAGGACCGGCGGTGATATCTGTAAAGCCATTGCCGGCGGTGCCGATGCTGTTATGATAGGTTCGCCCATTGCCGGAGCTGCGGAAGCGCCCGGGCGTGGATATCACTGGGGTATGGCCACCGCCAGCCCGGGATTGCCGCGTGGAACCCGTATTCGTGTGGGCGAACTGGGAACACTTAAGGATATCCTCTTTGGGCCGGCTAAAACAGATGATGGAACACTCAACCGTGCGGGTGCTCTTAAAACATGCATGGTGACCTGTGGTAAGCGCAACATACAAGAACTACAACAAGTGGAGATAGTTATAGCCCCTTCGCTCCCCTCGGAAGGGAAAGCGAAGCAGTGTGAACAGCACGTCGGGATGGGTAAGTAAGCTGAAAGGAAGAAATGTGATGTCCACGACATCCCAGATGGTAATAATTCTCGATTTCGGTGCGCAGTACAGCCAGTTGATAGCTAGAAGGGTGCGAGAGAGCAGGGTCTACTGCGAGATAATGCCTTACGACACGCCGATAAGCACTTTGAAGAAGAGGGCACCTAAGGCTATTATACTTTCCGGCGGTCCCAACAGCGTTTATGATGAAGGCGCACCGCGTGTGGACCCTCAGCTTTTCAACATAAATATACCGATACTGGGTATCTGCTACGGTATGCAATTGTTGGCTCATGTTCTGGGTGGAAGAGTAGCACCCGGCACAGTCAGAGAATATGGCAAGACCGAGCTGCATGTTCTGGATAACAGCGATTTCTTTATGGATCTTAACAAAGATCTTACCTGTTGGATGAGCCATGGCGATGCGGTAGCCGAGATGCCCCCCGGCTTTGACATTCTGGCGGCCACAGATAATACGCCTATAGCGGCTATGGCCGACAAAGGCCGCCGGTTTTATGGTATTCAGTTCCATCCGGAAGTAGCCCACACTCCATGGGGTGTTGAAGTCTTTAAGAATTTTCTGCATAAGATTTGCGGTTGTTCTCCGAGCTGGACTATGGGCTCCTTTGTCGCGACACAGATAAAGCAGATCAAAGAGCAGGTGGGAAGCGCAGGAGTTATCTGTGCTCTCAGCGGTGGCATAGATTCTGCAGTCACTGCAGTGCTGGTGCATGAGGCCATCAAAGATCAGCTTACTTGCATTTTTGTAGATCACGGCTTTCTACGCAAGGATGAGGCGGAAAAGGTCTGCAGGACCTTCCGCGATAACTATAAGATAAACCTTATACATATTGCGGCTCAGGAGCGCTTTCTCAATCAACTTAAGGGTATATCCGATCCAGAGAAGAAGCGCATGGCCATAGGCAAGGAGTTTATAAGGATCTTTGAGGAAGAATCCAAAAAAATGAAGGGAATGGCCTATCTGGCGCAGGGAACTCTCTATCCTGATGTCATCGAGAGTGGGACCAAGGGCTCTGCTATCATCAAGACCCATCATAATGTAGGAGCCGTCCTTCAGGAAGAGATGGATCTTAAACTTCTCGAACCGCTCAGATACCTTTTCAAGGATGAGGTGCGTAGTGTGGCCGCTGAGTTGGGCTTGCCATCCGATATGATCTGGCGACAGCCCTTTCCCGGCCCCGGGCTGGCTATCAGAGTTATCGGCGAAGTTACCAAAGAGCGCCTTGACATATTGCGGGAGGCCGATGCCATAGTCGGAGAAGAGATAAAGAAGGCGGGCCTTTATCGAAAGGTCTGGCAGGCATTTGCCGTGCTGCCGGTGATCAGGAGCGTAGGCGTGATGGAAGACCAACGTACCTACGCTTATCCGATAGTATTGCGGGCAGTGACCAGTGAAGATGCTATGACGGCCGACTGGGCCAAGCTGCCTTACGAAGTGCTGGAGAGGATCTCCAGCCGAATTATGAATGAAGTACCGGATATCAATCGTCTGGTATATGACATAAGCTCTAAACCGCCATCAACCATCGAATGGGAGTGAGCATCTGTGAATGATAGAATGTCCGACATGATGAGCGATATTGAGGAAATACTGATCTCCGAGGAAGATCTACAGGAACGGATAAAAACCCTGGGTATGCAGATTGCTGCTGATTACGAGGGTAAGGATCTCGTTTTGGTAGGCGTATTAAAGGGAGCAGTGCTCTTTATGGCCGATATAATGAGGTATATCAATATCCCTCTTTCTTTCGACTTCATGGCCATGTCCAGCTATGGAAAAGATACAAAGCCTTCCGGCGTCATGCGTATATTGAAGGATCTGGATGAGGATGTGGAGAGCCGACATGTTCTGATAATAGAGGATATCATAGATACAGGCTTTAGCCTCAGCTATCTAACGGCGAATCTGCGCTCCAGAAACATTGCCAGCCTGAAGATATGCACCTTGCTGGATAAGCCTGATAGACGCAAAGTCAATGTCAAGGTAGATTACAATGGATTCAGCATACCGAATCGCTTTGTTGTGGGCTATGGACTGGATTTTGCCCAGCGTTATCGTAATCTGCCTTTTATCGGAGTACTCAAGCCCGAAGTTTACGGAGGTACCGAAGCTTAATTTTAGACATTTTCTTTTCACCGTTAATATTTTTAGCCTTGCTCCTGCTTTACGCTTGCTTGACGTAAGAGAGATGCCGATCTTTATAGTCGGTATGGTGTAGAATGCTTTGTCAGCAGCTTGAATTAAGGAACAGGAGCTTAGGATATGTCGATCGGCATGCCGGTCCTTTGCTTCGACTAATATGATCAACTGTTTTCTTGATTTTTTATATATCGAATTATTGAGCCATAATTGAAAGGGGAATGAACCTTGGATCGTTCCGAACTTATGTCCAAGAAACTGACTGAACTCTATGCCATTGCCGAAGCCTTGCGTATCAAGAATTATCGGCGTTATCGCAAGGGAGAATTAGTAAACATTATTATGACCGGAGGAGGGGAAGGCTCCTCAGTAAAAAAACCAACCGAGCAGCTGGGAGAGAAGACTTCCCAAAGTCCAAAACACGGACGGCCGCCTCGCACAACATCCGCTCCTATCCAGAGGCAGCCTGTTCAGCAAACCGAAAGTGAGGTTGTTTCTACACCGGAAGTGCCTGTTGCTAAACAAAAAGGCAGGGACAAGGCACCGGCCATGCCGGCAAGAACGGCTCCTTCTGCTATACCGGAATATAATACCGCTCCGATAGCTGCTGCTTCGGCGCCAACCTCCGTGCCAACGGTCCCGCCGGTTTCTGTCTACGAGCCTGCCTATCATCACGAGCCGGTAAGGGTTCTTTACGGCGAGGGCGTATTGGAAATATTGCCCGATGGATATGGTTTTCTGCGTCGTGAGCGCTATCTTCCCGGCCCGGATGATATATATATATCCGCTACACAGATCAAACGTTTTAGCCTTAGAACAGGTGATACCATCAACGGCCAGGTGCGTCCGCCCAAGAATACCGAACGTTATCATGGTTTGTTGAAGATAGAATCTATCAACGGCCATGAACCGGATGCTGTGGGACGTCGTCCGCATTTCGATTATCTGACCCCAATATATCCCGATGAGCGATTGAGATTGGAAATGGAGCCGTCCGAAGTTTCCAATCGTCTGATAGATATTGTAGCGCCTATAGGTAAGGGACAGCGTGGCCTCATAGTTTCTCCCCCCAAAGCGGGTAAAACCACATTGTTAAAAAAGATTGCAAACGGTATAGTCCATAATCATCCCGAAGTAGTATTATTGGTATTACTGGTGGATGAACGTCCTGAAGAAGTCACGGATATCAAGCGTTCCGTTCGCGGCGAGGTGGTTAGCTCTACCTTTGATATGCCGCCGGAGAACCATGCCCAAGTATCGGAGCTATTGCTGGAAAAAGCCAAACGCCTGGTAGAAGAAGGACGGGATGTGGTGGTTCTTATGGATAGTATCACCAGAATGTCCAGAGCCTATAATGTAACTATACCGCCCAGCGGCAGGACACTCTCAGGAGGCCTTGATCCCAGTGCACTCCATAAACCTAAGCGTTTCTTTGGCGCCGCTCGTAATATTGAAGAAGGCGGCAGCCTGACTGTTATTGCCACCGCTCTGGTGGATACCGGCAGCCGTATGGATGACGTTATCTTTGAAGAGTTCAAGGGCACCGGCAACATGGAACTGGTATTGGATCGGTCCCTGGCAGAACGCCGTATCTTCCCGGCTATAGATGTCAAGCGTTCCGGAACCAGGCATGAGGAATTGCTCTTTGATCCTGATGAACAGCGGGTTATCTGGGCTTTGCGACGATTGCTTGGCTCCTGGGGGTCAGCCGAATCCACAGAATTGTTAACCGACAGACTGAGAAAGACCGCCAGCAACTATGAGTTTTTGCGCGTTATCGAGGAGTTCATCAAAGCAGTGGAAAAGGGTAAAAACGGACACAGTGAGTGAAATGAAGGGCTGGCCTCTTTATAAAGAGATCAGCTCTTGAAAATAACATTTTCAGGAAAGGGTATGCATGAAGGTTGGTATAATCGGTTTGCCTCTATCAGGTAAATCGACTGTTTTCAATAGCCTGACAGGCGGAAATGCCGCTGTCAGATCCTGGCAGAGCAAGAGCGAGGAGGCCAATATCGGCACCATAAAGGTGCCTGATGAGCGTTTACAACGACTGAGTGAGATCTATACACCCAGGAAGACCACCCCGGCGGAGGTGGTATTTGTAGATATGCCCGGACTGGAAAGCGATCCTACTTCAGCTCGCGGCCTGGATAGTCTCTTTGTGCAGCAAGTTCAGGATGTCAATGCGTTTGCTTTGATCCTGCGCGCCTTTGCCGATGCCAATGTGCCCCATCCTTTCGGACGCATTGATCCATTGGAAGATTTCAAATCTGCCATTATGGACCTTATTCTCTCCGATATGTCAGTGATCGAACGCCGGCGTGAGCGATTGGCCCGTGATATACAGCGCGGCAAAGAAGAGGCTCGCCGGGAGATGTCCGTCATTGAGCGCTGCGCCTCTTTGCTGGAGGATGAGCAGTTACTTTATCAGCAGGAGTTTAGCAATGAAGAGAGGCGCTGGCTGCGCGGTTATCAATTTATGACCATGAAACCGTTATTGGCGGTTATAAATGTGGATGAGAACCCGGATGATACATCGCTGGCATCCCTGAAGGATTATCTTATTGGGCGTAAGCTGCAATTTATCCAGCTTTCCGCCAGTATAGAGATGGAGATAGCCCAGCTTCCGCCGGAGGAGCAGGCTGAGTTTTTGGAAGAACTGGGTATTACTCTCTCTGCCAGGGACCGTTTTATCCGGGCTGCTTATGATCTTCTGAATCTGTCGTCCTTCTTTACCGTCGGCCCCGATGAAGTCAGGGCCTGGACCATTGAAAAAAATGAGCCGGCGGTTGAGGCCGCCGGAGCCATTCATTCCGATATCTCCCGTGGCTTTATCCGGGCGGAAGTCATCTCATACGATGATTTCATACGCGTCGACGGCGATATGAATCTTGCCAAAGCCCAGGGGCTGCTCCGCCTGGAAGGCAAGACTTATCCTGTTCAAGACGGGGATATCATCAATTTCAGGTTCAATGTCTGACCCGGTATAACTATAATACTCTTTCCGGAAACGACGGAGAAGATATTATGAATGCCTTAGGATTTTCCCAACAAGGCCAAAGCCATTTCTTTGCCGGCAGACTGGGTTTTGCCGTCAAGGTGCTGGGAGGTGGCGGCCTGCCCTCTCACGATACTAGGCGCTGGCAGAGCGGGCCGCATCTGAGCGTCAGCCTGGCTTATCTGGACAGGATCCTCGATTACCTGGATAAAAACAATATCCGCATGTATCGCATGAGTTCCGATATCGCCCCCTATCTGACTCACCCTGAACTGCCGCAATTTCACCGCCAATTGGAGGAATGCGCCGCCGACCTGGCGGCCTTTGGGGCTAAAGCCCGCCGTCTGGATATACGGCTGAGCCTGCACCCATCGCAGTTTGTGGTGCTCAATTCTACGGATGAGGACATCGCCGTCAAGGCGGCCCGCGATCTGGAGGCTCAGTCCGCCATTCTGGATGCCATGGGCCTGGGCGATGAAGCTGTGGTGGTCACTCATGTCGGTGGGCTCTACGGCGATCGCGGGGCAGCCATCGGGCGCTTTGCCAGCCGCTATGCCGGGTTAGGGGAGGCTGCCAAACGGCGGGTAGTGCTGGAGAACGACGAACGTCTCTTCAGCGTAGCCGATATCCTGCGCCTTCATGAAGCTACCGGCGTCAGGCTGGTGTTCGATTACCTGCACCACATGCTCAACAACCCCGGAGAGCTTGCTCTGCGGCCCGCCCTGAAAACCTGCCTGTGCACATGGCGGGGCAGAGGAAGACCGAAAATCCATTTCAGTTCCCCTCGTACCGAAATGAAGGAGGTAGTGCGCAAAGAGGGTGGACGTAAGTTCACGGAACTGCTGCCGCCCGATTATGCCGGCCATTCCGATTACATTAACCCTTTTGAGGTTGCTTTCTTTATCAGAGAAACTACAGGTTTGGAATTCGACGTCATGCTGGAAGCCAAAGCCAAGGACCTGGCCCTGCTGAGGCTGCGGGAAATTCCGGCCGCTCCGCCGGCCATCTGATACTCTTCTTGTAACACTGCAGGTAGTTCCCTTAGGCAACACCTTACTCCCGAATAACCGCTGGACAGCCTTATTTTTTAGTGTTATCTGATGCCATAAGAGAAGGCTGTCCAGCTATCCTCCGCCAACGGTATCTCCATCTATGATACCTTCTTTGCCGTAAGGGCTCTGGCTAATAACTGTTCATTGATAACTGCCGATGAAAGATTATGCAGGAAAGTGGGCAATATCTTGCTGTTGCAGGAAATGGAAGGGCTGTTATAATATATGTTGAATTCAGAATGCCTTTGAACTATGGAGGAGACATTGATGCCTAAATCCAGAGTGCGCCTGTTTGTTGCCTATATCATTTTACTCGGTATCATTTTCATCAGCGGAGGTTATTTGCTGGGAGGAAAACTGCCGCTCAAAACCTCTGTGCTTGACCAATCCGCTCCGCCGCTGTCGGCTCCCACGGCTGCTGAAGTGGCTTCCGGCGAGGCCATATCCAGGGCAGCCGAGGCCGTTCGCCCGGCGGTGGTCAACATAGACACCACCGTTATGGTACAGCGGCCCAGCATCAGCAGTCCGTTCAATTTCTTCTTCGGCGATGGTGCCCCGTCGCGTAGAGTTCCGCAAAAAGGCCAGGGGTCCGGTGTAATAGTCCAGACGGATAAGGGCAAGCTGGTTCTGACCAATGAGCATGTTATTCATGGGGCTCAGGATATTAAAGTTACGCTGCTTGACGGCAGGAAGTTCACCGGCCGTGTGACCGGCTCCGATCCCACAACGGATATTGCCGTTATCAAGATAGACGGAGATAATCTTCCCACAGCCAGGCTGGGCGATTCTTCCAGGCTAAGACCGGGCGAGTGGGCTATAGCCATCGGCAATCCGCTGGGATTCCAGCACACCGTTACGGTGGGCGTTATCAGTGCCACCGGACGTTCTATGGGTGCCGAAGGTAAGCTGTATGATCACTTTATTCAGACGGATGCTTCCATTAACCCCGGCAACTCCGGCGGTCCGCTGGTCAACATCCGCGGCGAAGTGATCGGCATCAATACGGCTATGATTCAAGGAGCTCAGGGAATAGGCTTTGCCATTGCCGTCGATGAGGTCAAGACTATCGTGAACCAGCTTGTTGATAAGGGTAAGGTTGTGCGTCCCTGGGCGGGTATAGCCGTTCAGGATCTTAACCGGGATATGATTGCTAATCTGGGGTTGGCTGCCGATACCAGGGGTATAATCATAGCCCAGGTTTATCCTGGCAGCCCGGCTGGCAATGCAGGCCTTAAGCCGTATGATATTATCACGGAGATGAACCGTAAGAGTGTTGATAATACGGCGGCCTTCATTAAAAAGATACGTAGTATGAAGCCTGGCGATAAGATTACGCTTATGGTCATCCGTGATAAGACAAGCAGACTTGTCGCCCTTACTGTGGGCGAGATGCCGATACAACTGGATCAACGACAATAAATCCGAGTTTTAGACTAAAAACAAGATAAAGGAATATAAAAAGAATGTTATGTCAGCAATGTAATGCTGTAGAGGCCACTGTCCATTTTACTCAGATTAGTGGCGGAGAGGTCAGCGAACTCTGGTTATGTGAAAGATGCGCTCGTGAGAAGGGTATTATTGTAGGAGAGAGCGGGGATATCGCTTTTAACCCCTTTGGAAGGGGTGAGTTTCCCTTGGAAGAACTATTCTCCATGTTCTTCCCTCGTGGCGGTAGGACGGTCGATCGCTATTCCGACAGAAGCCGAAAATCTCTTGAACAGGCACGAGAGGAAGCCAGGCGCCTCAAAAACAATTACCTTGGTACTGAACACATGTTGCTGGGTATAGTCCACGATCCGGATAATCTGGCGACTAAGGCCCTGGTATCTATGGGTGTAGATGTAGAGCATCTAAGGAAGGAAATAGAAACGGTCGTCAGCGGCTCTGTACGGTCTATAGCCCAGGGCGGATTAACACCTGATGCTAAGCATGCGCTGGATATGGCTTTGGATGAATCCAGGCGTATGGGACATGGCTATATCGGTCCCGAACATCTGCTGCTCGGTCTGCTGCGTGAAAAACAGAGCACTGCAGCCAAGCTTCTGGCTAAGCAGGGGGTCGATCTAAAGAAGGCTCGACAGCATCTGGCCAAATTGATGGCCCCGGCTGAGACGGCGCAAAAGCAGCGGCAAACCGCTACGCCGGCGCTTGACACGTATGGCAGGGATTTGACCATGCTGGCTGAAGAAGGGAAGCTGGATCCGGTCATAGGCCGTGAAGAAGAGATAGGCCGTGTTATTCAGGTATTGAGCCGAAGGACGAAGAACAATCCCGTGTTGATAGGCGAGGCCGGCGTAGGCAAGACCGCCATAGTGGAAGGGCTGGCGCAGCGTATAACATCGGGCGATGTGCCGCAGAGCCTTAGCGGCAAGAGAGTAATAACCCTTGACGTAAGCGGAATGCTGGCCGGGACCAAGTTCAGAGGCGAGTTTGAAGAGCGCATGAAGCGAGTGATGGAAGAGGTCAGAGAGGAGAGCGATAAGGTACTGCTGTTTATAGATGAGATCCATACCATAGTGGGTGCCGGAGCAGCCGAAGGCGCAGTAGACGCCGCCAATATGCTCAAGCCCGCTCTGTCCAGAGGAGAGATGCACTGTATAGGAGCCACCACCCTGGACGAGTATCGGAAGTATATCGAAAAAGACAGCGCGCTGGAGCGCAGGTTCCAGCCCGTATATGTGGAAGAGCCCAGCGTGGAAGATACGGTAGAGATACTGAAAGGCCTGATAGACAAGTATGAAGCCCATCATCGTGTAAAGTATGAAGAGAGGGCACTGGAAGCCGCGGCCGAGTTGGGCCGGCGCTATATAAGCGACAGGTTTTTGCCCGATAAAGCCGTAGACCTGATAGATGAAGCCGGTGCCAAAGTGATGCTGTCCCAAGACAGCGGCAGCAGTGAAGTAAAAGAGATAGAAGCAGACCTGTGCAGGATAGAGCGGGAGAAAGAAGCCGCCGTATCCGCTCAGGAATATGAGAAAGCCGCCGCCCTGCGAGATGAAGAGAAGCAAGCTAAAGAGAAGCTGGCAAAGATAGAGGCCCGGGAGCCGTCCGCCCAGAGCGAAGCCGTGGTAACCGAAGAGGATATCGCTCAGGTGGTAGCCAAATGGACCGGAGTGCCCGTATCTCGTATGGTAGAGAAAGAAGCCGATCGCCTGCTTCGCATGGAAGAAGAGCTTCACAAGCGGGTAATAGGGCAGGAAGAGGCCGTAAGCGTAGTCAGCGAAGCCATCAGAAGAGCCAGGGCAGGGTTGAAAGACCCTGGGAAGCCCATAGGCAGCTTCATCTTCCTCGGTCCTACCGGAGTAGGCAAGACAGAGCTGGCCAGAGCCCTGGCAGAGTATCTCTTTGGAGATGAAGAGTCCATGATCAGAGTGGACATGAGCGAGTATATGGAGAAGCATACCGTCTCCCGCCTGGTGGGATCGCCTCCCGGGTATGTGGGATATGATGAGGGAGGCCAGCTTACCGAAGCCGTCAGGAGAAGGCCGTATTCCGTAGTGCTGCTGGATGAGATAGAGAAAGCCCATCCCGACGTTTTCAATATTCTGCTGCAGGTACTTGACGACGGCCGGTTGACAGATGCCCAGGGCAGAACGGTAGACTTCAAGAATACCGTTATCATCATGACCTCCAACCTGGGAGCGCATCTGTATAAGAAGAACCGCAGCATAGGGTTCAGAGCAGAAGCAGAAGAGGCCTCCAGAGCCCATGAAGCAGTGGAGAAAGACCTGCAGGAAGAAGCTAAGAAAGCCTTCCGGCCCGAGTTTTTGAACAGAGTGGAAGAGATAGTAGTCTTCCGAGAGCTCAGCCGGGAGCAGATAGGCAAGATAGTGGAGCTGATGCTGAAAGAAGTCAGTGCGCAGCTTAAAGCGCAGGAGATAGCGCTGAAGGTAGGCAAGCGAGCGATGGAGAGAATAGCCGAAGAGGGTTTTGATCCCGTATACGGGGCCAGGCCTTTAAGAAGAGCTATCCAGAAGCTGGTGGAAAATCCCATCTCCGGCAAGATTATCCGCCGTGAAATCGGGCCCGGCGATACTATAGAGGTTGAAACGGACACCGAGGGTAAGTTGGCGCTGGCCAAAGCAGCATAGCCAAAGGCGTCCTCCAGGTGCATTGCGCATCCGGAGGACGCAGCCCTGAAGCCTAAAGCATACAGATTACAGATTCGTGGAGGAGCAGAGAGGCGTAAAAGCATCTCTGCTCTTTTTAATAGGCCGGAAAGGCGTTTTCATACCGAATATAGAAATAATGGTTTGAAATAAATTGCCGGATGGTATAACAAGGTAACATGAAAAGATATGTATGCAATGTTTGCGGCTATATTTACAATCCCGATCTGGGGGATCCTGAGCACGGCATAGAGCCGGGATGTGCCTTTGAGGATCTTCCGGAAGATTGGGTCTGTCCCATCTGCGGCGTCGGCAAAATGGAGTTTTCGCCGCTGGATTAGTAATCCATTCTAGAGCATAGATCTGAGACGTTTTATCCTCTCAGCTACCGGAGGATGAGTGGAAAAGAGGCTGTTCACCACGCCGCGATGTCCTTTGAGAGGGTTCTCTATATAAAGATGAGCCGTGGCCTTGTTGGCAGCTTCCAAGGGCTCCATATCAGCGGCTATCTTCGCCAAAGCACTGGCCAGCCCCTCCGGATAGCGCGTCAACAGAGCGCCGTCGGCATCAGCCAGGTATTCGCGCCGCCGTGAGATAGCCAGTTGAATAAGCACAGCTGATATAGGTGCTAATATGGCCAGTACCAGGGCAATGAGCAGTAAAATCAGCTCTCCCTGTCCACCGCTATCTGAGCGGCGCCTGCGTCCTCCCCAGAAACTCCAGCGCAGAAACCAGTCTGAGAGCAGGGCTACCGCCCCCACCAGAACGACAACCACCGTCATTAGTCGGATATCGTAATTGCGTATGTGTGACAGCTCGTGCGCAAGCACGCCTTCCAATTCCGTCCGGGTGAGCTTTTCTCTCAGCCCTTTAGTGACGACAACGGCTGCATGTTGGGGGTCACGCCCGGTGGCAAAGGCATTGGTGGCCGTATCATCTATCATATACAGCTTGGGCATAGGGGTTCCCGCCGTAATAGAGAGATTTTCCAAAATATGGTAAAGATCGGGGTCCTGCTGTTCGCTGACGGGATGAGCTCCGGAGACAGCCAGGACAATCTCCGTACTGCGATAATAACTTACCAATGCCTGTACCGTAGCAAAGATCACTGCCCCTACCAGGATCAGCGGTTCATCGAAGGCATGACCGAAGACCCATCCCAGGACAATGATAAAAACAAAAAAACCGAAAATCAGCAACCAGGTACGTCTTTTATTAGAATCGATCTCGCTGTAGATTGTCAATCGAATTTAACCTCTACGTTTTCCCTGCTAGCCTCATCTTCTATCTCAAAGAAGTCACGTCGTGTAAACCCAAAGGCATTGGCTACAATATTGCTGGGGAAAGTCTCTCTTCTTATATTATAATCCCGCGTTACGCCATTGTAGAAACGCCGTGAAGCCATAATCTTATTCTCTGTATCGGCCAGATCCTCCTGCAGGCGCGTAAAATTCTCAGAGGCTCTTAGTTCGGGATAAGCCTCGGCCACTGCAAATAAGCTTCTTAGAGCACCGGTCAACATGTTCTCAGCCTGTGCTTTCTCTCCTACGCTGCCGGCGGAAACTGCTGCTGCTCGAGCCTGAGTGACATTCTCAAATACACCGGCTTCATGTCGGGCATAGCCTTTGACCGTTTCCACCAGATTGGGGATCAGGTCGTGACGCCGTTTAAGCTGAACATCGATATCGCTCCAGGCCTCTTCTACCCGTGTTCTCATTATTACCAGCCCGTTATAAATTCCTATAATCACCAGCGCCAGCAGTACAACCAGTGCTACTATTACCAACAGAGATATCATTTTATCATCCCCCTTGCTTTGCTGTTCAAAGTTTAATTCGCCGAATATAGCTTCTAATCCTTTTATTTCCCCATATTGTACGAGAGTTGCAATTTGATTCGAAAGGAATTTCTCTGAGGATATAGAATAAGATCATATTAAGGGGGGTGATGAAAAGTGAGACTTCTTAAATTAAGCGGCTTTGTATTTCTTACGCTGGGATTATTTCTGCTGATTTTATTTGTCTATATTTGTTTCCAGGGTGCCAGCCTGGCGGCAGTCCGCCAGGTAATGTTTGCCACCGAATTGCTTGACACCGGTGTAAGTTTATTTCACCTAAGCATAGGCTTTATTATCATTGGTGGGACATTGGCCTACATGGCTGCTCGCAAAGAAAGAAAATGTAATTGCTTGAAAGAGACTGAGGCGGAAGAGTAATCCGTTGCCTCGGTTGTATTCAAAATCAAGTGCTATCGCAGCTCCCGTAGTGGGAGCCGCAGTGCGTTGCAGAAGTTCAGAAACATATTGGACTCTGAACGGGAAGGTTCGGAGTGCAACAGATCTATGTAGGAAGCTATATCCGGGGTTATAATAGA
>Ga0172382_10008500_pt1 | contig 14288 bp, 18 predicted proteins | sample Leawel138RmetaG_FD_122245 | JGI IMG/M metagenome (GOLD analysis project Ga0172382, IMG submission 122245) | Leachate microbial communities from a municipal landfill in Southern Ontario, Canada - Leachate well 138R metaG | ecosystem: Engineered > Solid waste > Landfill > Unclassified | place...
TCCCAGTCGTCGGGCTGCCTTGGCGCAGGAAGTGTTTGGCCGTGCCGGAACCCAACTTCTACCCATGCTGTCTCAGGGCGCGGAAGGCCTGGCGGAGATGCGTCGAGAAGCGCATGAACTCGGCATCATCTTTGACCAGGAAGCAGCCGACAAAGCCGCCAAGTTCAACGATGACATGCTCCGGCTCCAAAAAGGAATTGAGGGAGCCTCCCAGGAGCTGGGTATGAGATTGATTCCTATCTTTGTTGATGATCTCATTCCAATGCTAAAAGAGACTACCATTCCACTCGTCCAATCCTTTGCTGAAAGAATAGGCGTTTTGGTGGAATGGTTTGGCAACCTTGATCCCCGAACACAGAAAATAATTCTGGCAGTGACCGGACTTGCCGCAGCGCTTGGCCCGGTATTGATAGTAACAGGAAAAATTATCACTGCCATGAAAGTCTTGGCCCCGGTGATGGCGGCGCTGACAAGTCCCATTGGCCTGATTGTCCTGGCCGTGGCCGGTTTGGTAGCCGCTGGAATTGCTGTATACAACAATTGGGAGAAAATATCCGATTGGTTGCAGCGAACTTGGACGGCTATTGCAAATCTAGCGCTGGACGTTTTCTCCGGCGCCAAGATCGCCATCCTGGAATTCGTTGCTTCTGCCCTAGACGCCCTCGGTCAATTTACTTCATTCATTCCCGGCGTGGGCAGCGCTGTGGAAGGATTACAGGATAAAGTGCGCGACATGATAGATGCGGAAAAAGAGGCAGTCCAGACGCGGAAAGAGATGAATGAAGCAACCAAGCAGGCGAAGCTGGAACTTGAGAAATTTGTCCCGCCGGTAGTTGAGACAGAAAAAGCGGTCAAAAATCTCGATCAGGCTGAACAGGATCTAATTTACACGCAAGAAGAACAAATAAAGGCTGCAGAGGAATGGGTTAAAAAACTTCTGGAGCAGCAACTTCAGGCATCTGACACATTAGAAGAACAGACCGAGATCCGATTGAAGCTTCTGGAGAAAGAACGCGAATCGGCTATAAAAGAGGCGGAAAAGCAAAATAGGGACACTATGCTCATCCGCCAATATTATGAAAATGAAAAAAATAAAATTATCAGCGAAGCGAGCCAAAAACGTGCCGAGATGGAGAAATCTTGGGCCGATAAAGCGTTAGAATCAGAGCGACAAATGGCGTTGAGGTCTGTTCAAACAGTAGAAGAAAGAACTCAAATTCGGCTTGAGATCATCGAAGAAGCAATGCAGGAAGAGATACGAAAAGCGGAAAAACTAGGGGCTGACACAACTTCCATCACAGAATATTACGCGATGGAAAGAAAAAAGATCCTTGAAACAGAACAGGATGTGTATCGGCGCACTTCGGAGGCGGCTGCTGCATCTTTTGTAGGTTTCGTTGATTCTGTTAGCAGTGGTTCCAAGAGCTTAAAAGATGCAGTAAAAGATATGCTTATTTCCACTATTTCCGGTATTCAGAAAAAAATCATCGCTGAAGCGATGGCGGCGCAGGCTATTGCTTGGGCATGGTCATTGCAGACCTTTGGCGCTTCTTTAGGCCACTTGGCGGTAGTGGCCGCCCAAGTTCTCCCTACTGTGGGCGCCTTGGAAGGATTGAAGGCTGTTATTCGTGGACTCCAAGAAGGCGGGCTCGTCCGCCCTCCCGGCGGAATATTTCAAATTGGCGAAGGCAGGCAACAAGAAGTTGTTTTACCGATGGAGACCGGCGCGGAAGTCCTAGCAGAAAAACTATTACGGGTATTTGCGCAAAAATCAGCCGCTCCCGGCGCAGGGGGCGGCTTTCCCGTGACTGCTTCACCAATGGCAGGACCAATGGCAGGCGGAGGAGGACAGCTCACGCTAAAAGTCGGCGTGCTCGTAGCTGATGACGCCGGTTTAAAAGAACTTGAACGGCGCCTGAGAAGTTTCCGTATACGAGAAGATATCCGGGTAAGAGGTGAATGATATGAGTCAGGCAGGAGATCTTTACCTGGGGCTTCCGGGACAAGAGATAAAATTAACTCCCAAGGGTAGGCGTCTTTCGGTGGGAGATATCGAAATAGCGAGAGAGGGAGAAACAGCCTCAGGACGGTTGGTAACAGAGATTATTGCAACCAAAAAGCTGTTTAGAATTAATTATGCAGAAATAGCTGAGCAGGATTTGAATGAATTGGAGTCTTTATACAACTTAAAAAGAACTCTTAGATTCATCAAATATAGTGCCACAGGCGTCTCATCTTCTTACGATGTTCGCCTTCGCCCATTTAACCGCGACCGTATAACACATCTACAAAATGGTGTATGGGGCAACATTCAACTGGAATTGAGGGAGATATAATGCTTGCTACATCCCGTGAATTTATGGAAGCCGTCAAAGCCGATGCCCGCCAATGGTTCGGCAAGGTTGAAGTCACCTGGACGGATTCCCAAATTGACCAAAGCGTGATCATCACTGCCACTGAAAACGCCAATGTCTCTCGTCCAAAGCATGCGGCGGACGGACTCGAAGAAGTCCCGCACAAGTGGCTATCTCTGGACGGTTCTTGCAATATGGACGGAAGCTATCACTTTATGCCATCCACGGCGGAACAGGCAATTCTCTATCAGGTGGGCTGGTGGGGCAGGCAGTTGGCCGGGGCTGGCGGCGCTTTTTCCTCTCCCTATCCCACGCTTCGGGTCAGCTTCCTGCCCAAACCACTTATCGGCCTGCGTGTGGTTGGGGACAGCATGCGCGAAGAATACCCGGTGGACTTTGATGTCAGGATCTATGAAAACGATGTATTGTCCCATACGGAAAACGTCACCGGCAACGATGAAGTCGTCTGGGATAAAGACATCGTTGATCTTGAAATCACCGAAGCCACCCGGCTTGAACTCGAACTCCACAAGTGGAGCCACGAAGGCAGGCAGGCCAAAATCATTGAATTTTTCACGGCCATTCAGGAAACATATTTCGACGATGATATTTTGAGCCTTACTCTCCAGGAAGAGCGGGAACTGTCGGAGGGCAGTCTTCCAATCGGGAATATCTCTGCCAATGAACTGGACATTCAACTGAACAACATAACCGACAAATTCCACCCCGGCAATCCCCAGTCACCAATCAGGCGGTTCATCCAGAAAAACCGCCGCGTCCGGGCATGGATCGGTCTGAAGCTGCCGGAAGGGATTACAGAATACATCCCGCTGGGCGTGTACTGGACCGGCGACTGGAACGTGCCGGAAGGCGAAATTTATGCCGCGACTTCCGCGCGGGATCTGTTGGAATCGTTGCGGGCAACCACATTTTCTTCCAGCGAAGTTTATCAGAATAAAACCCTATACGAGCTTACCGAAATCGTGATTCAAGATGCGCAGATAGAGCTCGGTTATACATTTCCATACTGGATTGATCCTGAACTCAATGGGGCGGATTTTCTGGTTCCCTGGGCCTGGTTTCCGCGCGGAAGCCACCGGCGGACACTGAAAGACATTGCCGCAGCTGCTCTGGGACAAGTGTATCAGGACAGGGACGGTGTATTACGCGTGGAGGGTCCGTCCTTTATACAGATGCCGGAAGAAGAATCTTAAAAAAGGAGTTGAGTTTAAATGGCTACAGAGTGCAGCATGACCTATTATCTGTCGGAGGCGCTGGCGAAGCACGTTACGCAAAATATCCCGTTTACTTCGCCCACTGAGAATTGGCTGGCCTGCTTCACTGCTGATCCCACGAAAGATGGGCTGTTGACAAACGAAATCACGCTTGGGGGATATCTGAGACAACAAGTCACTTGGTCAGATCCGGAGGTCGATGCTGAAGACGGCAAAATGAAACAGTCTAATGTGAGTGATATCGAATTTCCACAGGCTACAGCGAATTGGGACGGCGAAGTGACTCACGGTGGAATCATAGATGCCGATGAAGCAGGGAACATGCTCTTCAAGGGAGAATTCGAGGTACACAAAACGATCACTGAAGACGATATTTTTCGTATTCCTGCCGGTGAATTGCAGTTGATTTGGGACATTCCTGAAGAAGAGAGCTCATCATAATGGCATACCGGATTACGATTGATGTGATGCTTGAAAATAAGGGCAAAGCTACGGCCATTTTTAACATTCTTAAAAATGAACAGGTGAATTTTATCACCATTAATCCCGGCGCTCCAAATGAGGAAAAATCCCGTGCTTATATTCATGAATGCTATCACGATGAAAACCCGTCTCGTCCGTGCGTAATCCTTGACCGGCTGGAGAGTGATTGATATGTCTGAGCAAATCGAACGAATAACAGATACACAGGCAGACTGGGAGACCGGCACGCTGGAAAAGGTTAGAGCCATCAACGCGGAAGGAAAATTGCAGCTGGAGAATAATCCAGTACTATTTTTCGATGGGATTGATGATTATGTTGATTGCGGAAATGACAGTAGTTTAAATTTGACTGATGCTATGACAGTTGTGGTAGGCATGTGTCCGCGTTCTTGGGGCGGGGGGGATTTCGGGAGAATAATCAGTAAAGATCATGCCACGGGGTATGATCTGTTCATAGATGGTGGAAACAAAAGACTCGGGACATATTTCGGAGGAACTTCTTATCATAGCTCCTCCAACTGTCTGGAATTAGACAAAAGGCAACAAGCCATCCTTACATTTGATCGGACTTTGCCGTCTGCCCAGATCAAGTTTTATGTTGATGCTGTTTTTGTTGGTAGCGCTACTAGAACCACGGCCATTCCGACAAATACTGAAAAGCTGTACATAGGAAATCGCGAAGCACTCGACAGGGCATTTTACGGTAGCATAGATGGTATATGGATATACAACCGAGTTTTGAGCGACACTGAAATAAATGATTTCTATCGTTACGGGACTATTCCCACTGCAGGGATGGTCGCGGGTTGGCCGATGAATGAAAAATCTGGTTCTGTTGTATACGATCAATCCGGGAATGAGAATCACGGAACAATTCACGGCGCTGTTCGGGAAGACCAATTTAGATCATGGCATAATCCAGACGGCGAGGGCTACAGAATATCCCCGCCGCTTGACTTGTCAGCTATCCAGGAGGTTGAGAACAGTCTAATAGAATTTGTTACGGAAGGATGTTCACAACCCCCGTCTGCTACATGGAATCCTGATGATATGGATTCTGGAATAATTTTGTATGATGAGAATATGCGTGCGCGCCTTAGAAGCGATTCATCCCCCACCATCAAAGGAGTTAGAGCGACCGAGGGTATTTCATCTGGAGTCTGGTATTGGGAAGCGGAGCTCACCGAACGAGGGCCGTATTCATACCCTAGAATCGGAATTAGTAGTCTAGGAGCATCTCGGTGTCCTGGAGCGGATACCGGAAGTAGAGGGTATCATTACAACGGCCGCAAATTCCCTGGAGATCTTCCTTATGGCGCATCGTATGGTGCCGGTGATACAATAGGTGTGAAACTGGATATGAATCTGGGGACTATAGAGTTTTTCAAAAATGGAATCTCACAAGGAGTGGCATTTGATGATCTTTTAGACATAGGAGCCCCCGTTTATCCCGCTGTGGGATCAACAGGAAGCGGGGCTTACTCAAATTACAGCTCTTGGGTATTAAATATTGGTCCATTCGATTCGGTTTCTGTCAGCTGTGCTATTTCGGATAATGACCAAACCCCGCCGGATGAGGAAGAGTTTCTCCTGGCTACAAGCGGGGAACCGATTCCTGGTATAGTGCCAGGAATGAACTGGGAAGGTAAATATCTCTGGACGAAACAGGAGCTCAAAACGGAGATAGACTCACTTTCTCCGCATATATCATATTTACGCGAACTCATCACATCCGCTGTTGAACCCGGTGTTATCATTGGTAGACTGACCATGTACGCAACTGCCGGAATACTGGGAAGGGGACAAAATGAAATCTACGCTAAACAGATATTTCATGCTCCTGTTCAGATGGTTCCGCGCGCGCATAATCTCATCATAGCAGGGATGGAACCAATGTGCGCGGCAACACAGCTCATCTCCCACGCGCATAACCTTATCATTGCCAGGCCAGAAGTTCTCCATGCTACAGCTCAACTCGCCGGATATCTCGTCCGTGTCAGGACATCCCGCGCGGCCTGGCACGCCGCAATCGGAATGAACCTTCGCGGACAGAATATCGCGTCCGGACGTTTGAATCTCTGTGCTACCGCCAGGCTGAGAATCGCCGGACTTGTACTGGTTATCCATGTCGGTGCGTATGAAGTCACGGAGGATGACTATTTTCGGAAAGATCAGCCTGCGAAAAGCGAAGAGCTGGCGAACATCATTGAAGTCATGACGCAACCGCTCAGGCCGGTGGATGCGGCAGTGGAGGTTTACCGATCAGAAGATCCTGTTACCATTGATCCCGACGAAGAACAGGTCATCACTGCCTTTTACAGCGAGCAACCAGTTATCGAAGTTGTCGCCAGTTTGGAAGGCAACGATCCGGCCACCATTATTATTGACGAGAAGAAATACGCCTGGGGCGCGCAGATCACAGTTAAAAACACCGGCGCGATACAAGACGAGTTCGAGTTGGTGATCGAAGGCAAACCGCTGGAAGTACGGGGTTCCCAGCTTGTGACGGCGCAAAATGCTCTCAGCATTAGAGAACATGGCCCGCTCAAATTCGAGTTTCCGGAAAACCACCTCGTCCAAACCCGCGCGATGGCGCAAAGAATAGCGGATACGCTCCGGGACAGCTTCAGCATTCAACGCCGCGACCTGTCCCTGGACTGGCGGGGAAATCCAGCCGTCACACTGGCGGACATTCTGTTTCTGCCGGAATATAAGAAACACGGGGAACACGTGTACGGCCATTTCCACATAACGAGACAAAATATCCAGTATGACGGCGGTCTCCGGACGAATACAGAAGGGAGGAAGATGGAAAATGAGTGATGCGCCTAGCGGATGGCAAACGCCTGTGACAAATCACACGCCGGACAATGGCGTGACGGATGAAATCATAAACCGGGTAGAGGGCAATACAAATGCCATAGAGACCGGCAACCGTGTGATTCCTACGAATGAAGCTCCGTCTGGTTCTATTGGTTCTCCGGTTCAGGGCAGCCTCCGAACGCTGTTGAAAAACATCGTGAATCGCTTCTTTGCGATCATAGGCGGAGACTGGCGCAGTATACCAATAACGCTTCAAGCAACAAAGACTCACGTAGATGCTACAGCGCCGCATTCTGGTCACGCGAAGAAAACTGTATTCGATACTCACGTAGCAAGTTCCGCTGTACATAATGCTACTGCGTCGCCTACGGCAGGTAGGATAGTGATGCGCAACATCCATGGGCGGACAAAGATGGCTGATCCGGTCGAGGGCGATGATGTCATCAACCTGAAAACTACAGAAGATTTGATCGCAGAGACATACGCTGGAGCGGCGAAAAGACAGTATAATGCGAAAGTATTGTCATCGGCAGGTTGGTATCGAATCGCGGAAAACCGGACTGCCGCAAACAAAGGTGACCGGGCGTTCGGGACGTTTATAATTTTCGATACTACCAGCGGGCGGCACCACCTTGTCCAATTTAATGCTGGAATTGCACACAATAGGGCGGATTATCGGACATTCGGCGTTCTCGCCAATACCCGGTACGGCACAGCGACATTCACAAAAGTCAGGATACTCAGGAAAGACACATATGACCCGCAGTATCTAGAGGTATACGTTTCCGACGCGGCTGATTGTACGGTCGTGCTACAGGACAACGAGTGGACATCAGGCTGGAAGCTCTTAAACTGGACGACAGGAGGTATACCGTCGGGGTACGTGGCGCATGAATATGCAGACTTAGCGGCCGGTAGTGGATTTGATGTAGACAGTGCTGATTATGCAAGTTCTGCATTAGATTTAAAATGGGCTTATCCTGGAGATTTAATGGTCATTTCATCGAGCACTGAAAGATTTACGAATTCAGCAGCTCCTTCCAACGTACTCAAAGCATTTAGATTAATTCATCCGGGATATTACCGCATAACCGGCGAACTGAAAGCGTCTGACACTGAGTATTATGCGCACGTGGGGGTTGGATCGCAGGAGTTTAAAACGAAATTACTTGAATATCGATCTTTCCAATTGGACATGGGTCAAAATGGTCCGCCCGTTCCTTACGCGGGGATCTTAAACATTCATGTGTGGGTAGACGGGGGTGCGCCATATGGGGACGCCTATGCGTTTATCCGCAACGTCGAAATAAAAAGAGCAACAACATTAGGAGGTAGACCGGAATGGCTGCCCCAAATCGTAATTGATTAAATCTATTATGCTAGACTTATTAGCAAATTGTGGTATAATATAGTTACCATGAAAGGAGGGAAAAACTTGAAAAAAACTATTTGGTTCGTTGTGGTTGTGGTTGTGTTGTTAATGGGAACTTTAACAGGATGCATGGTAAAACAGGGCAACTCCTTAACGATTAAACACAGGGTAGCAGAGCAGACACTACAAGCCATCACGGCTCAAACTACAATAACGCCCCCGAAAACAGTAAAAAATGACGGCTTGACGCAATATCACATTTGTCCTGCCATGGGAGGAGCAATACCAACATATGTGGAGTTTTATGTTGATTCTATGGCTGTCGAAGGGAAGGAGGTATTATCACAGGCAAAGTCAAAGGATTTTACGTGGGTATTGACACTAAATCCTCAAGGAGATAAAAACGAAATACTTGGAACAGCAAAAACTATTGAATATCAAGACAGCCCGGGCAGATCAAAGATAATTGTAAATTACGAGGATTCAGAAAATATCTTTCCCAATCAGCAGAAAACACTAAATATAATTTTTTATCAAAATATTGCTATACATCGGTATAAGTCAATGCCAACCTGGACACTCGGATTTTATTTTAGGGAAAACGGAGAGGTCGTGCAAACAGATGATTTAGGGAAAGCTCTGGTATATTTTGATGTTGATAGCGGGCAATTACAAGCAAAATATGGGATTGGGAAATTGAACGTTGAAGAGGAGAGCTGGAATCACTTTGCAGCATTAGAACGGATACAAGAAGGAGAATGTTCCTTTGATTTTTCAGCCTCAATCGATGGAGACGTGTACGTAATACAATGCGAAACCGGATATGCAAAGATGATGATATACGCTATGTATACGACAGTAAAGCCTAATGAAGAGATAATGAATGGGTTTTATGCGCTTGTTGAGTATTCTCTCTCAGGGGAATTTTTATCATTTGGCTTTTAGCTAATTTTCATATATAAACTAAAATCCCGGGATCAAGCCCCGGGATTTTTCGATTCTCCGGAGCGGTTTTTTCATGCGCGGAGTAGGAGAACCACATACTCCTCCGGCTACCTAATCCAGAAAAACAAGCAAATCATTGCCAAATTATCAGAGTTAACAAGATTGTCAATCCAATTCCGCTAGAAGCGGAAATTTGGGGTTCAGTTATTCAGTACAGCCACCGATGAAGGGAATGGAAGTTGAAAAATGTCCAGAAAGTGACATACTAATAGTACGATTAGCATAAAACTCCCCATGGCTAGAAAGATTATATACAGCATAGATTCCAGGGGAGGGATGGGGGTTGTCCAACAAAAAGGAGGCAAATAAAGAAGGAGGAAAGGAAATGGTACTGCGCTGTATAATCAAAAAATCCGGCGCGGGGTTTGTGGGAATATGCTTAGAGCTAAGTTTGGCGGCTAAAGGGCGCACTCCTTCAGAGTGCAGAAAAAACCTGAGCCAGTTAATAAATGATTATATCGAAACCATGTATGAACTTGTTCAAAAAGGCGATCATGTAGTAATAAGGAGGGTAGAGTTTTATTTATTTAAAAAAATACTATTCGATATTCAAGGGTATCTACATCGCTTAATACACAATGACAAACCGGAAAGAGGATTTATTCAAAAAACGGTGGTTCCCGTTGGCGTATAAAAAACCGCCTAAATCCCTTAAATGGAGAGACGTAGAAAGAACAATTAAAGATCTTGGCGCAGTATTTATAAGGCAAAAAGGCAGTCACAGGCATTATAAAAGAAAAGTAGGAGATCAAACGCATCCAATAGTAATTCCAACCAGTGACGATATCGATGGAGCGCTTTTAAGCAACATCATTCGTCAAACCGGCGTTGGCAGGAGAAAATTTTGGGAAATATACCTTGGGAAATAATTGAACCTTGGAAGGTAGCATACTAATAGTACTCATACAATCCCTGCTTGGCGGAATAATATAAACAACATAGAATATAAGGGGAGTGGTGAGTATGTGGGGCGGGAGAAGGAAATTGAAAATAAAAGGGGGAAGACTGCTGATGTCTACTGCTTTATTGGGGCCAGGCAAAACTTCCAAGAGAATAATACAACTACATGTTATTGTTGAGCGGGATGGAGAGGGTTATTATGCTTATTGTCCTGTTCTCAAAGGGCTACATGTTGGTGGCGCAACGAAAGAGGAAGTTTTACAAAATGCTCAAAATGCCGCCGAGGCTTATATTATGTCTTTAATCAAACATAACGAACCAATTCCTGCAAGCGAATGTAAACCAAATGATTTTTTGCAGAAAGGATGGAGGTGTTTATCTAATCACTTTCCCTACAAAGAGTCTAATGGTTGGATTTTAATTGCCATATGAAGCTTCCCAAGCCAATATGGGATCAAATTAAAAATATAACCGTCGTAGAATTAATGATAGCATTAAAAAAAGACGGATGGGAACTTGATAATTCTCATAGAGGCGTATATATTTATTACAAATATATGAATGGCGATAAACGAAGAATCACTGTTCATTACCATCCTAAAAAGACTTATGGGTGTAAATTGTTAAAGAATTTATTGAGAGACATTGGTTGGGGAATAGAGGATTTACGAAGATTGAAATTAATTAAAAAATAAGCATAATTTCGATTAGAGCCGTAAGGCTCTTTTTTCATGCGCAGAGCCGGGAGCGTATGTGCTCCCGGCTCTTTGACACCCGGCGGGGCTGGTAAGTCTCACCGGGTGTACTCGTTCTATCGGCAAGATGCAGGGAAACTTTAGAGTCAATTCGGAAAGGGGCTGGTACAGGTGACAAAAGATGAAAGAAACATCCTCGACAAACTTTGCGAAAATGTCGGCTACATACGCGGCACGGTTGATCAGATCCTGGAGCAACAGAAGGAGCAGAATAAGCGGTTAGACGGCCATGACGAGCAGATCCAGGCACTGCGAAATGAGAGGTTACAAGCAGCCGGCGCGGCGGGAGTGAAAGGGAAACTCTGGGCACGGGTATGGAGTGTGGTAGAGAGGACGGTTATCTTGATACTGGGAATTTTGTTTGGGAGGTGGTTTAACTCGTGAAACCACTCATTATCATAGACCCCGGCCATGGAGGAAAAGATCCGGGCGGCGGTTCCTGCAAGCTCTTCCTAGAGAAGGACTGGTCATTGAAAGTCTCTCTCTACCAGGCGGCGCTGTTTTACCATGCCGGGATAACTGCCCTGCTTACGCGGGACAGAGATAGAGATCTTTCGCCTGCCGAACGGACACGGCTTGTCCGGAATTCCAATGCCGACATTTGCATTTCCAACCATGTGAATGCAGGCGGGGGGACAGGTTTTGAGGTTTTCCATTCCACTCACGCCAATCCAGCGCTAGGAAACTGCGTGGTAAATCAGTTCAAGACAACGAACATGCCGATTCGCCAACCGCCGGTGAAGACAAGGCAGCAGGCGGACGGCAGGGACTTTTATTTCATGCATCGCGACACCGGATCCGTCCAGACTCTTATAATTGAATACGGATTCGCCGACAATCGGGAAGACGCGGAAAAGCTCTGGTATCACTGGAAATGGTACGCTGAGGCGGCATTCGAGGGCGTGATGGAATATCTGAGAATAAAACGATGAAAAGAACATCATATAGATTCAACCCGGATCCCGTTGTCGAATACAAATATCCCGGCGCGGATCAGCATGAGAAATACTATCAGGCTGCCCTGGGATGCCTGCGCGAACTGCTGGGTTGTCTCCGTGGAACCTTTGAATATCTGACGGATGGTGACGTTTGCCGGATGCTGAACGACTTGAAGGGGGAGGTAACGAAAAGTGAAATTCTCAAAAGCAATAGTCGCTCTCGTGATCATGCTTAATGTTGTTTTTGCCGCGGCGGTGCTGTGGGTTTTCTTGCAGATAAAAACGGAGCCGGTGGTGCTCATTGGGGCTTGGTTTTCATTTACAACCGCCGAGCTGCTGGCCCTGGCGGGAATTAAGCGAAAGAAAATCAAGGGGAAGGAGAATGGAGATGAAAAAAATTAAGTGGCTTCTGATCATCGGCGCCGCGATCTTGATCCTCGTCCTTGGACGGAACGCCGTCTTGCCGATAGTAATGGGAGTAATAGCTTTACTGGCCGGTTTACTTGGAGAGAAATACGAGTCCCGCCTGCACGAGATCCAAACTGAAGAGGAGCGGCATAAGGAGGTTCTCGAAGAGGCGAAAGCACTGCATAAACAGCAGCAGCAGAAGGTAGAGTCTCTTCATGATCGGGCGGAATCGCTGAAGAAGAAAGTAAAGCGCCGGCGTGATCCCTGGGGGCCGCTGACTGTGGCGCTGTTATTTCTGGTGTTATTTGCTGTCCCGGCACAGGCTGGTTGCGAAGAAGATCTAAACGAGGCGCTGGAAATTATCGAGGAATACCAGCTGCTTGTCCAGGAAAAAGATGACATTATTGAATATTTATTCGATGAACTGGAATACTGGCAGGCGAACAGCGGAGAGAAGACGGAAATCATCGCTGAATTGGAGAAGGAACTGAAAAAGAAAGATCCGGTTCGCTGGGCGCTGATTGGCGCGCTTGGTGGACTTTTGCTTGGAATTTTGGTACAATAGAAACAGATAATCCGCCATCCTCTCTCCTCCCGGCGGCGGGACTCCTCCCCTGCCGCCAACCGTTAAGCCCCGAAAGGGGCTTCTTTTTTTATGCCTTTTACCAGGCGAAAAGCCGCAGGATTCGTTTTAAGCGACTTTTCCAGGATGTCTGGAGTAATAACATTGCCGGAATACACCCCACAGCGCCTTCACCGAAGGATACCGCGAATATATACCTTCCCGCGCTGCGTCGAGTTTCTCCACCGGTTATTTCTCCCGCCGAAGAATTCCTCTTGTGACAAATTGTCAGAAAATATAAACTTTTTAAGGCGCAGGTAAACGGCGGAAATTTTTTTGGAAAAAACAAAAAAAGTTCTTGACAAGTCCCGGCGAACCGTGGTACAATAGAACCAGAAAGAGAGAGAGAGAACATTGACAAGAAAATAGCCAGCCAGGAGGCATAAACCCAAACCACGGCGACGACTCAACTCCCACAGGGTAGCGGGTACGAACCGGGGGCGCGGGTTAAGAGGAAGAGGAAGAGGAAGGAACAAAGGCCCGCCGGGAGCCACAATCCCGGCAAGCCACGGATAACGGGGTGCGAAATCCCAGGCCCCGGCCAGAGTGCCTGAGTGGGGGTAAATAAAAGCGAGGAGGAAGAGAGATGAATTACAAACAAATTGCCCAGGAATTATACGAGCAGTACAAACCTATTAAGCGGAATGATCTTTTTACAAAAGATGAATGCGGGAACGGCGGTCCGTTGGCGGAGGAACTCTACAAGTACGGCGAAGATGACCGAAGCAAAATTCGAGTGGAGATTCACCAGTTGAAAGCTCGGGACAGATGAATCGGCGTAAAAATCGTGCGAGGCCGGGGATTCCCGGCCTACCCTTTTAGAAGGGGATTCAAATAAAGGAGTGATTGAAATGACCGGCTGGGCGGCGCGCTATTCTATCGACATCGAACGAGACATCCGCCGTGGATACTCGTTCATGGGCTGGGCGATCACTCCCCAGCCGACGGAAGAGGCTCTTCGTGAGAGCCTCGTTGAGGAATATTACTGGCCAGAGAGCCTGGCCGAAAACTGCCGCGTGGAGTACTGCGAAGACGCGGGTGGCTATCTCCCCGCGCACAAGGGACTCTGCGCATGGTATAGTGACGAAGAGGAAGACCCGGAGACGGGACTTCCGGAGGGGATCATCGAAGACGCGAAAAGAGATCGCCGGTTCCTGGATATTCCGCTGTATGTGTTCGAGGCAGAATACCTGGGACAGGACGTTGAAGACGGGACGGACATCGTTCGTCCGGTCGGGAAGCCGATGAGAGTCAATTGACCCGCCGGAGAGGGCGACCTCTCCATTTTAGGGGACTGCCGGATCTGTACAACCCGGCAATAAAACGAGGAGGAGAAAAATAAGATGAAAATTTATGTCTGGGGTATTGGCCCCGCCCGGTCTGAACTCATTCA
>Ga0172382_10008502_pt1 | contig 14283 bp, 11 predicted proteins | sample Leawel138RmetaG_FD_122245 | JGI IMG/M metagenome (GOLD analysis project Ga0172382, IMG submission 122245) | Leachate microbial communities from a municipal landfill in Southern Ontario, Canada - Leachate well 138R metaG | ecosystem: Engineered > Solid waste > Landfill > Unclassified | place...
AAATACGTAGTGGTATCCATGTGTATTGGTGGTGGCATGGGCGCTGCAGGGTTGTTTGAAATTCCCCAGTAAGCGTCACGAAACTTAGAAAAACCGCCATGTTTAGCGCATTGGCGGTTTTTTATTTTCAGTTTAAACAATTGTAAGTCAAGCAGTGTGTTTGCATCTGTCGTCTTTTGTTGAACATCATTTCTATGTAATCCGTTTGAACGATGCACCGTTTTTAGATCAAGACCAACATCAAGTCAGCCCTTAAGAACTATAAAATAAATTGAGCCTCGCGGGTTGCTTAGAAAACCTTGCGAGAACTCTAAACGGGAGAATGCCGTGTACAGGTTTATCAGTTATTCATTTTGCATAATGGTTGCAGCTCTTGTTTTATTTGCGTTTTCCCCTCGAGACGATAATGAGACAGACAGTGAGCATTTCAACGTTAGACGTATCCAGTTTAATGACCTCGTTGCGGTCAATGGCAGGCTTGTTGCTGTTGGCGAGCGCGGCACCATTGTTGTTAGCGAAAACAATGGTCAGTCTTGGAGAATTACTCACGGAGATGATAAGGACCCTGTCACCCTGACCAATATTAATGCGCTAACTGATGATCTGCTGCTTGCGGTTGGCCATGACAGCGTGATGTTACGCAGTGTAGATGGCGGGCTGAACTGGGAGTTGGTGATGCGTGACTCTGAGGCTGGCGAACCTTTTATGGGGACCTGGAGCGCGGACGGTAAGAATATATTTGCTTACGGCAGTTTTGGTAAGTTTTTGGTTTCTACGGATGCTGGAAAGACATTTGTAGCCCAAGAGTTGGATATCTTTGGTGAGCACCTGAACGCCATGGCGGGTGATGATGAAGGTACTCGCATCATGGTTGGCGAAATGGGGCTGGTGTTACGTAGTTTTGATGGTGGTGCAGCTTGGCATAAAATTGATCCGTTTTATCAAGGTTCATTGTTTGGTGTTGCTCATCTTAATGGCACGCGCTGGGTGGCTTACGGCATGCGCGGTCATGTGTTCTTTAGCAGTAATAATGGCGACAGTTGGACGAAAGTGGATATTGGCAGTGAGTTGCCACTGTATGGGCACGCTGTATCTAGTAATGGAAAAAACATGGTGATTGTTGGTACGGCTGGCGTATTAGTGTCTCTGAATGATCAGGGTCAATTACTTGAAACCAGCAATATAAGCGGTTTAGGCACGCTGACGTCTGCGCTGATATTACCCAGTGGTAGTGTTTTTGTCGCAGGACAGCGCGGTTTAATGGAGAGCTTTCACGATCACGTGGCAGCTTGGAGCAATACAGGAGAGCACCATGAGTAACCAACAATCAAAAATCCAACAGCTCGTGGAGTGGTCTGCTGATAAGTTGCTGGCTTGGCGTAAACCGTTGCTGATACTGTTTATACTTATCACTGTTATTCTTGGTTTCAGTGCCACGGGCATCCGCTTGGATCCAGGTTTTAACAAGCAGATTCCCGTCAATCACTCTTTTATGAAGAACTTCCTGCGCTACAGTGAAACCTTTTCTGGCGCCAATAACGTCTTAGTCAGCGTGCGTTGGAAAGGTGAAGGTGATATTTATAACGCTGAGTTTCTTGAGACTCTGCGTAAAGTTACTGATGAGGTGTTCTTCATTCCTGGCGTGCGTCGCGCCAGTGTCAGTTCTTTGTTTACTCCAGATGTTCGTTACATTGAAGTCACCGAGCAAGGTTATAAGGGCGATGCTGTAGTACCGCCGCACTTTAGTGGGACTGAGAAAGATTTGCAGCAGGTGCGCAGAAACACTGAGCGCTCTGGACAAATCGGTCAGCTGGTGGCCAATGATTTGAGTGCCGCTATGGTGCATGCGGATTTGCAAGAGATTAACCCTGAGACAGGCGAGCATGTGTCCTATGTCGAAATCTCACGTCAACTGGAAGATATTCGTAGTGATTTTGAGAATGAGAATATCGCTATTGATATCGTCGGTTTTTCTAAGCTGACCGGTGATGTGGTGGCAGGGTTGATGAATGTAATGTGGTTTTTCCTCATTGCATTTGTTATCACAACAATTCTTTTATGGGTGTATACCGGCTCAGTTAAACTCACCATTGTGTCCTTGATTGTTGCCATGCTGCCGGTCGTTTGGCTATTAGGTTTGTTACGGATGATGGGCATGGGTATTGATCCTATGTCTATTTTAGTACCCTTCCTGATTTTCTCAATTGGTGTATCCCATGCAGTCCAAATGACCAATGCTTGGAAGCAGGATGTACTGGCGGGCAAAACCTCTGAGCAAGCGGCGCACTCTGCATTTTGTAAAATATTCGTGCCGGGATCTCTTGCGCTGCTGATGAATGCGCTGGGTTTTGGTGTCATTATGCTGATTGATATTCCTATCGTGCATGAGCTTGGTGTGACCGCATGTCTTGGCGTTTTATTGATGATTATTACCAATAAAATGATGCTGCCGATTATTATTTCGCACTTGCATTTGGAGCGTTCTGCTCAGGCTACGGGCGCGACTCATGAAGGAAAACGACACAAAGTATGGTGGATGCTATCCAACGTGACGCGACCAGGGGTTGCCTTGGTGGTGTTTGCGGTGAGTCTGGTGCTGCTTGTGGGTGGTGCATGGAAGAGCCGTGATCTTGTTGTCGGTGATGTGGGGACCGGCGCACCAGAGTTGCGTGAAGACTCCCGCTACAATCTGGATAACGAAAACATTGTGAACCGTTATTCAGTGGGTTTAGACCTGCTGACCGTTTATGTAGAAGCGGACGCGCCAGATGGTGATGCGTGTCTGGATCCTGATGTAATGCGAGCCGTAGAAAAACTCGACTTCCACGCGCGTAATATTCTTGGTGTGCAGTCGGTGGCCAGTGTGGCCAGTATGGGTAAAGTAACCATCGCTGGTAATAATGAAGGAAACCCGCGTTGGGCCGCTATACCGGGTTCAAGTCGTGGGTTGAGTGCTGGTTCTCAGGCTTATTCTAGCGAGCACGGATTGGTTGTTGAGGGCTGTGAGACCATGCAAGTGGTCTTGTACCTTGCTAACCACAAAGGTGACTTGGTGAGTAAGGTCGTCGATCGTGTGGAAGAGATCATTGCTGATATTGATGAGCCAAAAGTAGAGTTCAAATTAGCTGGTGGTAACGTTGGTGTTCAGTCTGCTTCCAACGAAGCGGTTAAAAAAGCTGAAGTGCAGATGCACAGTGCATTGCTGGCCTCGGTCGCTTTGTTCTGTTGGATGACCTTCCGTTCGTTCCGCGCGGTACTTTGCATCATTATGCCGTTAGCTGTAGTGGCAACCTTCTGTAATGCTTTGATGGCTTGGTTGGGTATTGGCCTAAAAGTTTCTACTCTGCCCGTATTGGCCTTGGGTGTAGGGGTCGGTGTGGATTACGGGATCTATATCTATGAGCGCTTGCAGCATGAACTTTCATTAGGTCATGATTTACGCGAGGCCTTTTACCAAGCAATGCTTCAGCGCGGAACAGCGTCGTTATTTACCGCTATTACCATGTCGATAGGTGTGGGTACTTGGGCATTTGCACCGCTTAAGTTCCAAGCAGATATGGGTATCTTGCTCGCCTTTATGTTCTTAGTTAACGTGTTTGGCGCAATTATTATACTGCCTGCACTGGCGAGCTGGTTTAATCAATACAAGCCCTTGGTCGCGGTGAAGAATATTGCTAAAAAAGGTGGGGACTCATCTGACGCATTAGTCTAAGTGTGCCTTTATCTTCTTGGTACGTGTGACAGCGTGCTGAGAAGATATTATTATTGACATTAATCATAATTTATTGTTTTTGATAATAATAGACTGTTGCCTTCATGGCGAAATATAAAATAAAAGAGGTCACCGTGAAGCTAAATCACTCTAATGAAGAATCTATTCTAGATTGCCAAGATATACCGCTCTATGACTACGATCAATTAGTTATCTCAATCCATGACGGCAGTCACGATGATACGGCTATGACGGTCGCTTTGGATTGTATGCGTAAGCAATTTAAAGCTAATTTCGTCACTCTTATTTTAAGAATTCCGGGTGTTGATGATATTGGTTTAATGCTTGTTTCAGGCAACTTGGCTGTGCATGGTCAGTTAGCCTACGTCAGTTACTATCGAAATATGACGCCTTTCTCAGAACAGCCATTAGATAGGGTGTTTACCCAGCGTGATGTCATGACTGATGAAGAGTGGATTGCCACCGACTATTACCAAGAATCTTGTAAGCATCAAAATGTCTTTCATGTGATGGGGGCAGATATTTCCACCGAACATGAGGGGCTTTTTCGGCTGCGCATCACCCGTCCTGAGTCTGAACCTGCGTTTGACGATAAAGATAAGATCTTGTGTCAGATGCTTTTGCCGCACATTCGCAGGGCACTGTTTGTGCGCAGCATGCTGGGCCGCAGCGAGTCTATAGGGAATCTTTACGCAGATGCGATCAACCGCTTGTCGGTGGCCACCATATTGCTTAACGATAAAGGTGTTGTGCAAAAGCTCAATGACTATGCGCAGAATCTTTTGGATACTGCAGATGGGCTCAAGTTGGTTGGCGATAGGCTTGAGGCAAGTTATCCCAGTGATAACAAAGAGCTGCAAAAGCGTATTAGAGATGCCTTTGATGCATCGGAACGTGGAGAGCGTATCGGTGCGGAACCTTTATCGGTGACGCGCCCCTCCGGCGAGGTGAACTTGGGTATTGTCTTTGAGGCGATCCCTGATGCAGGTTGGCTGGATGATAAGGATCGCGGAACGTTATTGCTCTATGTGCGCGATGCTGTAAATAAGTCGAGTGTTAGCAGCGCTGTGGCTAAGGAATTATTTGACTTTACGCCGGCTGAAACGACTCTAGCACTTGAACTGGCCAATGGTCTGTCGCTTGAGGATGCCGCTGAGAAGCTGGGTATCATGCGCAATACAGCACGTGCGCATCTGCGGGCAATTTTTTCCAAAACTGGCGTGCGTCGCCAAGCAGAATTAGTTCGCGTTATGTTGAATAGCGTGGTGGCTCTCAGTGGAACTGTTGTTGGGCCCGCTAATGCTGCAAAAACGCTAGTACCAGGTGAACTGTTGTTACCACTTAAACGCGATGATTGATTTTCGACGTATTTTCTAGTCTACCTTGACGATGAGCACACTCATCGCATTAGTTACTCTCGAATAATAATAGAAATGGTTGTTACGCTAATGAGTAGGATCAATTAGATGAATGTCGATAGCAAGATTGCATGCACCATTCCAGAATTAATATTTACTGGCGCGACTCAGTTCGCCGAGCGTATTGCTCTAGAAGCGCCCGGTGAATGCATTAGCTATGCGCAATTGCCCGATCGTGTGTTGGCGATTACCCGTGGACTATTGGCCAGCGGAGTCGAGATTGGCGATCGGGTGAGTGTCTGGGCGCCGAACTCGATCAATTGGGTGCTGGTTGCTTTAGCCGTGCACTGTGCTGGCGGGGTGCTGGTTCCGATCAATACGCGCATGAAAGGCAATGAAGCTGCAGATATATTAGAGCGCAGTGGCTCGCGTATTGCCTTTGTTGTGAGTGAGTTTTTAGGCGTTGATTATCCTACGATGTTAGCAGGCTATCGCCCACACAACCTTGAGCAGGTCGTAGTGATTGGGCAGCCAACTGGCGCTGGGCAGATCGCGCTGACGGACTTTATTGCTAGCGGCGCCGCAGTCACCGCAGCGGCAGCTCGCCAGCGTGCTGACTCGATTGGTGCTGAGGATTTGTCTGATCTGTTGTTTACCTCAGGTACTACCGGTAAGCCGAAAGGGGTGATGAACGGCCATGGGCAAACATTGCAGGCGTTCCGAGAGTTTGTGCGTATTCTAGGCATCAAGCCTGGTGATCGCTATTTAGTGGTCAATCCATTCTTCCATAGCTTTGGTTATAAGGCGGGCTGGTTAACCAGCATGATTGCCGGTGCCACTATTATTCCTCAAGCGGTATTTGATGCAGAAGATATTTTCCGTCGTGTTGAGCAAGAGCGTATTACTATATTACCTGGGCCACCCACACTCTATCTATCCATGCTCGCGCATCCTCGCTTAGCCAGCGCAGATTTGAGTAGTTTGCGTGTCGCAGTGACTGGCGCATCAGCTATTCCACCGGTATTGATTGAACGGCTGCGCAATGAGCTGGGCTTTGATGTGGTAACTACCGCTTATGGTTTAACCGAATGTGGTGGTCTAGCGACCATTTGTGACCCTGCTGCGCCGGTTAAAACCATCGCCAGCACCAGTGGTAGAGCGATTCCAGGTACTGAATTACGGATTTTAGATCCCGAATGCAACGAAATGGCAGCCGGAGAGACTGGAGAGATTTGTTTGCGTGGTTTTCATGTCATGCAGGGCTATTTCAATGATCCTGAAGCGACAAAAGACGCCATTACTGCGGACGGTTGGTTGCGCACAGGTGATGTTGGTTATGTTGATGCTGACGGTAACTTGACGATTACTGATCGTCTTAAGGACATGTTTATTGTCGGTGGCTTTAACTGTTATCCAGCTGAAATTGAGGCGGGCTTGTTTGAGCATCCAGCTATTGCTCAGGTGGCTGTGGTCGGTATACCCGATGAGCGCATGGGCGAGGTGGGTTGTGCCTGTGTGGTGTTGAGGTCGGGTTTTGAGCTGACTGAGCAGCAGTTGATTGATTGGAGTCGCTCACAGATGGCCAATTATAAGGTGCCTAGACGTGTGGTTTTTTACTCTGATCTACCGAAAAATGCGTCTAATAAAATTGATAAGCTTGAGTTGAGGCGTGGTTTGTCCTAAATAAAAGCAAGTGAATTGCTTGCATTAAATGCCTAGCATTGCCGGGCATTTTTGTAGGGTGCGCTAAGTAGGACGCGTTGCGCGTAAGTGTAACCAGCTTGGCTGCGCTGGTGACTTGGAAGTAAAAGTCTCTATACGCTCGGCAAGGATAAGCGCTAGTCAGAGACAAGGGTGTCGCGGATGACTGCGAAGCTGAAGGAAGTCCGCGACAAAAAGCTGGCCTAGCGAACAGGAAGCGTTTAAGGCGGTGCTGCGTTTAAGGCGGCCATAATCGTCAAAGCCCAATACTTGCAAAGAACACTGTGACATCGATCCGACAGGCATAAGCAGGAAGACAGTACGAGCAATGAGATTAAAGCTCAAGATACGATGCACCTTTTGAAAAGAAATCGCTAACCCGCTACTGTAGCACCGAATAAGCTTAGACAGGCTTATCCAGGGCATGGTGACCGGCTTTAAAAGCGATGGTCATCGCAGGGCCTAAAGTACAGCCGGCGCCGGGATACTTGCTGCCCATAATAGAGGCGCTGGAGTTACCCGCAGCGTACAAGCCTTCAATAGGCTCATCATTCTGATTGAGCACTTGACCATCAAGGTTGATCACCAAGCCGCCTTTGGTGCCTAAATCGCCGAGCAATAGTTTGGTAGCGTAGTAAGGTCCTTGATCCATCGGTCCCCAGCATGGGTTCGGCGTCACGTCTGGGTCGCCATATAAGGTGTCATGTGCATCACTACCACGGTGGAACTCTTCATCCACACCGCTGGCGGCATACTTTTTCACTTTTTCCATGGTCTCTTTTAATCCGTCGTAATCGATGCCCATTTTCTGCGCAAGCTCTTGCAAGGTATCGGCTTTAATCAGCATTTTCCCTTCGCCGATCATTTGCTTGCTCATAAAGTCCGGCATGGCTTCGCCTTGTACCACGCCGCCAAACATATACTTTTTCCGGTAGTGCGCATCTAAAATGCAGTAGGCGGGAAATACGTCATGGCCTTTTTTGTGTGCAGCATAAAAACAGTCACCGTAGGAGTTATAGGTGATGGATTCATTCATAAAGCGTTGGCCTTTCTTATCAACGATGATCAGGCCGGGCTTTGATTTTTCCGAAAATAATACCGTGGGTCCAAAGGGTGTCATAGCGGTGGGTGCCCACCATGCTTGATCCATTAAACTAAGCTTTGCACCAATTTTTTTAGCAGCCAAGATCAGGTCGCCGGTGTTAGTTATTACGCCGGAAGAGTTACCAGTGGTTGCAGGCTGGGGTAAATATTGTTCGCGCATGGCTTTATTATGGTCAAAGCCGCCAGCCGCAATAATGACGGCTTTATTTGCAGTGACTTGAGTATTGCCTTTGACAATAACACCGGTTACGCGGTTGTTTTCATGCAATAAATCAGTAACTGGCGACTCTAAGACTAGTTCTACGCCTTTATCCATAGCAGCAAAATACAAGCCTGCGACTAAGGCGTTACCTTGGGTCAAACGTCTATCTCTAGGACCTTTGAGGCGTCCTGGGATATCTTTAAAATAGCCAGCAATGATGCCCATAAAGATTTTTTGCCAGCCGGATGTTTTGGCTAGAATTTGCACGCCCTCTAGAATGCTCATCGAGAAACGGCTAAACGCCTTGGACGCACGGGGTGATTCCACCAAGCGGCTGAGCATCGCATAATCCATTTCACGGCCATCCACAGGGGATGGATCCATGGTACGACCGCCTTCTTTCCAACCTTCGATATCTGGATAATAGTCAGCATAGCCTGGCACTGGAGTGCAGGTTAAGCGAGTCTGTTGCTCTAAAAAATCAATCATTTTAGGCGCGTAAGCAATATAGTTTTTGATGGTTTCATCGCTAACTTCATTCTCAGGAATAACCGCACGCATGTATTTAAATGCTTCTTCTGCGCTGTCGCTAACACCGGCGCTAGCGATATTAGGGTTATTCGGCACCCAAATTCCACCGCCTGATTTTGAGCTGGTGCCGCCCCATTGGCTGCCTTTTTCTAGCATCAATACCGAAGCGTCTTGATTGGCAGCCGATAAAGCGGCTATAAACGCGCCAGCGCCGGATCCGACGACGATCACATCGTAATTGTTTTTCATGCGTATTCCTTGATTTGCCACACTCTCGTCACTGTAACGATGTATGTGCCTTTTATTGTTGTATGGTAAAACCGTTTAATAGTATAAGGCGCCAGAGTACCAACAAACAATTATTGTAGCGCGAGTAAATATGGGCTTTAGTCGCCTTACATCACAGCCACTCTAGTTGGCTTAATTCGCGGTCACGGTAGCCTATTAAATACAAAATGCCATCCAGCTCCAAGATGGGTATCACATGATCTGCTTTGCGCTTAACTAGGGGCTTGGAACGGAAAGTAATGCCTAAATATGCCATGTTCTATCCTTTAAATAACGTAATATCAATATAAAAAATTGGAGTGCCACGACTTAGGCGCGAGGGCTTCCTCGTAGGCGCAGCGCTAAAGCTAAACATGATAAGAGGTTGTTTGCGATGGCCTTGAAGCAATTCAGACGATCAGTAAAAGTACGAGTGTTGTTTAAGTCAGTGGTGCGGCAGGTACGGCGCTGTGCGCGCAAACGTGACCAGTTTGGCTGTAGTGGCTTAGTTGGTGACTAGAAGCTGGGCAGAGGACGTGTTAGCCGGAGACATGGGTGCCGCGGGTGGCTGCGAATCTGAAAGGAAGCCTGAGGCAAATGTTGGACTGACGAGCAGGAAACGGTTGTGAAGCGGCCTCCTACTCGATCGGTTGATCTTTAGTTGCCTTGGAATGTTGGTTTTCTTTTTTCAATAAAGGCATTCATGCCTTCTTTTTGGTCATTGGAAGCAAAGAGAAGGGCATTGGCTTTGCGCTCCAGTGCCAAACCTGCTTCAAGGGAGGCATCCATTCCTTGAGTAATCACTTCTTTAATTTGTTCAGCGGCTAAAGGTGACATTTTGGCAATCAGTTTGGCTTGGCTTAAGGCGTGCGCTTGTACTTGATCGTCAGGCACAACTTCGCTGATTAAACCAGCAACCCATGCCTCGTGCGCGCTAATGGGTTTGCCAGTTAGAGCCATTTGCATGGCCTTAGCCTTACCAACAGCACGGACCAAGCGTTGGGTGCCGCCGATGCCCGGCATAATACCGATGCGGATTTCCGGCTGGCTGAATTGTGCGCTTTCACCTGCGATTAAGATATCTGCGTGCATGGCGAGCTCGCAGCCTCCCCCGTAAGCGTAGCCGCAAATCGCGGCAATTACAGGCTTTGGGCAGTGCTGGATTGGTGCCCAGACCCGCTCAGTATGTCTTTGGTAAATTTCGATCGGACCGGTATTGGCCATGCTGGAAATATCACCGCCCGCGGCAAAGTTAATACCACCGCCAGTCAATAAAATGCAGCGGATCTCAGAGTCGGTGCTGAGTTTTAAAAAATATTCCGACAATAGAGCCTGTAATTCAAGGCTAAGAGCGTTATTTACCCGTGGGCGGTTGAGCGTGAGTCTTGCCACGCCCACCTCGGGATAATCTAGTAATACTGGGCGTTCATCAGGATTGCTCATGTAAAGACTCTCAATAAAAATAGGGGTGTACGCCAGTCTGCATTCTGGTTTTGCAGTCCTTGTGGTTCATCGTCTATTCAGACGATGAACGTTTATAGGTAAGCCAATAAAGTCAAAGCATACCGATGTTATGAGGAAGCCCGGATGCAGGTTAAGAACAGTCTAGATTACACGGGAAAAGTTGTGCTGGTGACTGGCGGCACAAAAGGAATAGGCGCAGGTATTGCGCAGAGTTTTCTGGAGGCTGGTGCCGACGTTGTCGTATGCGGCCGCCAAGCGCCAGAAAGCCTACCCGCTGTAGCAGATCGTGTTGCGGATTTTTATGCACTTGATTTGAGAGATGTTGATGCTCTGTCGGCACTGTTTGAGCATATTTCCGAGCGCTATGGGCGTCTAGATGTTGTCGTTAATAATGCCGGTGGCAGCCCCAATGCAGATGCTGCAACGGCCTCACCGCGTTTCAGTGAAAGTATTATTCGGCTTAATCTATTGGTGCCGATCAATGTCGCGCAGTTCGCCAATCGTATTATGCAAAATCAAGAGGGGGGCGGTGCCATTGTATTTATAGGTAGTGTTAGCGCCTCAAGACCTTCTCCGGGAACTGCAGCTTATGGTGCGGCTAAAGCCGGTGTTTTATCGCTCGTGAGTTCGCTGGCAGTTGAATGGGCGCCTAAAGTACGTGTGGTATCGGTAAGCCCAGGGCTTATCCGTACTGAGCAGTCACATCTTCACTATGGTGACGAGGCGGGCGTTGCAGCGGTAGGCGCTGGGATTCCTGCAGGTCGCATGGGTGAGCCTGATGACATTGCCGGTGCGTGTTTGTTTGCAGCGTCGCCTCTCGCAAGTTATTGGAGTGGCACTAATTTATTGCTCCACGGCGGTGGCGAAAAGCCAGCGTTCTTGAGTTCTTCCACAGCAAACCAAGTTGGATAAACCAGACAGCTTGCGCTCTTAATCAATAAAAGCGCTGCTGTCACTGGATATAATCAGGAGACGAAATTGGCCGATCAAAAACTAGTAGAACAAATAGAAGCCTTTGTAGGTCGTGAATACGGTCGGGTGTACGCTTGGGATCAAGTGAATGCACCGATGATTCGCCATTGGTGTGAAATGATGGGTGTTGATAGCCCCTTGTATACCGATGCTGCCTTTGCTCGAGAGGCTGGCTATGACGATATCGTTGCGCCACCCGCGATGCTGCAGGTTTGGTGCATGGGTGGGCTGGATAATGAAAATTACGCGCCCGGTTCAACTGATGAAAACTCATTTGAGGTTTTAAAGCTTATTGAGAGCTATGGCTACCCAGCGGTAGTTGCGGTTAATACTGAGCTGAGCTATGAGCGTCACGTTACTCTCGGCGAAACGTTGTATTACACCAGTCATGTGGACTCGATCAGTGAAGAAAAAACCACAGGTTTAGGAACGGGCTTCTTTGTCACTTTAGCCATGCCATTTTTTTCCAAAAGTGACAGCGGCGACGATGAAAAAGTTGGCGAGCTGATGTTTCGCGTGTTCAAATTCAAGCCTGCCTATGTTCCCAAACAAGATGATGCAGCCGCTAAAGGTAAAGATGAAAAGCCTGTTTATAAGCGTCCACTGCCTGGTGTTAGTGATGACACGCGCTTCTTCTGGGAAGGCTGTGAGCAGGGCAAGCTATTAATACAGCGTTGCACTGATTGCCAGACTCTACGTCACCCACCTGCGCCTGTTTGTATTAAGTGCCACAGTTTTGACTGGGACTCAGTTGAAGCCAGCGGTAAGGCTGAGTTGTATTCCTTTGTGGTGATGCATTACCCAGAAGTGCCACCCTTTGACTATCCAAATCCGATTGGACTGGTTGAACTCGAAGAGGGTGTGCGCCTGATTGCTGGATTGGTAGGTGTTGATCCTAAAGACCTTGAAATTGGCCAGAAACTACAGGTTGAGTTCAATCGTTTTGATGATCGACAAACATTGCCACAGTTTCGACCAGTGTCTGGTTAAGGGGGCTTTATGGATTTTTCATTCAGTGAAGACCAGCGCGCTATCGGTGAAATGGCTGACGGCCTATTCCGCGATAACTGCTCTGATGAACAGATGCGTGATTATGATCTCGCTGCTAAGCCGTTTATGGATGACGTGTGGCAAACCTGTATTGAAACAGGTTTACATGCCTTAGCCATTCCAGAGCAGTTTGGTGGTAGCGGTTTAGGCATGACTGAACTGTTTTGCGTACTTGAAGCGCAGGGCGCAAGTTTGGCGCAGGTGCCAGTTTGGGAGCACCAACTGGCTGCCTACTGTTTAGCGGAGTTTGCTGGCGACGCGCATACAGCTTTGCTTGAGCAGGCGGCCAGCGGTGAAAGTATGTTGGCTGTTGCGCTTAACGCATTAAACAGCAGTCAAGGTATTGAATTGAGTTTGGATGGTCTGAGCCTGCAAGGTCAGCTCGGTGCTGTGCCTTATGCCGCTCAAGCTCAGTGCTTGCTGGTGTTGGCAAAGTCGAAAACTGGCCCGTGCTTAGTGCTTTTGGACCCGCAAGCGCAAGGTGTGCGTTTGCTTGAAGGCGTTGCCAATAACGGTGTTGCAGTGGCCGATGTGCACTGTGACAAGGTCAAGGTTAGCGCAGCCGATGTCTTGCCAGTAGCCGCGACTGAGTGGCTTGAGCAGCGGGCGATTGCTGCGCTGGCATCGCTGCAACTGGGCGTTAGCGTTGAGCAGATTAAGCGCACGGCCGAGTATTTAAAAGAGCGTGAGCAGTTTGGCCGAGCGATTGGCACATTTCAAGCGGTACAAATGACCATGGCTGACTGCCATATCGCCACCGAAGCCTTGCGCAGCACACTTTATCAGTTGCTGTATCGCCTTGATGCCGGTCTGCCCAGTCCATCCGAAGCCTTCGCTACACAGTATTTAAGCTGTGAGGCAGCGTATTTGGTTGGGCATAAAACTCAGCATGTGCATGGTGGTATCGGTGTCGATTTAACCTATCCGATTCATCGATTTCTGTATTGGAGTCGCCACCTTTCAATGGTTTTGGGCAGTTCCTCAGGCAGCATTGAGCGCCTAGGTAACTGGTTAGCCAACAACAATAAACTGGGATGGAAATATGATCTTGAAGAAAACCAAATCACTGGCTGAGGTTAAAGTTGGCGATCAGCTGGCAGAACTCAGTATCCCGATCACCGTCACCTTGTTTAACGGTGGTGCGATCGCCACGCGGGATTACTTTCCCGGTCACCATGATAAAGAGGCGGCACAGGCTCTGGGTTCACCGCATATTTTCATGAATATTCTCACCACCAATGGGCTGGTGCAGCGCTTTGTGGAAGAGTGGACGGGTCCTTTGGCGACGTTCAAAAATCAGAAGATTAAGTTGGGCGCCCCGAATTATCCGGGCGACACTATGACCTTTACTGGTGAAGTGATTGAGCGCGACGAAGCAACCCGCTCCGTGGTCTTAGGCTTTAAAGGTAAAAATTCAATGGGTAATCACGTGACCGGTACGGTCACTGTGGTACTGCCTTGAGCTATGGGAGATTTTAGAAATGAGTGACTTTTTCCTGTCGGGTAAAGCGGCTATCGTTGGCCTCGGCGCTACAGAATTTTCCAAAAACTCAGGTCGTACTGAGCTGAGATTGGCCATGGAGGCCACTCTACAGGCGCTGGCGGATGCGGGTATTGATCCATCTGAAGTCGATGGCTTCAGCAGTTACTCAGTGGATAAAGTACCTGAGTATGAAATCGCACGTTTATTGGGTTGTAAAGATGTGAAGTTCTTCTCCCAAGTACCGCACGGCGGCGGTGCTGCATGCGCCCCAGTCATGCATGCGGCGATGGCAGTAGCCACTGGCGTGGCTAAAACCGTAGTGGTCTATCGCGCGATGAATGAGCGCTCTTGGTACCGTTTTGGTACGGGTGATTATGGTTTTGGCGCAACCCCGATTTTTGACAACGTTAATTACGGT
>Ga0172382_10008503_pt1 | contig 14283 bp, 16 predicted proteins | sample Leawel138RmetaG_FD_122245 | JGI IMG/M metagenome (GOLD analysis project Ga0172382, IMG submission 122245) | Leachate microbial communities from a municipal landfill in Southern Ontario, Canada - Leachate well 138R metaG | ecosystem: Engineered > Solid waste > Landfill > Unclassified | place...
GCCCTTCGTTGAGCAGCAGCACGCTGTCGCAGCGTTCGGCTTCGTCGAGATAGGCGGTCGACCAGACCACGGCCATCCCCTCGTCGGTCAGCGCCTGCACCATGCGCCACAGATCCTGACGGCTGACCGGATCGACACCGACGCCCGGTTCATCGAGCAACAGTACGGCAGGCCGGGCCATCAGCGCGCAGGCGAGCCCCAGCTTCTGCTTCATGCCGCCGGAGAGCTTGCCCGCCAGACGCCCGGTAAAGGGGGCAAGACGCGTGAAGTCGAGCAGTTCTGCAAACAGGTCGGCGTGTCCGTCGGCGTCCATGCCGCGCAACTGCGCATAAAGGCGCATATTCTCCAGGACCGACAGGTCTTCGTAGAGGCCAAAGCGCTGCGGCATGTAGCCGGTCGCAACGTGGATGGCGTCATTGTCGGCCACCACATCGAAGCCCGCCACCGTGGCGCGGCCGCTGCTCGGCACCAGCAGGCCGGTCAGGATGCGCATCAGGGTGGTCTTGCCGGCACCGTCCGGGCCAACCAGCCCGGTCAGGCGGCCGTAGCGTATCTGCGCGCTGAGGTCCTGCAAGGCAGGCGCGCCGCCGAAATGCTTGTTCAGACCATTGATGACAACCGCGACATCACCGGTCCGATCAGGTGGCGGGTCCGATATTGTGCTACCGGACAGCATGTTAGCGGCCTTTGGTGCGCGCGTCGGAGGCTTGTCCGGCATCGACCTCGATGGTCACCGGCATGCCCTGGCGAAGCGCCGCATCTGCGTTGGTGACGACAATCCGCAAACGATAGACCAGATCCGTGCGCAGATCCGTGGTCTCGACCGTTTTTGGCGTGAATTCGGCGCGCGGCGAAATGAACCCGATCTGGCCCTGATAGGTCTTGTCGGACGAGTCGCTGCGAACGCGCACCCGCATTCCGGGCGCGATGCGGCCCAGATCCGATTCGCCGACATAAGCGCGCACATAAACCGGCCTGTCCAGGCTGAGGCTGTAAACCGGGCTCTGGCTGACAACCATGCTTCCGGGTTCGCGCACCCGTGCGATGATCGTGCCGGTGCTGGGCGCAAGCAGTGTTGTGTCGGCAAGCGCGGTGGCCGCTTGGGCGCGTGCTGCTTGCGCGGCGGTGAGGTGTGCCTGCCCCGCCGCGATATCTTCCTTGCGGAAGCCTTCCGCGGCTTGCGAATGCGCGGCCCTGGCTGCATTGACACTGGCGACGGCCTGATCGCGCGCGGCGCGCGCGGCATCGACCGTCTTTTGACTGGCGGCGCCTGAAGCGAGCAACTGGCTCTGACGATCGAAATTGCGCGCCGCATCCCTGGCCACGGCCAAGGCCTGATTGAGGGCCTCCTGCGTCTGGGTAATCTCTTGCGGACGCAGGCCGCGGCGCAATTTGTCGAGGTCTGCCTGCGCGACCGCTACGGCCGCATCGGCCGCGGCGAGCGCTTCCTCAAACGGTTGCGCGTCGAGAGTCGCCACGCGCGCGCCCGGTTCGACATGATCGCCTTCATCGAACAGCATCTGCGCGACGCGGCCGGACTGGCGGAAGGCTAATTGGACCTCCCGAATGTCGACATTGCCGTATAGGGTGAGTGCGTCACCGTCGCGGCTGCCCCGCTGCATCCACAGCCATCCAGCACCGATTATTGCGACGATAGCAGCAACAAGTATGACCCGCTTTGCCGTGCTGGACAGTCGGATGCTCTTCATGATGCTGCTCCGATACCGCGCAGATAAATGGCGAACACGCCGGGCGCATCGCTACGGATGCGGGCCACATCGCCCGCCAGCATGGATTGCATGACGAGACCCTGGATCGTGCCGATGAACAGCGTGGCTGCGGCATCCGGATCGAGGTCCGCATGCAGTTCGCCCTGTGCCTTCCCGGCTTCGAGCAGGCCACGCAGCCGTTCGCCATAGTGGCGGATCAGGGTCTGGGCCATGCGCTTCGGGAGAGTCTCGCCCGGTCGTTGCAACTCCCCGAACAGCATTCTCGGCACACCGGGATGATCAGACACGAAATCGATATGCGTCATGAAGACCGCCTCAAGGGCAGCGGCCGGCGATGCGGCTTCTTCCGCTGCCTTGTCCACGCGGGCGAGCAAGCGCTCGGTCACCCAGGACATGACCGCCTGCAAGATAGCGTCCTTGCTCGGGAAGTGACGGAAAAGCGCCCCCTGGGTCAGTCCCATTCGCTGGGCGATGGCCGTCGTTGTGATGTCGCTCGGGTTCTGTTCCGCAGCCAGGTCGACCACCGCCTCCACGGTCGCCGCCCGTCGCTCGTCAGCGGGGAGATGCCTGGAACGCCCATTCATTGTTTGCGCTTTCGAAAGCTAGTAATCTATTACTATCTATCGGCGATATGTGCTCGTTGCAAGATGGAACCGCCGAAGGGAAACGTCATGAACGGCAAGGGCGGAAGAGGAGGGGCGTCAGGGCAGGTCACAGCATGCCCGAGCAGCCTTTCGCGGGTAGGCCGGGGCTTCGAACCCACCGCGCTGCCAGCTTGATCCATTCATCCACTGGCCGAGTGCATGAGTTTTGGCCCGCCTACGACATGCCGGAGGAGCATTGAGCGCTTCTGGCGATGTTTTCGGATGGCTGATTACCAGAGCAATTTTTCCACCAGGCCTGCCATCGGCAGGGGATGCTCTCGCTGCAAAATCATCGCCGCCTCACGCAGCTTTTCGCGGTCGAATCTGTCGCGCTCGTCCCTGAACGCGAAGACGACGAGATTCATTCCGACTTCGACGGATATGGTGATGATCCTGCCAAAACATTCACGCAGGCGCCGCAGAATGGGCTCATTCTTCCCGGCATGGTCACACAAATTGACGACGAGAATTCCGTTAGCGTTGAGCCGGGCGCGGCACGCGCGGTAGAAGTCCGGCGAACAGAGCTGTGGAGGTTGTCCGCTGCTGTCGAAGCCATCGACAAGAAGGATATCGGTCGATCGCTGATCGGTCACCACGAAGTCAGAACCGTCAGCCCAGATTATCTCAAAGCGGTCGCTGCGGGGTGGCATGCAAAACTGATCGGCGACGTCGATGACATTCCAATCGACATCCACCCCGCGGATCGAAGTCCCGGGCAAGAACTTGTGACAGTATTTTGCCAGAGAGCCGCCGCCCAGACCGATGATCTCGACCGTTTCTGGTGATGGATTGAACAGCAGGAAGCCCATCATGGCCTGGGTATATTCAAGCATCAGCCGGACCGGGTCGGTGATGCTCATGGCGCTTTGAACAAAAGCCCAGTTCGCCAACAAACTCCTGATGTCCCCAAGTTCAAAGACCAACGGCGCAACAAATTCGTTTTCCTCGCCATCAAGCTGCGAGGATGTCGCCTCGAATCGCGCGCTCCACCGCTGCTCCCGATCAATCTCGTCAATGTGTTCGAGGAATATGTCGATCTCGGTGGCGTCAAGTTCAGCGACGTCCGTCGTGGCGTCTGAATGCAGCGCATAGGTGGAACAGCTATCTGTCACAGGCATGCCGCTTCGTCTGACAATCCGGGGCGTACCACTCCGTGCAAACCGACAAATCTACCAAAGGATTGCTCATGCCCCGCTCAGCGCCCAAGGCGCCGTTCGAACAATTGCGCCTTTTCGTACATTTCCTGCCATGCCGCGGCCGCGCGAAGGCAACGATCCCGGACGCGCGGCAGGGTGGCTTCCTCGGCTTCTTCCAGGCACGTGTTGAGCCGGATCAGATAGAAGTCGCTGTTGCGGGTTGTCGGTTTGAGCAGTGGTTTTTGTGTCATGACATGGCTCCGTCCGTTGCAGGATGGGCCTGATCGAGAATTGGGATCGGTCGAGACTGATCGTCCAATCGTGCGGCGCTCCTCTCGTCGCTGACGCCATGGCCGCGGGCCAGGTAGTCGTGCGATCCCATTTCATTGAGACGCGAAACGGTGCGCTCGAACTCGAACGCATCCTCAGAGGCGCAGTAGAGCGTGTCGGGATCACGATCGGCGGAAGCGAGCAGCTTGACGCCATTCTCGTACAGCGTGTCGATCAGGGTCGTGAATCGCGCTGCTTGCGATTTCCGGTTTGCATCCAGCACCGGGATGCCGACGAGAATGACGGTGTGATAGCGATGCGCGAGGGCCAGGTAGTCGGGTATGCCGCGCGGCTCGCCGCACAACCGTTTGAACGAGAAGACCGCCACGCCCTTGAGCGATTTGGGCACGAACAGTTCCCGCCCGCCCTTGATCGCGACCGTTTCGGAGGGAACGTGCTCGCGGTCCTCGACCGGGAAGTCGGTCAGACGGAAGAAGGCCCGGCTCAGGGCTTCGGTCGCAGCGTCACCGTTGGGGACATGCCAGGTCTGGAAGCCGCCCAGGCGCTGGAGGCGATAATCGGTCGGGCCGTCGAGCGAGAGCACATCGAGCCGATCCTTCAGAAGCGCGATGAACGGCAGGAAATGTTCGCGATTGAGGCCGTTCTTGTAGAGATCCTGGGGTGGCCGGTTCGATGTCGCGACTATCGTGACGCCGTGGCCGATGATCCGGGTAAACAGCCGGGACAGGATCATGGCGTCAGCCGAATTGGTGACGATCATCTCGTCGAACGCAATCAGCCGGGCCTCCCCTGCGATCGCATCGGCCACCGGCAGAATCGGGTCGCCCGCCTCCTTCGCGCGTTCGACGCGCAGCCGATCATGCACTTCCTGCATGAACTCATGGAAGTGAACCCGCCGCTTGTCGGCGATATCGACACAGTCGAAGAACAGGTCCATCAACATCGACTTGCCGCGCCCGACGCCGCCCCAGAGGTAAACACCCCGGACAGGCTCGGGTTTGCGCCGGGTGATGCGAGCCATGAGACCAGGCCGCTGTGCTTGCGCTTCCAGTTCGGCAACAGCCTTGCCGAAGCGGTGCGCGACCTGGCGCTGTGCGTCGTCGGGGCGCAATTGCCCGGTTGAAATCGCGTCTTCATAACGCGCGATGACTTTGCTCTGTGGCAAGTCCGGTTACTCCGTGAACAGATATGGGCTAAATACAGGGTGCCGGCCGCCCCGGTTTGAGGTCTCCTGGGCCGATCTGGAATGAGGCTGTTCGCACGCTTTTCAAAACCTCACGGCCTCGCCGATCCCGGTCACTGCGAGCGGGCGGAATTCTGTCGTCATGATTCGGCTTCGTCCGGGACCGTTCCCGGACGCTCCTTGCGGAAACCATGCATGCCGAACCACCACTGCAAGGCGATGATGGCGCCCTTGGCGGGCTGGAGCAGTCCGATCATCAGCGTCATGGCGAGCGGCAGGATAACGGCCATAAGCGCCGGGACGGACAGGTCCGCGTCGCGGACCAGCGCGATGATGAGCGGCGCCATCAGATGTCCGGTCACGAGTATCGAGACATAGGCCGGAAAATCATCGGCCTGCTGGTGCGTCCAGTCTTGCGCGCACTGCGGGCAGCGTGGGATCGGCTTGAGAAATCGCATGAACAACCGGGCCTCGCCGCAGCGCGGACAATGCCCGCGCAGACCGCGCAGTATCGCGGCCCAACCCGAGGCGGGCAGGACGAGGCTGCTGGTCACGGATCCAGGCTCATGGACTGGCATGGACTTTGGCTTTTCTCGTAATTGGTCAAAGGGTGTCTGCATGAAATCAGGCATCGAACATCCCGGGAGGCGCGGCAGCCCGGATGCTCTCATCGACATGCGCGACAAACTGCGTGAAGTTGCGGCGGAAGCGGTCGGCAAGGCCGCGTGCCGCCTGGTCGTATGCATCGGGCTTTTCCCAGGTCGCGCGCGGATCGAGGATATTGCTATCGACGCCTTCGACCGCGATCGGGACCGCGAAGCCGAAATTGGGGTCGATACGGAACTCCGCCTGCTTAAGCTTGCCCGACAGCGCGGCATTGAGCAGTGCGCGGGTCACCTTGATCGGCATGCGCGAGCCGGTGCCATGCTGGCCGCCGGTCCAGCCCGTGTTGACCAGCCAGCAATCGACCCCACCCCTGGCAATACGCCGGCGCAGAAGATTACCGTAGACGCTGGGATGGCGCGGCATGAAGGGGGCGCCAAAGCAAGTCGAGAATGTGGCCTCCGGCTCAGTCACACCTAGCTCGGTGCCCGCCACCTTTGCCGTGTAGCCAGACAGGAAATGGTACATCGCCTGTTCCGGTGTGAGATGGGCGATCGGCGGTAGCACACCGAAGGCGTCGGCCGTCAGCATGATGATGGTCTTGGGCACCGGCCCCATATTCTCGCACGAAGCGTTGGGGATGAAATGGATTGGGTAGGCGCCGCGGCTGTTCTCGGCGAGTGAGGCGTCATCGAGATCGAGCGCACGGGTCTCCGGATGCATGACCACGTTCTCGAGGATCGTGCCAAAGCGCTGCGTGGTTGCATGGATCTCGGGTTCGGCCTCGGCCGACAGACAGATCATCTTGGCATAGCAGCCGCCTTCGAAGTTGAAGACGGCGGTATCCGACCAGCCATGTTCGTCGTCGCCGATCAGCGTGCGCGAGGCATCGGCGGACAAGGTGGTCTTGCCGGTTCCCGAAAGACCGAAGAAGATCGCGGTGTCGCCATCGGGTCCGATATTGGCCGAGCAGTGCATCGGCATGACGCCTTGCCGGGGCAGGACGTAGTTGAGGACCGTGAAGACCGCCTTCTTCATCTCGCCCGCATAGCCGGTGCCGCCGATCAGGATCAGCTTGTTCATGAAATCGATGGCGATCACCGTCTCTGAGCGGCAGCCATGGCGCTCGGGATCGGCGCGGAAACTCGGCAGATCAATGATCGTATAGTCGGCAGAGAATTGTTTAAGCTCGTCTGCGGTTGGCCGCACCAGCATGGTGCGTACAAAGCTTGAATGCCAGGCCAGTTCGGTAATGATCCGCACGCCGACGCGGAATTCCGGCTGAGACCCGCCGAACAGGTCTTGCACAAACACATCGTCGAGTGTCGACAGGTGCTTGTAGAAGTCTTCGCGCAGCTTCTCGAAGGCCCCTCCCTTCATCGGCTTGTTGGACGGTCCCCACCAGACGTCGTCCTTGGTTTCGACATCGCGGACGATGAACTTGTCCTGCGCCTAGCGCCCGGTGTGGATGCCTGTCTAGAACAACAGCGCGCCATGTCTCGACATGCGGCCTTCGCCGCGCCGCAACGCGAGTTCCACCAATTGTGGCGTATCGAGGTTTTCGTGCAGACGGCCGCCCGGCTTGACGGTGATTTCCGGCTTGGTGAGGGTCAGGGTCATGTGATCAATGGCCTCTCTCGGTCTGTTGGAACAATTTACGGGGACGCTTCAAAGATCGGTCGCGAGGTCATGCGGTCGGTAGCGCAGCGAAAGTTTGGGGCGCCGGACGCGGGACATGTGCGCTTTGTCGGCACATTCCGCTGAACGCGAAGGCTCCGCAGCAGATTCGCGGGCTTCCGCCTGCCGCCGCCTGGGAAGAAGCAGCTGCGGCATTGTTTTATCGCTCATCCGGGGCCTCCCGCTTCGCGCCGCGAGTGACGTGCGGTCCACGGCTGTTGCCCTGGTTGATGACGCGGACGATGTCCGACATCAGCCCCGCCGCTGCGAACGGCTTGAGCTCAGCTTCACAGAGCAATCCACCGGCATGGTGGAACGGGGCCATGACCCGAAAGTCGCTTGGGTCACGCGGGATCAGCCTGAGGGGGGCGTTAACGCCGCCAGCGAGGCTTTGCTCCCCAGGGACTGATCCAATGAATGGCATGAGGCATATATACAACTTCATCTTAAATTGTTAAGACTGCATATTGATGTATAAAACATCATTAGAGCAGGTTATGATCACGTCGCAGCAAATGCGGGCCGCGCGCGCCCTTCTCGGACTTGACCAGCACCAGATGGCCGAGCTTGCCGGACTTTCCCTGCCCACCATCCAGCGCATGGAGTCGTCTGACGGTCAGGTTCGACGGCCAGAGCATTGCTCTCATCATCGAACGGCTGTCGGCAAGGCATGGGTGAGGGGCGAACGATGAGCGATCCCGGCCTGTTGAGACGTCGCCCCAGTTCACTGGAAGTTGGCAGGGCCCAGCGCGCACTGGTGCAATTGGCGGCCTTGCTGGCGGCGCTGGCAGGACTGGTCAATGCGATCGGGTTTCTCGCTTTTGGCCATGTCTTCCTGGCTTCGCCCGACGCCAACGCCACGGTTCTGGGCGCAAATCTGCCGCAGAGCTATGCAGTCGCTCTGTTTGCGGGCGCCATGGTTCTCAGCTTCGTTGCCGGCGTCACGTTGATGACGCTGATAGCGCACCGTGCGACGCAATTCAGACGCACCCTGGTTCTCCTGACGACTGCCCTTGTCCTGGTCGCCGCCTATGTCGCGGTCCAGGCCCATATTGCCTTCGCCCCAGCTGTATTCCTCGCAATGGCGATGGGCGGCGCCCATTGCGTCTTCGAACGCGACAATTCCGACCTGCAGGAGGCCATGTCCCCCTCAGCTCAGATCGCCCGCTTTGGTGAGGCGCTGGCCGGAGGGCGCAGCGGCGCCAACCACCGCCAGATCGGCTTGCATGCATCCTTCTGGCTCGCCTTCCTGTTTGGCGGATTGCTGGGCGCCGGGGCGTGGATCGCATTCGATGCCCGATCCTTCGCCCTGGCCGCCGGCGTGGCAGGCGTGCTGACCCTGCGCACATGGCTGATCGAGCGGGACATCTTGCCCGCCTGACGGTGCTACCCGACTTTGGAGAATCCGCGCATTGTGGATTTCCAAGTTGGCCGGATCGCACTCCAAACCTTGGAAGCTTTCGCGCACCCGCTCGTTCTGGTCGACGAGGATCGGCGTGCCATATCCTCCCTCGTGAAATGCGATGGCTGCACGCAGGACCGTATCCTCCTCGGCCTCTGCAAAGATCATCCGTGTCGATCGCGAGCGGGCCAACTCATGGGCCGAGGCCAGGACAGCTGTGGTTGGGTTCAATCGTTCCCGTAGTGCCTGGCGGTAGGTTGCGACATCGGTAAGCGGTCGGCGGGCGACACCCGAGTCCGTGGCTGCTTGAGCGACTGCCGACGGAACCGTTTCGATCAAGCGAGGATCGAAAGGCGTTGGAATGATGTATTCGGGACCGAAGCTGCCCACACTGCCGCCATAGGCGGCAGCCACTTCCTCGGGAACGCGCTGCCTGGCCAACTCGGCGATGGCTTTCGCGGAGGCCACCTTCATCGCGTCATTGACCGTGGTCGCCCTCACATCGAGCGCCCCGCGAAAGATATAGGGGAAGCCCAAGACATTGTTGATCTGATTGGGATAGTCTGATCGTCCCGTCGCGATGATCGCGTCGGCGCGGATCGACTTCACGATCTCTGGCAGGATCTCCGGGGTCGGATTTGCCAAAGCGAAGATGATCGGACGCGGCGCCATCGAGGCGACCATTTCCGCAGTCACTGCACCAGCAACTGACAGGCCCAGGAACAGGTCCGCTCCGTCCATCGCGTCCGCGAGGGTTCTCGCATCGGTGTCTGCGGCATGAGCCGACTTCCACTGGTTCATGCCTTCGGTGCGGCCTTGGTAGATGACTCCCTTGCTGTCGCACATGATCACATGCCGCACGCCGAGCGACTTGGCGAGTTCAGTGCAGGCCACCGACGCGGCCCCGGCCCCGTTCACGACCATTTTCAGGTCTTTGAGATCGCGTCCGGTCAGGTGCGCGGCATTGATGATACCCGCAGCGGCGATGATCGCAGTGCCGTGCTGGTCATCGTGGAATACGGGAATGTTCATACGCTCGCGCAGCGTCTGCTCGATGATGAAGCATTCTGGTGCCTTGATGTCTTCAAGGTTGATGCCGCCGAAACTCGGCTCCAGCAGTTCCACCGCGGAAATGAAGCGTTCGACATCTTCGGTTGCAAGCTCGAGGTCGATGGAATCGACGTCGGCAAAGCGCTTGAACAGCACCGCCTTGCCTTCCATCACTGGCTTTGATGCCAGAGCCCCAAGATTGCCGAGACCGAGGATCGCGGTTCCGTTGGTGATCACCGCCACCAGATTGCCCTTGGCCGTGTAATCGTAGGCAGCGTCTGGATCGGCTGCGATTGCCTGTACGGGGGCTGCTACCCCTGGCGAATAAGCCAACGCGAGATCGCGCTGTGTCGCCATAGGTTTGGTCGCAACGATTTCGATCTTCCCGGGCCGACCGGTAGAGTGAAAATCCAGCGCTTCGCGCTCAAGAGATGCGTCACCCATTTCATTTCATCCTAATCGGGGCCCGACGCAGACATTGCCTGCTCAAACCAAGTGTGAGCGTGCTGCTAGATCAAGAGCGCAAGCGGACGGGGAACGCGCAGAGCGGGATGTTCCACATGCATTTCAAGGTGTCGTGTCCCTGTCGCACTTATGGCGTTGCCGCTTGCGCTCAGCCAACTCGGCGTTGCGCCGATCATGTGCCCGGCCCCCCGCGATCGTGACGCCGAAGAACAGGATCATAAGCAGCAGCGAGATGACTATGATTATCCCGATGACCATGGCTGCGACTACACTTTGACAGGCTCGAGGATCGAGACGTAGTTCGCTACCGCGCCGCCGCCCATGTTGAAACAAGCGCCAAGCTCGGCGCCGGGAAGCTGCATTTCTCCGGCATCCCCGGAAAGCTGGCGAGCCGCCATGACGTGCATCGATACGCCGGTTGCACCAACCGGATGGCCCTTGGCCTTCAGCCCGCCCGACAAATTGATGGGCAACCGCCCGCCACGTTCAGTTTGACCTTCCCGTACAAGCTGGCTTGCTTCGCCGGGTTTGCACAGGCCCATGGCTTCAAGCGTCAGCAACTCGGCGATCGTGAAGCAATCATGGACCTCGGCGAAGTCCAGGTCATTCACGGAAATTCCCGCAGCGTCGTAGGCCCGCTTGAATGCCAGGTGGGGGCCTTCGAAGCTGGCCAGATCTTTTCGGGAAAGGGGAAGGAAGTCGTTGACCTGCTCTGCCGCACGGAAGCCAATCGCACGTTCAAGTCCGCGAGCGACATCCGGGTGAGCAATGATAACGGCGGCCGCGCCATCGGAAATGAGTGAGCAATCCGTAACCTTGAGCGGTGGGGCAATCACCGGATTGCGATCGGACGCTGTCAGGCAGAAGTCGAGATCGATTTCCTTACGCATGTGCGCGAGAGGATTGAGAAGCGCATTCCGATGGTTCTTTACCGCAATGCGCGCCATTGCGTCGGTCGGGTCGCCATGCCGCGCAGCATAGGCCAAGACAAATTGCGCGAATATTGCCGGGAAGGAGAGCTCGGCTTCTTCGGGCTGATAACTTGCACCGGATAGCGCCTTCGTGACGCCCGCGGTGTCGAGGCCGGTCATCTTTTCTGCCCCGACGACCAGGGCCACCTTGATCCGCCCGCTCTGGACTGCGTCCAGCGCCGAATAGAGCGCAGCCGAACCCGATGCGCATGCATTCTCACATCGCGTCGCCGGCTTGAAGCGCAAGGCGTCGTGCGCCCCCAGGACCATCGACGAACAGAACGCGTCGGGGACCATGCCGGAGTTGAAATGCCCCAGCCAAACGGCGTCAATATCGCGCGGATCGATGCCGGCATGGACAATTGCCTGCTTTGCCGCAGACGCGATAAGGCTTTCAATCGTATCCCCGGACAGCTTCCCAAATGCGGTATGTCCCCAGCCAACGATATTTGCCTGAATCTTGATCTTGGACATCTGCAACCTCGTATAGTCCTTGGAATGGGCTCCCTCGGGTCGGGGGAGTGGGCGGATCATCCAAATCACTGCCGCTGGAAGCTGCCCGCGATCGAGAGGGTCATCCACCGTGTGCTTGGCCAGAAATCGGTTCCAAGCGTGAGCCGCTGTGCATGTTCGGAATGTGTTTAATAAGTTACCATATTGCTATATAATGCGTGAAGATGGTAATTTGATGTATAAAGCATCATTGTGGTGCCGCGCTTGTTACAGCTGTAAACTCGGGGCCGAGAGGCGGAGTGAGGCGGGCTCACCGTCCAAATTGGTTCCGGTGCCGTCGCCATGCTGCGCGAGGCGTTTCCTATGCGACGGTGCGCTCCGCACCGCGCCGCTTCAAGCGCTGGCCGCCCTATTTAGACTGCTTTCCAACGTTTTGACCAACGCCACATTGCCGAGCATTCCGGCAAGGTCGCGGGCGGTCCTGGCTGCGCCCATGAGCGTGGCCGATCCCGGTCCGCACCAGTCGCCATAGCCCGCAAGCCACAGGCGGGGTTCCTTGATCGACCGTTGGCCATCGACCAGCACCCGGCCGTCGTCCTCGACCACGCCAAGCATCGCCAGGTGATCGAGCGCGGGCCGAAAGCCGGTGCACCAGATGATCGCATCAACGGCCATCTTGGAACCATCCGGCCAGACAACACCCTCGGCCGTCATCCGTTCGAAGGGCCGGACAGAGGCCAGGTTTCCGCGGGCGCGTGCTTCCCTGACCGGCGGGACCATGACGATGTCGCCGATGCCGCCCACGGGTGTATCGCCCGGTCCAGCCTTCATCCGCGCAACCGCGCGTTCGAACAGGACGTGGCCATCCACATCGTCGGGCAGGAACAGGGGATCGTGGGTCGTTACCCACAGGGTGCGTGCTACGGGCGCCACTTCGGCAACGATCTGGGCGCCGCTATTGCCGCCGCCGACCACGAGCACTGATTGGCCTCTGTAATCCTCCGGCCGGATATAGTGGGCCGAATGGACCTGGACGCCGTTGAAAAGATCGCGCCCCTCGATCTCGGGAATATAGGGATGCGACCAGGTGCCGGTGGCGCTGACAACCGCCTGCGCGGCAAACCTCCCCTTGTCCGTCACGACTGCAAGACGATCGCCGGCCCGTTCGATGGATTCCACCCGGACTGGACGCTTGATGGGGAATTCGTAACGGGCCTCATAGCGAGCGAGATAATCAAGGACGTCATCGCGCGTGGGATACCCCTCATGCGCGGGCGGCGGCATAAGCCAACCCGGCAGCGAACTGTATCCGGCGGGGGAAAACAGGCGCAGGGAATCCCACCCATGGCGCCATGCACCACCGGGCCCAGCTTCGGCGTCGAGGATCACGAAATCGGCCCCAGCACGACGCAGATAATAGCCCAACGACAGCCCCATCTGGCCGCCACCGATGATGACGATGTCGCGCTGCGTGATCATCAGGCCTGCCGCCAGCGTTGAAGAGCGTCCGCTTGGGGCAAGCCCCCCGCACGGACTACCGGCGAACGCCTGAATGGGAGTGTTTGGATCATCAGGTCATGTCGCCTTCTGTCTGACCGGAAGAGGGCTTCTATCGGTATGTGCGGCGAACATGACATCGACGATGGCGACCCATGCTGGCGGAAATTCGGGATTGCGATATACCGAACAGGTCCATCAACTCGCATACGCAATGTTCCTGACCGTCCCAGACGATCGCGAGCGCAGCGAGTCTTGTCGGTTCGGCGAGGGCTACCAAGAGGTCTTCGGGGGATGGACCCTGATCATGCGCATGCGCTTATGCGCCCCTCCGCATGGTTGCATCGGCCATGATCAAACAGACCACCGGCTATCCCATGGCGGCAGATGATTCCATCATGTTCGAAATATCGATTGACCATATAGGCGGTCCACTATTATTCGATCAACTTGGAAGGATGGAATTGACCATGAAGGAATTCAATCCGCAGGTCTCGGCCGTCGAGGCGCTCGGCGCGCTCGCGCATGACACGCGCCTGTCTGTCTTTCGCATGTTGGTGAAGGCTGGCCCGGAGGGGTTGATATCCGGTGCTATCGCGCAGGCCGCCAATGTGCCGCCGTCCACCATGTCGCATCACCTGGGCATTCTCGAACGGGCGGGTCTGGTGGAATCCGAGCGGGAAAGCCGGCTCATCCACTACCGCGCCGATTATGAGGGGATGCGCCGGCTGCTCGCCTTCCTGATGCAGGACTGCTGTCAGGGCGTCCCTGAAATGTGTGCCGAACTGCTCGGCGAACTCAACTGCAAAGCCTGAGGTTGACCCATGTCCGACACGATCGACTCCGACAAGACCTACAACGTGCTCTTCCTGTGCACCGGCAACAGTGCTCGCTCGATCCTCGGCGAAGCCATCATGAACAAGCTGGGGGAAGGCCGCTTCCGCGCCTGGAGTGCCGGCAGCCAGCCCAAGGGCGCAGTCCATCCGATGGCCCTGTCGGTTCTGAACGGGCTCGGCTTCGACATAGCGGGCATGCGCTCGAAAAGCTGGGACGAGTTCGCCGCGCCGGACGCGCCGCAATTCGATTTTATCTTCACCGTCTGCGATAACGCCGCAGGCGAGACCTGCCCCGTATGGATCGGCCATCCGATGACGGCGCACTGGGGCATCGAGGACCCGGCA
>Ga0172382_10008508_pt1 | contig 14279 bp, 13 predicted proteins | sample Leawel138RmetaG_FD_122245 | JGI IMG/M metagenome (GOLD analysis project Ga0172382, IMG submission 122245) | Leachate microbial communities from a municipal landfill in Southern Ontario, Canada - Leachate well 138R metaG | ecosystem: Engineered > Solid waste > Landfill > Unclassified | place...
ATCTTCGTCATCGTCATCATCGTCATCTTCGTCTTTAGCTTTACCCTTCTTTACAGGTGCTTTCTTACCATTCTTTTTAGCACCTTTCTTGGGCTTTTCTTCTTCTTCTTCATCTTCGTCATCATCGTCATCTTCGTCTTTAGCTTTACCCTTCTTTACAGGTGCTTTCTTGCCACCTTTTTCAGCAGGATGCTTATCTTTCTTAGATGACTTAGTTTCTTTTTCTTCATCTTCATCATCGTCATCAAGGCTTGATTCCATAGAAATATTCTTTTTCTTCAGAATCTTTGTAGTTTCTTTTTCAATTTCAGCAAGGTTGATTTTTTCGCCTTCCTGAGATGTGAAAATACCATTCTTGCTAGATTTACCAGCAATATTAACCTTACCATGAGTCATAGTAAGAACTGCACGAATATGAGGAAGTGTGAGTGTTTCGTAATCAACAATTGGATTCTTTCGAACGATAACATCAGTCTTAGTTACTTTAACAAGACTTCCAGCGAAGTTGAATCTCTGACCAGACTGTACAATTTTACGATATACAGTTTCAACTGCTTTCAGAACTGCATCATTGGTCTTTTCAGTGGATGGAACATCTACGCCATGTTTTTTCAACTGGCGTCCAACAAGTTTAAGAACTTCAGATCTTTTCAGAGTTTTATATGGATTAGAAGGAATGAATTTCTTTTCTTTACCCTGAGCTTTTTCTTTACCTTTTGATTTTTCTTCTTTTGCTTTTTTAGCCATTTTGTTTGGTACCTTTCATTTTTGTACATTGCATTAATTAATGCATGGGTTAGATTTAAGATTCTAAAGATTTTGTATATTAATCTTTAATAGGGAAAAAAGTTTTGACATTGAAAAATTATAACATTTTTAAAATAGTATATTTGCAAATATTTACTTTATAGATAAAATAATTTAGATAAGCTTCACAAAACCCCCCTTAGAAAATTATACATTTAAACTAAAAACCAATTTAACTATATAAATTATATATATTTATAATTGGTATTAAAAGTTGGTTAATTTATTTTTAGTTGATTTTTTTACAGAAAAAATTTTTTACAAAAAAGTTTAGAGTAACTATTAATGTAGACTTTTTAATAAAAAATTTATATGAACAAAATCATAAATCGTTTCCAAGGAGAAATATATATATATGGATTTTTTTCTGAAATACCCTAATATTACAATTATCATTCTTACAATCATTGGTGGATTTATCGGTGCCTATATTGAAAAATTAAGAGAAAAAGCTCCGAATACTGAAACTAAAATTGATGATAATTTTATTAAGCTTTATGATTTTCTTAAAGAACAATCTAAAAAATCAGCTTTTAGAAAAATTGTATATTCAATTGCAAAATTAATGGAAGTAAAATATATTAAAGGTGAAATTAAAGCTGAAGATAGATATTTGAAGTTAAAAGAATTATTGAAAGAAAAGATTGAAAAAGGTGAATTAATGAGCCTTCCTACTGATTGGGAAAAGTTAGTAGATGAAGTTATTAATGATTTTTGCGTCGATGACAAATATGAACGATTAGTTGCTAAAGAATAATACTTTTATAGATCATAAGCTTATTTTAGGCTTATGATCTATAATAACAATCTTATATTTAGAAAAGTATAGAAAGGATATTAAACGTAAATATGTTTACACTAGATAAGTTAAAAAATCTATTTATATATAAGAATAAAATTATTAGACCTGCAAAGGATAATAATACTAATGGAACTATTATATTCAACCTAAATTTTGAAGTTGATTCATTAAAGTATATAATGGAATATCCATTATTTAAAAAGAATTATTTTAGATCATACTATATTCCAAGAAAATCTAATTCATCAACATTACTTGCAAAACGTAAAGAAATTTTACCTCAAGTAGATATATATAAAGAACTAAAGGATAAAAAGTACCAGTTCTTAAATGTATTTAGGATTCAACCTGAAAACTATAAAGGTAGAAATCTTATATATGATCTTTCATTAGAATTAGATTTATTTTTTAAACTATATGAAAAAAAATCATTTGTTGAAAAAAGTAAGTTAATCATTAAAGTAATTCAAGAATTGCTTTCTCTTGAAAGTTTTAAAGAATATAATGAGAAAATTGTCTTTATAAAAATCAATAATACTAAAGATATTCTAAAAGATATGCTTGTAAGAGATATTTTAGATATTACTACATTTATATGTAGAAGTATTAAGATTGGCGATTTAACTGATAAAAGTTTACCAACGGATATTACTTTTATTTTTTATAATACTACTGCAAATTCATTTATAAAAGGTTCATTAAATGATATTATAGTGGATTTTTCAGTTTTTATAAATAAATTAAAAAGAATTTCAAATAATGAAATAGATGAAGAGGTCATAGATAGTAAACCTGATACTCCAATTCTTATTGATAAAGAAGAACCAGTAGAGATTCCTTCAAAAATTATTGATAAAGAAGAACCAGTAGAGATTCCTTCAAAAATTATTGCTAAAGATCCAACTAATTTAACTGGGGTTGGTACTAATATAAAAGATAGAATTAAAAATAATATCATGAATTTGATTGGGTTAGATAGATTTAAAGACACTCAAAATTCTGAAATAATAGATAAAATTGAAATAATAAAAAAATCAGTTTATAATTTTGTAGATTCTGAGAGTCTTAATAATATGTCTGAAGATGAAATTCTAGATAAGTTAAAACAGGATTTTGGATTTAAGAAATATCTACTTGATTTAGAAAAAACAATTCATACTACTCAGAGTGAAAATAAAATTCTGATGAAGATTCTTGATGAGAGAAATGAATTAATAAAGTCTCACCCAATTAAATCAGTAGAAGAAATTATACAAACAACTACTCCTGAAAAGAAACAGGTATTTCAAAATCTTCTAAATCCTGAGTTAAAGCAAATACGAAGTATTAATAAAAGTTATAATACTCATTTTAAAAAGAATACAAAACTTATGGTTCTAGATTCTTTTAGAAAAGCTAAAGATATTCCTTTTATTCTTACAAGTTTTAATGAAGAAACTACTTCTACATTAGCAGATAAAAAGAAAACTGTAAAATTTACATTAAAAACAGATGATAATAACGTTCATAATGTAACTTTGGATCTCCCAATAGTATTAAATGATGAATTTTTAATCATAAATGGTAATAAAAAAATTATTCTTAAACAGCTTGTAAAACTTCCTATAACAAAAATTAAGCCGGACGAAGTTGAATTAGTAACTAATTATAATAAGATTATTATGGGTAGATTTGGTGGAAATATTTCTACTGATATTACTAGATTTAATAAACTTATAGAAGAATATAATTTTTTTAAAAAATATAAAGGAATTATAATTCAGGCTGGAAATGCTAAAAGAAAAAATCTAGGAAGAAAAAACTCAATAGAATTTGATGAGATTTCTAGCCATATATCATCATTTATTAATAAAGATTATTCAATAATTTTTAATCAGAAAGAGTTAGAAAAGACTATTGAAGATAATGAAATATTATTTGAGCAATATTTACTTAAAGTAAAAGATAAAGAAAACTATAAAATTTTAGGGTATCATAATTCTAAAAAATTTTTATTGGTATATGATATATATAATAGTAGAGTATTAGAAGCTGTTGCAGATAAGGGTGAAGTAGATGGATTTAAAGTTCATTCTGATTCAATTATAAAATTTATATTAGATCAATTAAATCAACAATTTCCTGAAGAAAATTTACTTCCAAAATTTTATGAATATTCTACTAGTAGTAAATATATTTATTCTAGAGCTAGTATTCTTTCAAATAAAATTCCAACAGCTATCATAGTTGGATATGATGTTGGGATTTCTGAAATGTTAAGAATGGCTAAAATTAATTATGAATTTATTCCAGGAAGACCTAAAATTACTGTTTCTGATTTAGTTCATAATGAAATCTTAAAGCTAAAAGATGGATATTTAAAATATGAAAAAGATCCATTTTATAATACTTTATTATTAAATGGTCTTAAAGAAATGGATCTAAAAAGTTTTACATTTGAAGATCTTAATGGAAAAATTCCATATGCTCTTTATATTGAAGAAAGACTTGGAAGTATTAATATTGTAAAAGGTATTGAAAACTTTATAAGTCTTATTATTGATCCTATTACTGAAAGTACATTAAAGTATCTTAACCAACCCATTACTATTAGTGAAATTCTAATTTATATGAATAATCTTCTGGAAAATAATGAATACAAAGATCCTAGTGATATGACGAATTATCGTATTAGAGGGTCTGAAGTAATCGAAGCTCAACTATATAGAGTTATTGCAAATGCAGTAAAAAAATATAGAGATAGTAAAAAATCTGGAATGAAAAAACCTAAGTTAGAAATTTCTAAAGATGATTTAATGAAAGAAATTATCAATGGAGTTGGAGTTGAAGAATTTTCTATATTGAATCCAATTCTTGAATTGGAAAGTTATGGAAATAGTTCAATGAAAGGTATAGGTGGAACCAACCTGAAAAAATACGGGCTTTATAGAAGTAATTCTATAATGTAAAACTTCCTTAATTGCTGGAAACTCCTAATATTAAGTTAAGGACAATCAGCAGCGAAGCTTCTAATTATAGAAGAACGTTCAACGACTATCTCGAAAGAGAGTACACTGTAAGCTATTGACAGTGGAAATAGGAAGGATCCTTTAAAAAGGATTTTGATATAGTCTAATCTATATAGTAATATATAGCAGTTCATTAATACTTATAGTATTATGAGAACGCATATAATCTAGCGAATTATATGGAATATAAATGGGACAGAGCCTATACAAAGACTTTAAGGGCTTATCACGAAAAAATGATAGGTGTAATTGCATTAAATCATCCAGATTCTGATAAAGCTGGAATTGTTAAATTTCTTACTACTAATCCTAAAATAAAAAATTCACTTGGTATGATTGATTTTGATAATAAAGATGTAGATGCTTCTGAAATGTTTTCACCTGCAGAACTTCTTAGTTCATTTACTAACTTGCATAGTGACCCCCCTAGACAATCTATGCAAGCAATTCAATCAAAACATATAATTCCTACAATTGTAGAAAATAAACCATTAGTTACTACCGGAATGCATAAAGCAATTGCATCTTTAATTGGGAATGATTTTGTATTTAAAGCAAAAGAAGATGGTAAAGTTGTTGATGTAAATAATGAACTCGGAATTATGGTAGTAAAATATGATAATAGTAAAAGATATGATGTAATTAACTTAAATGTACATGAAGCAAAAAATTCGGGTGGTGGGTAAAGTATATTGCTCACCTTAAACTCTTTTAATTGCTGGAAACTCCTAACGTAAAGGCGAGGACAATCAGCAGCTAATTTTTAATAATCCATTAACATATTAATAAAAATATATGGAGGTGGATTATATTGAAAACTTCTGAATTTAAATTAAAAATTCTAAAAAAACTGGGAAATGAATACTTAGTCTTAGGTGAATATATAAATAATTCAACTAAGATTAAAATGGAACATTTAAAATGTGGACATATTTGGTTTCCTTTGCCAATGACTTTAACACGAAACATTAAACCAACAAAATGTCCAAAATGTTCAGAAAAATACTTTCCAGTAAAGAATTTAGAGACTTTTAAAAAAGAAATATTTGAAAAATATAAAAATGAATATATAGTATTAGGTGATTATAAAAATAATAATACCAAAATTAAAATGAAACATTTAAAATGTAATCATGAATGGGATATTCGCCCAAAGGATATCTTAAAGGGTCATAAATGCCCAGTATGCTATGGAACTCCAAAAAAAGATTTAAATAAATTTAAGTCTGAAGTCATGAAGACTCACGGAGAGAAATATGTAGTTATTGGGGATTATAATGGAACTAATTCAAAAATTAAAATGAAACATTTAGAATGTAATAGAAGTTGGATGGTAACTCCCAATAATTTATTAAATAGAAAAACCAAATGCCCTCATTGCTCTCTTAAAAATAAAAAATCTATAGGAATTTTAAAAATATTTAATTTCTTAAATGAAAATAAAGTATTATATAAAAAGGAAATTTCCTTTAAAACTTGTAAGAATAAAAGATTATTAAAATTTGATATTTTTATTCCTGAGAGAAATTTATTAATAGAGTACGATGGTATTCAACATTTTAAGAATTGGAATAATTTAAATACTTTAACCAATACTAGAAAATTAGATATTATTAAGAATAAGTGGGTTTTAAAGAATAAAATCTCACTATTAAGAATAGATGATAGTAATATCTCAAATATTTCAAAAATACTAAGAAGTATTTTCAAAAAGAAAAAAATTAGTTCAACGACTATCGAAACCTATAATTTATTTTATATTGATGAAGATTCATTAAGAATTTTTAATAATCATAAATATGAAGAATTATAGTTAGTAGAGTACACTACAAGCTATTGGTAGTGGAAACTTAGAGCCTCTATATTCGATATAGAGTGAAGATATAGTCTAATCTGCATGGAAACCTGCAGCAGTTCAGCATGAGAACGTATATGATAGTAGCGTGTCATATAGAATACAAATGTTTATACTTCCAATAAAAAAGAAGCTATTTTTAAAAAAGGTGATAGATTTAGAAAAGATGAAATGATTGCTCTAAATAAATCATTCTTTAATAAATCAGATGTATATAGTGATGAAATATTTTTCTCTATAGGAGCACTTGCAAAAGTAGCAATATATTCTAATTGGGCTACATTTGAAGATGGAACTTCTATATCTAGAGAATTATCTACAAAACTTTCATCATATATCACTATGCATGAAGATTTCTTCTTAGGTCCAAATAGTAATATAGAAAAAATTGTAAAAATTGGAGATAGAGTAAAGGCTTCTGACCCAATATTAATTGTAGAAAAATCATTTCAAGATGAATCTATTAATAAAGTATTATCAAAATTAGGAAAAGATTTTGATCAAACAATTGATGAATTAAGTAAGAATGTATTTAAATCAAAATACAGTGGTGAAATTGTAGATATAGAAATTTCTTACAATGTTCCATTTGAAACTTTATCACCATCATTACAGAAACTTGTAAATTCATTTAAAGTAGTAAATAATAAAAAGAAAAAATACTTAAAAGATACCTTAAAGGGGTTATCTCCTAGTGAATTAGATAAATATTACAGAATTAATGGAGTATTCAGAGAACTAGAACCATTAAAAAGTAATAAATTAAAATCCAAAGAACGTGAAGGTATTGTAATTGAATTCTTTATTAAAACATTACAAGAAGTTTCTGTTGGTAATAAAATTGCATTAGGTGTTGCTGTTAAATCTATTGTAAGTGAAGTAGTTGAAAATGATAAATGTCCTGTTACTGAATATAATAAAGATGAAAAGGTAGATGTATTAGTATCACCCTTTAGTCCTGTAAATCGACAAACATGTGACTTCTTTTATCAAATGTGTTGTAATAAAGTATTATTAGAATTAAAACGTAAAGTTAAAAAAATATTAGATGAATAAAATAAATATAAGAGAATAGGTTAAAACCTATTCTCTTATATTTTAATTAATCGTCATCTTCTTCATCAAATTCATCATGAGCCATTTCTTCAAGTTCCTGTTTTTGCCACTTAGGAAGTTCTGGATTTGACTTTATTACCTGATCTTTAATAATTCCAGCTTTATTTGATTTAGGTTCAATTTCACGAGCAGCTAAGATTGTAAGTGCATTTTTCTTTGTAAGAAAGTCAATAGTATAAAAACTATCAGCTACAAATTCTTCAGAGTTGATTACAACTCTTTCAGCTTCACGATCTTCAGCTTCTTTTTTTTCTTTCTTAACTTTTTCTTCTTTTTTCTTTTTGTCAGCCACAACTTCTACTCGTTCTTCTTTCTTGGGAGAACTTTCAACAAAGGGGGTTGTAGGACTTTCAATAACTTTCATCTTAATTCCATTCTTTTTAAGAAGTTCATAATTTGAAAGTGGCATTTTAATAGGGCGAGCTCCAACCCGACCATAAATAGGAATTGTACCATTGGTTAATATTTGTACAGTAATTTGTTTATCAGTCATTATTATAAAACCATCCTTCTTATTCAATTTTTAAAAATTCTGACATCGATCAAATTCATCATCAATATCATCTAATGAATCACTAAAATCACTAATATCTGAATCTGTTGTGTTATCTATATTATTATCATTTTCATCAGAATTATCTAATCCTAACTCTGTATTAATTTCTTTTTCAGCTTCAATTTTATCTTCATCTGTATGCATTAATTCAGCTTCAGTATCTTCATATGCATCAGCCATATCATACGCATCTTCAACATCTTCGAACTGATCATCACTAAATTGAGAGAAAAAACTTTCTGGCATTTTAAGTCTCCATTTTATAGAATTTTAATTTTAAGATTCCACTGCTAATTAATGAGAATGGAATATTTTTTATTACTATGTTACCATTATTTTTAAAATAATATTGACCTTTATAGCTTTTTAGAATATTATCATTAAATAGTAATAATTCATTACCTTTTATAAAATCTAAATCATTTATAATAAGTTCTACTAAATTATCATCGTCACCAGAAATAATTTTATCACTAGATATTTCCATTTCATTGTAAGAAATTACTTTGGAATTATAATGTATAAAATTCTTGCTAATATTTGATTCTAATAAATTCTTAGAATATAGTACTAGTAAATAGAGCATTATAGGAACATAGAAAAATCCCTTAAGTGCTTTATATTGGAAACTTTTATTGTCTGTAAATGTTTTTAAATAGATATTATAGTCCTCAATTTTCTTAATCAGTTCCATATTAAAGATAAGCTCTTTATTTAAGAATAATATAATTAAATTTTCATAAAAGTATTCCAAATTATCTTCATATAATTCATAATTGAGAATTTTATTTCTAAAATCAGGAGAAAGATTTACAATCTTAAATAGTTCATCTGCAGCTATAAAATTTTCATCAAATAAAACTGTATCATAAAATTGTTCGTAGAAATTATTAGCTGGAAATCTTACATCATCTATTCGAGTTTGCATAAATGATATTTTATTTACAATATATTTATTCATTTGCATAATTGAATTGTATATTGATTCATCATATTCTTTACTAAAATCAAAATCAGTTTCTAATTCAAGTGGATCTGTAATAAATATACTTTCAAAATATGGATCTTTTATCTTTAATAAAGCATTATCTCTAACAAACTTTACTATATGTGAAGAATATAGATGGCTATCTTCAAATAATCCAGATCCACGTACAGCTAAAACTTCAAATTTTTTTAGATAGAATAATTTTATATACTTAGATTGTAATTCCCTAATTACAATATCTAATTCTTTTAAAATTATTGCATTTGATTTTTCAACTATAACTTTATTATTAGTTCCTAAACTATCATAAAGTGTCACATATTCATTTTGAACTTGTTTTTCAATTTCTTCTACAGTATTAGTTCGTAATTTATATTCGATCTTATAAAATTTATAATTATGTAATTTATCTGGAGTAACTGCAGTTAATTGAAATACGTACTTAGATTTATCATAATTTAAAATAAAATAGTCATTTGGTTTAGGAATGACTGTATTAGGAAGAATTGTAGCTTCACCTTCATAAGTAGATCTAGCTCCCATTTCACTAATTTCTAGAGCTAGATTTGAAGGATCCATTCCATAAAGTACAAAATCTTCAATTTTTTGATATTGTATTGGAGATTCTTCTCCTAGATTTTCAATAACACCTTCTAGATTTTGATCTACAGTAGTGTTAATATTATCAATTGAGTAGTATGTAACAAATGTAGGACTCCCTTCAAATAAAGGAGTATACATTAAATTACTTCTTTTTACAAAAGTATCTATATGATGTTCAAGTAATTCTTTTCTCTTATTAGTTTTTTTTAATAGAGTTCCCATATAATGAAAACCCTCCAATGGTTTGCAAATTTTAATAAATTGTTAATCTAAAAAAATCTGGATAGGATAAGAACTTCTTATCCTATCTAGACTTTTTTATTTTAAATATTTATTCTTATTTTTATTAATCTTATTGATATAGTAATCAATATTAGGTAGATTAAAAAATTCAGAGCATGTATGGATATAGTTTGTAGTAATTAACGAATTAACAAATTCTTCAGCTGGATAGTCTACTAGTATATCTTTGGCTTGTGGATGTGGTTTCTTAAACATAATCTTGCCAAATTGACTATCATTATTAATATTACCACTTATAATAATATTTGGATACTCAGCTGTTAAATCTAAGTCAATTACATTTTTATATAAAAATTTACTTTTAATTTTAGTACTCATATTTCAATTACCTCACCATTATTTGAATTTAATAATGGATCACATACATATCCACCCCTAAATTTTTCTTTAGTGGTATTTGATACATTCAAATTATTAGATATAATTAGATTTTGCTTTCTTAAGTATTCAGCATATAAGTTTCTAAGCGAAATTGTTTTCTTTAAAGCTTTACATGGTCGAGTATGAGTAGTTAGACTTAAGGAATATATTTGACCCAAGTCATCATTTTTTTCTTCCATAAAATGTAATAGTAAAGTGTCAATTGCACCGTATTTAACAAATTTAAAATAGTTTAAATAAGCTAAATTACGGATATTTTCTTTACCTTTAAATTTAACTTTACCTACTTTTAAAACTTTATTTGAAATGTATTCAAGAGTTTCAGATTCTTCTTTACCTAGTTGTTTTCTTAAAGCACAATATACAATCATTTGATCTAAGTAAAGTGAATAGTCTGTAGAACTAAAGTAACTCCCACTATCAGCAGCATCTTTAGATCTTACATCTACATAAAAGTATGAATTTTTTACTTTACATTTTTTTCCACAGAATAATCTATTCATTTCATTTTGATACATATAATTTTTAGCAAATTGGCATTCACTATGAATATGCTGAAGTAGCCGATTTTGAATAGTTATAATATCAAACTTAATATTCCATCCACTCAAGATATCAAGTCGGTGCTCATTCTTATTATTTAAAAATCCCATAATTAATGCAAGTTCATTATTATCATAGAATTTAAAATAGACTTTAAAATCTTCTGGAAGATGTAGGTTATATTTTTTAAAATATTTAATTAATGATTTTTTAAACTTAACACCCTTAGTAGATAAATTATCTCTAAAATTTGTTAAACTTTCATTTTGACCGTTATCAAGAGCATAAATATATAGTGAATGGGTTTCTTTATTATAATATGTTATTAGATTGATTCTGCATGGAGCAATATCTTCTCTAGGAAAACCCATATATTGATTTTCATAAGTATCCACTTCTATATCAAAAAATCCCTTAGTAATGTTATAAATAGTTTCATCATCATGAAATTGATTTATAAATTGAGATGTATAATAATCTTGGATGTTTATATCACTTGAGAAGAGTCTATAATCTAAAGCATGAATTAATCTAAGATTATACTTATTTCCAGTTGATATTAATTCTTGATAGAATCTAGATACTTTTGGATTATTTAATCGTTCAACAATATCATCAATCATTGAACTGTATTTTACTGTAATCTTTTTTAAATCGTCTTTTTTACTATAAGTTAATCTTTCAGTATCTTCTAAATTTAAATCTCTATAATAATAATTAACTTTAGGTTCTGAAATTATATGTTGAAATTTTTTACCACTTTCAACTTCTTTATATGTTATAATTATTTTATCTAATCTATTTACATAATCAACTTTAATTAATTGTAATTTCTTATCTGTTTTAATATCAATCATAGTTAATAGTCCTTAATATGAAATCTTATTAATAATATATAATTATATATTAAGTATAATATTTTTTAAAAAGAATATCAATTATTAACATTAAGATAAAAATATAAAGGAATTAACTATTAATATGAGCAAAGCAAGATTTGAACTGGAATCCAAAGAAATAGAAACTCTATTTTATTTTACAAAAGAAATGAGTGTCTTAGATGAAGAATTAGAAGATTTAAAGAGTCTGTATTTAGAATTAAAAACTCATTATGATAAAGTTAAACAATCCAAGAGTTATGGGGTACTAGAGTTTCTTTCTAATCAAACTAAAAATTTAATTAATTTAAAAATGGCAATTATAAGTATTATAAAAGAAAGTGCTAATATAAAAAGAATTGCAAAGGAAATAGAAATAAAATCTAAATCTAATGAAGGAACTGCTGATAGTGCATTATTAAAAGCTTTAGTAGGAATGCTTAAGAATAATAGTGAGGATATTACACCTATAAGAAATATAGGATCAAATTCTCTAGAATATAAAGATGACGAAGATATAGATAATATTTTAAATGAACGAGTTTCTAAAACTTATTCAGATTTAACTTTAAAAGATTTAAGAAAAAAGAAATTAAGAGTTGTATTCGATGAAGAAAAGAATCAGTACATTTTAGATGAAGAAAATCAAATTGTAAATGATATTAAGATACGAAAAATTAAAGTTAAATTTAAGAAAAATAAAAAGACACAAGAAAGATATGCTAAGGATTCTGAAGGAAATAAATTTGAAATAATTGACTTAAATGAAATACTTTAAATTAAAAAAAGATGAGGAATAATTTTCCTCATCTTTTTTTAATTTTATTTAATCCCAGATATTTTTAGAAAACTTTCAAAGTCTTCAAAGATTATAAATGAATATGAAAAAGTATTTTTATCTTCATTACAAACTGAATTTTTTACTGATTCATAATAATCTTCATCAACTAAGAAGTATTTACTATTAATATCTAAAACTTTATATTTATCAAAGTTTTGAAATTTAGATTTATCTGGAATATTTTGAAAGCACCCATAAAGAATGGGTTGTTTTTTTGAGGGTAGTTTAATATTTAGAAAGATTTTTTGGATATTCATATGGATTGACCAACTTCACTTATAAGATTATTTCGACCCATGTATTCACTTAACTGATTCTTATCTGAATTAATGATATCAAGATCATTAAATTCCTGAAAGGTAAGATCTAATTCAAATTCTGGATTAATTGTAGTATGATTACGAATACTTCGTTCTTCTGAGCTTAAAAGTTTAACCCATTTTTGTTTTTTACCTTCATCATTTAACTGAATTACTCCATTATTGATACAATAACCATCAGAAGGTAAATATTTACTATCTATATATAAGAGGCTTGATGGATTCTTTAGTAGATAAAAGAGTCCATCTAATTCTTTTGCAGAAGTTCGATCATTACTAACAGATGTAATAACATTTACAGTAATATCTTTAAAGTTTGGAATTTCTTTTACTGCAAAAATTATTAGAGCTGGATTTCTATGTAATGGTAAATATAACCCATACACTTTATTAACTTTTAAATGTACATTACCATTTTGAGCTAATAATAAGCTTAATCCCTGAATGCATTTATGGTATGAATTTTTACGAGCATGTTTTCTATCATTTTTAAAATGACTAGAAAATGTAACTTTCAATTTTCTATTATTCCTTTGATGGTATACTTCGAAACTACCATCATTCTTATTTTTCTTAAGATCTGCAAGATTTTCAATCATGTCAAATGTAAGCATAATTGCAAAAACATCAAGAATTTTTCCTCTATATTTCTTTAAATCAAAAAGGAATTTTTCATCATATACTAACATCATTGCAATTATTTCATCCTCAAAGCTATAATTTTCAGGATTATCTAAAAGAATCTGAAAAAGATATACTATCTCAGAATCATTTAATTCTGTTAATTCAAATTGTTTTCTATAATCTCTAAGTGCATGAATACTTCTAAGATTCTTCTCAATAATGGGAAGTTTTGTGTTGATAGAATAAATTTTTTTTCGAAATGCCTCAATGTCATTAGATTTTATAATCGCATTAATTAATTTAAAAATACTTAAAGTTTTAATATGCATTATTTCCTCCAAATATATCTAGAATTAAACTCTATTTAAATAATATATATTTATAAGAATAACGATAAACGTTATTCTTATAAATATAATTTTTAAAGATATTTATGAACTAGACTTTTGTCTGAAATTTCCACTCCCACTTTATCTGCAGCAGTTTTTATATTCTTAGCAAGTTCTTTTTTCTTATTTCCAGGACAATATCTAAAAAATTGAATTGCTTTAAGAACATGTGCTTTATCATGAATTGGGAATTTTCTTTCTTCAGGAAGCCCAAAATCAAAATCACTTAATTTTTTACGTTCAGCTGAAGATAGAGTTTTTTCTA
>Ga0172382_10008509_pt1 | contig 14279 bp, 14 predicted proteins | sample Leawel138RmetaG_FD_122245 | JGI IMG/M metagenome (GOLD analysis project Ga0172382, IMG submission 122245) | Leachate microbial communities from a municipal landfill in Southern Ontario, Canada - Leachate well 138R metaG | ecosystem: Engineered > Solid waste > Landfill > Unclassified | place...
ATAGTCCCTGCGCCCGAGCACCCATGCCGCCGGCAATAACATGCGTAACCTCCATGCCGTGCAGCCAACGCGGCAGCAGCCCCGGTTCATGCGGCGGCGGCACCTGCCTGTCACAAGCAATAATTTTACAGCCTGCCTTATCAATATCAAAGATATAAAACTCTTCACAGTGCCCGAAATGCGGACAAAGCTTTCCATCAGCTACCGGAATTGCAATTTTCATCTCTTACTCCCTTCCTTCATTTAAAGTTATTATACGCCGCCAGGCTGCCATTATTTCTTCGGCTACAGGCCCATCCGTATATTCATTAACAGTTTTCGCTGCCGTTTGAGCCTCTGTTACGATCCTATCGTAACGTATGCGGCCGACAACCTCAAGCCCTTGTGCCTCAGAAACAACGGCTATACGATCAGCAATCGCCGGATTGATATCGCTCCTGTTGATACAAACTACAGTGGGTACCCTGAAGTGCTTTGTTAGAGCGACAATACGCAATAGATCGTGTTCCCCGGAGATTGTGGGCTCCGTCACAATAACGGCCAGATCACTGCCGGCTACCGAGGCTATCACCGGACAACCCAACCCCGGTGAACCGTCTATCAATATGTATGCACTGCCGCACTCAGCCGCAATTTCCCTGGCCCGGCTCCGTACCAGCGTCACCAGCTTGCCGGAGTTGCCCTCACCCGGATAAAGACAGGCATGAACCATAGGGCCTAGCCGAGTGTCCGAAACATACCACTCTCCGTTAACTGCAGGCTTGATTTCTATTGCGTCGGCCGGGCAGACAAGAGCACAGAAACCGCACCCTTCGCAAGCCAAAGGATCCACTGCAGGAAAGCTCTTTTTATCGGCCAACTGTCGCACCGCATCAAAACGGCAAATCTGCCGGCAGAGACCGCATTTTGAACACTTCTCCGCCTTAATCTCTGCCCGACCGCCGCCGCTGAATTCATATCTCTCCCTCACCTGAGGCTGCAACAGCAGATGCAGATCAGCGGCATCCACATCACAATCCGCCAGTACACATTTCTCTGCCAGACCGGCAAAGGCAGCCGTTAGGCTGGTCTTGCCCGTGCCGCCCTTGCCGCTTATAATCACTATTTCCTTCACGCCGTGTACCTCCCGGCAACCGGTTCTATCTTGGACCAAAGATCGGCAAAGAGAGCCTTATAGCCGGGCACCGCCTTCCAGGCCGTGAGCCCCTTTGAATAAGCCTCGGCTACCCGCCTATCCTCCGGTATCCGAGACAGAATGGGCACGCCATACCTGCTGCATAGCTTCTCTATTGCCGTATCGGGGCCGCTTACTCTGTTCAATACCACTCCTCTCGGCATGGGCAAAGAGCCGACAGCCTGTAACATCAGCTCCAGATCATGCCGTCCAAAAGGAGTGGGCTCTGCTACCAGCAACAGATAATCGCAATCGCCGACAGCAGTCATAGCCGGACAGGAGGTTCCCGGCGGTGCATCCACGATCGTTATACCATCGTCCGTTATATTCCTTAAGACCGCCTTTATCAGAGGAGGACCCATAGCCTGGCCGATATCCAGACAGCCGCTGATAAAGTTCAGCTTGCCGGCAGATCCTCTGTCCACGCTCCCGATATATCTATCCACCTCGGTTATGGCCTGAACAGAACAGATATAGGCGCAACCGCCGCAACTATGACAAAGTTCCGGGAAGGTCATAACCTCCTCTTTGAGAACAACGATGGCGCTATAGCGGCAAAAAGCGCCACACTCTCCACACAGATTGCAAGCCTCCGGGTTCACCTGCGGCACTAGTACGGCAGACCTGTGCTTCAAGGTGATCTCCGGCTTAAGAAAGAGATGCCCGTCAGGCTCCTCAACATCACAATCTGCATAAGTTACCTTCAGGTCTGCATCAACCAGAAAGAGAGATAGGTTTACAGCTACAGTGGTCTTGCCTGTGCCGCCTTTGCCACTGGCTACGGCAATCTTCATCTGCTTATCCTCCAGCTATCCTCTGTTTTATATCCAATGTCCAGCGACATTGGCCGACAGGCACTCATCTAAAAGGCCATCCTTGAACCTCTGCAGGCTTTCAGCCACCGTGCCGTCAGGCGCCAGATAAATCCTGATACCGGCCGCCTTAAGAACGGCATATGCCTTGGGACCGACATTGCCTGTTATAAGCGCTTCTACATTCAGACCGACGACGTTGCTTCCAGCCTGAATGCCGGCTCCCTGGGCCGCATTGAGGTTTTGAGTGTTATCATGGACCGCAAACTCACCGGTCTCTGTATTCACCGCTACAAAGAAAGCCGCCCGCCCGAAACGTCTGTCAAGCCTGCTCTCTAAGCTCTCTCCCTGCGAAGTGATTGCAACTCTCATTGATCTTGCCCTCCATTCAGTTGATATCTTTGTTGACTTTAAAAGATATTCCGCCTTATCAAAGAGCATCCTCTGGATCTGCCGCTTCACTACATGCCTTTTGAAGCCTGGTCAACGGAATGAGCATTTCCGCCAACACTTCAGCCCATTCAGCCAAATGTTTCCGCCCTCTTTCCGTCAATCGATATATCCTTCGGGCCGGTCCGCCACTCCCGGTATCCCAGTTTGAAAGAACATGTCCGTTATTCTCCAAACGCCTCAAAGCCCTGTATATACCGCCCATATCCAGTCCGGCATGAGTTACAGCCATCTCCTCCGCCGCCTGAGCTATCTGATAGCCGTAAGCCTCTTTAAGAACAGCTACAGATAAAAGAACGATCGGTTCTACAAAACGATAAAGGTTGCCCATTTCGCAGGAACAGGCTCCGCCTCCATGCCGGCGGCAATGTCTTTCTCTAGGCAAACCACATCACTCCTGTTCTTTCCATAAATCTTCCGCTTTCGCTCAACTCTGTCTGACAAGGTAATCCGCTATAGCTGCATGCAGGGCTCCAGATCGCTCATTTAACCCCTATTGCGTGGATTAAAGAGATAACCCAGCGCTTTGTCGTTATAAAAAGGCCCCACGCTATACGTCAGCCTTCACCGGTGAGATGCCGGGCCAGGCTCAGGGGAAAACCGTCGTCATAATCCTCTATCCTGCCGCTGTCACATAAAGCTGCCAGAGCCGGGTCTATCGGCAGTCTGCCCCAGAAGGGTATATTCTGTGATGCAGCCGTTTCCGCTCCCCGGGAAGGGCCGAACACCTCCACCTCTTCATTGCAGCCAGGGCACACGATATAACTCATGTTCTCGATCAGCCCCAGCACCGGAATTTTAAGCATATCGGCCATTTTGATGGCTTTTTTGACGATCATCACCGTCAGGTCCTGAGGCGACATTACGATAACCACGCCTTTCAGCGGCAGGACCTGCATCACTGTCAAGGCTACGTCGGCCGTTCCCGGGGGCAAGTCCAACAAGAGATAATCGAGGTCGCCCCAGACAACCTCCTCCCAGAACTGCCTGACGGCATTGGAGATCATGGGGCCGCGCCAGATAACGGGGTCATCCTCGTTCTCCATAAAGAGATTGAGCGACATGATATCTATCCCGCTGCGGCTGCGCACCGGCAGTATACCGAAGTCCTTTGTGGCCGGCCGCTCGCCGACCCCAAACATTTTGGGTATGCTGGGACCGGTAATATCGGCATCGAGAATGCCTGCTTTCCTGCCCTGCCGCCGTAGTCCAACTGCCAGAAGACCGGTTACCAAGGACTTGCCCACACCACCCTTGCCGCTCATAACCGCCACACAGCCGCCGATGCGGCTCAACTCCATGGCCGGTTTTACTGCACCGGCCTCACAGCCGCTGCAATCCTGGCCGCTGCAATCCTGCCCGTTACACCCTTTGCCGTCACATTTGTCGTTTTTCATAAGTTTAATTATCCCTTCAATTGCGTCTCTCAAGTTGGTTATTAATACACTATGTGCAACTTACATATAATATATTATCAAACAGCTGCGATGTCAACCATTCCTGGTCGGGATATAGCCTTTAAATCTTTGCCGGTTGCTTTATAAGTGTGACGCATATCTATCCTGAACGATCACGCTCTCACCGACACCAGAATCGAACGAGCAGCACTATACCGCACTTTAAAACAGCTGGAGAATAATGGGTATGTCGTCTCTAAGTGGGATGTCAGCGGCAGCGGCCGGACAGCCAATCGCATCAGCAACCGCTTCTACGTCCTATCATATGCCCCATTCCCAACGGTCCTGTTCCATCTCCGCCAGACATTGCTTTACCCTCCTTTCTTATGCCTTTACAGCAGGTTAATGTTAGTAACTTATAGGTGTAATTTACACTTGCATCGAAACATATACTTTAGGAAGGGTCAATAGGGCAAATTGCTCTCCCGGCGATCATAATGGTACCGGAGGGACCCGTAAAACCCGTCTGGCTAACGCCGTGGGCAAAGAGTCCGTTTATTACGTAATCGGTATATACATTACCTCCTTCATCATTGCTCATGGATAGGCAGTGAAAGACCTGCGCATTGTTCACATAAGACTGAAGCGGCGTGTATCATCTATAAGTGGGAGTACAGCTGACAAACTGCTCATTCCAGTCATTTGTATATATCATCATAGCCATAGATATCTGCTTTACGTTGGATAAACAAGAGGCTTGTCCAGCCTTCTCTCTGGCCTGACCAAAAACCGGCAGCAATATAGATGCCGGCATAGCTAATATTCCGATAACAGCCAGCAATTCGATAAGAGTAAAGCCTTAAATGCTATAAGCACTTTATATGCAGCTGCGTTATGTCGGTTGTAAATTACGAGAAGGGCCTGCTTACAGGAAGACCGCGGGATAGAAAAGATACTTGCACGGCTGCAGTTCTGCTTTATTTGCGCGTATGCTCCCATAAAAAAGATAATCCAAAGATAAGCGTGGCCAGCAAGACTATAGTGGAGCCGGACGGCAGATCGAAACGGTAGGAAAGGAAAAGTCCGCCTAAAGTCGATAACAATCCCACTAACACAGAGACCGGCAGCATGGCACGGTAATTGGAGCTGAACTGCCGACCGGCAGCAGCAGGAATAACCAGCAGAGCGGAGACCAGGACTATACCTACCACCTTGATTGATACCACAATCACCAAAGAGAGCAGGACCATAAAGAGGTAGTTAAGCGGAACGGCGGGAACACTGCAAATGCCGGCCATTTCCTCATCAAAGCTGCAGAAAAGCAGCTCTTTAAAGAAGAGCGCCGTTATCACCAGCACCAGAGAACCGACCGCGGTTATCATTTTTAAATCGTAAGCGGTTATAGCCAGTATGTTGCCGAAAAGGTAGCCGAAGAGATCGACATTATAGCGATGGCTAAGCCCTATAAGCATAATGCCGAAGGCCATATTGGCGGCAAAGAAGATACCAATGGCGGTATCTTCTTGTATTTTGCCCTTATGCTTGATCATTCCTATCAGCAGAGCGATAGCCACACAGAATCCTATGGCCGTCCAGGTAGGCTCCACGCCTAAAAAGAACCCCAGGGCCACCCCTCCGAAAGCAGCATGGGAGAGTCCGACGCCTATAAAAGAGAGACGCCGCAGCACCACAAAGAAAGAGAGTATTCCACAGACCAGGCTGATAATTATTCCGGCCGCCAGCGCCCGCTGCATAAATTGATAAGATAACAACTCAATCATGGTGCCCCCTATGCTCTTCAACCGTTCGATGCGGCATAGTGCCGTGAAAGAGAAACTCCACCTGGCAGCCGTAGGCCTGCTTCAGGATATCGCTGCGCATAACATCATCCGGCTTGCCGTGCAGAAAAAGTTGCTTGTTGAGACACGCAACTTGATCGCTGTAAGACGGCACCAGGGCTATATCGTGAGAGACCTGAATAATAGAAAGCGACAGACTGGACTGCAGATCACGCAACAGACGATAGAAATTCTCCTGAGAGCCGGCATCCACTCCACTGGTAGGCTCGTCCAGTATAAGCATCCTGGGATGGGTTATCAAACTACGGGCAATCATGGCCCGTTGCTGCTGCCCGCCGGAAAGCTGGCCGATGGGCCTGAGAGCAAAATCGGCCATGCCTACCGTTTCCAGGCAGGAGAGAGCCTCTTCCCTATCCTTTCTGCCGACGGGACGCAGAAGACCTATCTTACCATATTTGCCCATTACCACCACATCCAGAGCGGAGACGGGAAAATCAGGATCGTAAAAGGCTCTTTGAGCTACATAGCCTATCGTTCCAGGTCTCTTTCGAATAACGCTTTCGGGAGGCAGCCCCATGATCCTGATGGATCCGGTCTGGGGCTGTAGCAGCCCCAGGATGGTTTTGACCAGAGTGGTCTTGCCGCCACCGTTGGGGCCGATTACAGCCAGAGACTGCCCCTCTTCCAGCTCCAGATTGATATTGTCCAAAATCATTGTGCCGCCACGAACAACCGTCAGGTTGGATATCTCCAGAACCTTCATTTTTCGTTCCCCATGGCATCCTTCATTATCTTGAGATTATGCCTCATGAGATTGATATAGCTGTCACAACCGGGAATGCCGTCTCCCCCCAGAGGATCCAAAAAGAGAACCTTTGCTCCGGTATTCTCCGCAATAGCCCGGGCAGCTGAGGCGGAAAACTGCGGCTCGGCAAAGACGGCCTTTATGCCGCTGCTGCGCACGATGGATACGATCTTTTTTATCTCCCGCGGGGTGGGTTCGCGTCCCGGTGCTTCTTCTATGACCCCTGCCTGCTTCAGATTGTAACGGCGGGCAAAATATGGCCAGGAAGAGTGAAAGGAAACGAACTCCCGAATGACGAACTTCGCTGTTTCCCGCTCTATCTCTTTATCCAGCAACTCTACCTCCCGACGATAGCTCTCTGCCCGATTCCGATAATAATCCTCTCCAGCCGGATCCGCCTCTACCAGTGCTTCCTCTATTTTGGTAACGATACCCGATACTATGGCCGGGTCCAGCCAGATATGCGGATTGCCGAATTTACCGTGATCATGGCCATGTTCCGCCTCTTCTTCATGCTCATCGCTACCGGTATGCTCTTCCTCTCCGGTTATCAAATCGATGCCCTGTGCCGCAGTTACTCTCTTCAAACCGGCATTGCCAACAGCATTGATAAGCTTATCGGCCCACAGCTCCAGCCCTGCCCCTACCTGAACAAAGAGAGATGCCTTGCTCAATTCACTCACCTGGCCGGGAGTAGGCTCAAAAGTGTGCGGACTGGCTCCGGCCGGCAGCAGCACAGCCACTTCCGCCCGTTCGCCGGCCACCTGATGGGTGATATCGGCCAGAGGAAATATGCTGGCAACCACCTTTATCTTGGATGATCTCTTCCTATCCGGCATTTGCCTAAAGGCTCCCGGATACCAGATAGCTACCGCTATTAGAATTGCAAACAATGGCAAGATAACTCTTTTCATGATCATCCTCCATCGGCAATGATACAGCTTTGGCAAAGGCCCTGAAGATGAACCGTATGGCCGGTAAGTTTGAAACCTGTCTTAGCTTCTATCTGTTTGGATAGGCTCCCCACCAAACACCCTTCAACCTCCCGCACCTTATGACATCCCTGACAGATTATATGATGATGATGAACCTGCGGATCTTCCGCTCGGCACAGTCCGTAATAGAAGCGGTTCTCAACCCCTTCCACCTTGACCAGAATGCCGAGCTGGTGCATCTCTTCCATATTACGATAGACAGTAGGCAATCCAAGGCGCCCCAGAGAGATACGCAATTTCTTCCAGACCTGTTCAGGCGTAGCATATTTACCCTCTTTTATAAAATAGGCCAGAATAGCCTCTCTCCTGGGAGTGATTTTGAGTTTACCCTCTCTAAGCATACGTATATATCTTTGCAATCTATTCTCTCCATATGTCAAATAGCGTAAACGAAAATGCTTTCCATTTATGCTATTTTGACACCCTCGGGCTATGTTGTCAAGCGGCAGAAGACCTTACAGCTCACATCTGGAAGCAAGTTATGCGAAAGGTCAAGAAATGAAAAACCGGCAATGAACTAAATGAACTATAAGAAGTGCCATACGGTTATCAGCTATGGAAGGAGCGAGCAGAGCTGGCCGCGCTCATAAGGGGTAAAACCAGATCAATACGCTGGCGAGGAGTGATAAAGTAGAAGCCATCTATCCGTGAAGAGAGCTTCACAATCAGATCGGACATCATCTCCATACCGGCTGCACATTGATCTGCAGTTTTATCATAAGCAGACATACGTTGCCGCACCCCATCCGGTACAGATATGCCCGGAACTTCATTATGTAGGAAATCAGCATTTCTAGCAGAGACCAGAGGTAATATGCCTATATAAACGGGAATCTTCAGTTCGGAGGCAGTCAGAGCCTGTTGCAATGCATCAAGCACACTTTCCTCAAAAAGAGGTTGTGTCAGGGCAAACTGCGCTCCGGCCTCCACCTTACGCTGCAGCTTGCGTATCTGTCCGTTCAGGCTGTGAATATTGGGATTAAGCGCTACGCCAATGGAGAAAGCCGTTCTGACATCGTTTTTAAGGCGTCCGGCATTGAATTCAGCTACCAGACGGACCAAACTGATGGAGTTGAGATCAAAAACACCTGAAGTATTAGGTTCGTTACACATGCGAACAGGATCGCCGGTAACACAGAGCAACGCCCTTATACCCAGCAGATGGGCGCCCATCACCGCTGATTGCAATGCCAGGCGGTTACGATCACGGCCGCAAAGATGCGGCAGCACAGGCAACCCTGTCCGCTGCTGCAGCAACCCGGCTATGCTGATGGAATCGGGTTGCACGGAGGCCATAGGATTATCTGCTACAGTAACAGCGGTAGCTCCTCCTTCTTTAAGAGATTCTACCTTGGCAGTGTAAGCATCCATATCCAGATCGGCCGGCGGATCCAATTCCACTAACAGAGGGAATGAGGTCCTCTCTATGAAAGATTCCTTCGGCCCCTCAGGCCTTTGTATCTTTGCATCTTTACGCTTTCCCGGCTTAGAAATGAAAGATATCCGCGTAACGCATGGTTGGTCACCGGCTATAGCGGCAGCTATGGCCCGTATAGTATCCGGCCCCGTGCCGCAACACCCACCTATAAGATGAACGCCCCAGCCGATCAGGTCTACCGCCCGACGAGCCAGATATCTCGGATCAGCCGGATATAGCTGCCTTCCCTCTACCTGTTCGGGAAAACCGGCATTGATATAGGCACTGAGTGGAATCCCATGGCCGGACATACCTCTGATAGCTGCTGTAATGGATGGTATGCCGTAGCCGCAATTGGCCCCCACGATATTCGCTCCGGCTGCACGGCAATGATTCAGAACCTCCTCCGCTTCCTCGCCACCGACCAGCCGGCCTTCGGCTTCAAAGGCCATCTGAGCCACCACAGGAATTTTTGATATATTGCGTGCCGTATTTAACGCTGCCAGCATCTCCGTTAAATCTGAAAAGCTCTCCAGTATAAGCAGGTCCACACCGCCCTCAAGCAGAAGAGCGATCTGCTCCTGAAAGATATCCCGCTGATCCTGTGCACTGACAGGCTCACCCTCCACGGTAGGCAGGGGGCCGACAGAGCCGGCTACATAGGCCTTATCCCCGGCAGCTTCCCGGGCCAAACGAACACCGGTCAGGATAATCTCCCTCTGCTCGCATTCCGCTCCGTAAATTGATAGCTGCAGCCTGTTGGCGGCAAAGGTATTGGTTTCGATAACCCTACTTCCGGCAGCCACGTAATCGGTATGCAGAGCCAGAACCGTATCAGGAGAGAGCAGGTTCAAACGCTCTATCCCCCTGTCATGTACAGCGCCGCGGGCAAAGAGCTCCGTGCCGATGGCCCCGTCTCCAACAAGTACCGTTTCTTCTATCTCAGTGAGAAATCTCTGTCCGGCAGACAAAAAAACACCTCATATGCAGCAATATTTCATAACCGCCGTTGCATGCCGATCCGCTGAGGCAGATCTCATGCTTCGAAAAGGAAAGCAGGAGAAAGCTTCATGCCGAAACATGCTCTCGGCAAGCAAAGTATATCCCCGGTATTTTCTCATGTCAATGAGCGTGACCCCTTTAACATCCCTTTACACAGGGTTATCTGAATGAATTAAGAGCCGATTACGCTTGATCGCCTGCTCTTATTCTTTATCTAACCGATTTAATCGAGACATCATGCGGCTTACCGGCAAAGAATTGGGACATCTCGTTTCACAAACACCGCAGGCCAAGCAATTCGAAGCGTTGTATGCCTCCTCCCGAGCCGCTGTTTCCCGGTAACTCTGAACAGCCTTCTCTCCCAACCGCAGCACATAATAAGCATTATGAGCCCTTAGAATGCGAGGAATATTCAGCCCCTGAGGACACGGGATACAGTAGCCACACCCCGTGCAAATACCGCTACCGGCATCGGCACCCATGCTCTTGAAACGGCGTACTACCTCTTCGCGTTCAGCCTTTCCCCATCGCGGTCGTGCAACAGCAGCAGTATTATCCGCCACCTGATAGGCTAAGGTCATGCCGCAAAGGGCCGAAGTCATGCCTGGCGTGGAGAGAATAAAATTCAATGCCAGTTCTACAGGGCCAGCTATACCCATATCGCCAAAAACCGCCGTCACGGTCTCCGCATTTCCAACTAAAAGCCCTCCGGCCAGAGGGTTCATGGCCAGCACAGCGATGCCGTGCACTCCGGCCCAGCGCACTGCCTCCTCCCGGGTGCTATCCAATAAATGGTAAGGCAGTGTGACCATCTCAAAATCACCTGCCTTTAAAAACTCTATAATCGTAGCCGAATCAGCATGAGTGGTTACGCCCAGATAGTCGAACATACCGGCAGCCTTAGCCCTACGGGCCTCTTCCATCCATCCCCCAGGCTTATAAGCCTCTTTCATCTGAGCTATGTTATGGACTGTCCAGAGATGATAGCCGTCAAAATGGTCTGTTTTCAGCCTCCGCCTGGATTGTTCCATCACCTGACGTAACTGCTCGGCACTGCGCACACCAAAGCCCTTATACGGCTGAAACTCTTCGCCTATCTCCAGGCCGCCATTCCCCGGGCTGCACTTGGTCGAAAGGAACATAGCCTCCCGACAACCTGCAAGAGCTTCACCTACCCAGGCCTCGGAGTTTTCCTCTTCCGATAAATAACCATAACCCGGAGAACAATCCACATAGTTAACTCCAGCCTTCAAACAGGCCGCCACCGTTTCCAATGCGCTCTCTCTATGAGGAAAACGCATACTGCCTAAAGCTATCGGAGATAGTATTTCCCTGATATCTCCCTTACGCAACACCCTTCACCACTCCTTCTGTAAACAGCAGCATCAGGCCTGGAACAATATCTTCTCCAGTGCCTGATGGTTCACATCTTTGAGCAACCCGGCAAAGTATAGGCCGCCGTCAAGAAATTCATCTATATGATGTGTGTCCGTTCCCAGAGCCACCGCCGTTGACGATGCCAGACACTTCTGTAATAACACACCGTCATGCTTGGACGGAACATGTGAATTGATCTCCAGAGCAACGCCGGAAGCCCTGCACCCTTGTACAATAAAATCCAGCAAATCTTCGGGGACAGGGAGCTTTCGAGCTTCCAGAACCCTGGTAGGATGCGCCAATATATGAACCTTATGTTGCCATAGTGTCTTTGTCTGAAACATGAATTCCTGCAGAATTTTATCCTCTCCCGCCTCAATAGGCGGAAGATAATGAACAGCTCCTATCAACACCTGAAAGGCTTCTCTGAACTCCGGATCACAACTAAGACGCCCATCCTTCATAACTTCTGCTTCTATGCCCTTAAGCATACGCCCATCAGAGATATTATCCAGCTTCTTAAGATAGCGTTCCGTCTTTTTTAGCCGATAATCACGATAATCGTCATAAATGGCAGGCTCCCAGTACCATTCCCATGCCCAGGCCACTTCCTTAGGTAAAGCCAGGGCAAAGGCATGATCGGTGACCGCCATACGTTCCCATGGTGATTTGTTCAATAACCGTGCATATTCATCTAACGCCAGGTTCTTATCAGCGCAATATGAAAAATCTTCATCCCCTGTGTGATTATGCCAGGTGGCCGCTCCGGCCAGTCCTAATTCGCCTTCCAAAACTCTCTCCTATCATCATACGTCATGCAAGTTGTTCGGAGCGACGAAGATCAACCCCACAGCTCCAGGACCAATATGCGTTCCCAAAACACAACTTATATGGCGTATCTCCGGCTCCAGACCCGTTTCACTCTTGAACATAGCTGCCAGTTCCTCGGCTGCTTCCGTACCCAGGAAGTGTACCACACTGGCTTTCTCAGGCATCCCGCCAACCAGAGATAGCTTCATCAGCCTCATCAACGCCTGTTTGCGCGTGCGCACACGTTCTTTTACCTGAATAATGCCGTTCTCCAGACAAAGGATAGGTTTTATCTGCAGCTTTATACCGGCCCAGGTCTGAAACCGGCCAATGCGCCCACCCTTTTGCAAGTAATCCAATGAATCGACCATGAAATTAGCCTGGGTACGACAACGTAAATCAGCCACCGCTTTTGCGGCCTGGTCCAGAGTTCCGCCAGCCCTGGCAATCTCCGCTGCCGCCAGAACCTGATATGCCAATCCGGCTGAAGCCATACCGGAATCAATCACCCTGGTCTCACGCAGTAAGGGCGCTGTAACCGCTGCATTAGCGGTTCTAGCTGTTCCACTAAGGCCAGCAGACAAATGTATGGACATAACAGGGCCTTCTAGTTGATTATAGCAGATCATAAAATCACCCATGGAAGGCTGCGAAGTAGTAGGCCAAGCACCCTGCAAGAAACGTTGCTGCCAGCCTCCTTGATCCAGGTTTTCCATATCCTTGAAACCTTCCAGGCCAAACTGAACTTTAAGTGGAATTACACTTATATCGTATCGTTGCCGCTCTGCCGTATTCAAATCTGCTGTGCTATCGGTAACCACGTTAAAAGAAGCCAATGTTTTCTCCTCTCGGGAATACCCTTTTCTTATTCCACCGCTAGCAGATAATGGTAGTGAGGCTGTCCGCCTTCCACTACCTCTACTTCCGCCTCCGGAAACCTCTCCCTGACAGCCTGAGCCGTCTTTTCCGCACGGGTAACATCAATATCCTCCCCGTAATAGATTGTAGCCAACCCCCAACCCGGGGGCATATTCTCCAACAGCCTTGGAAGAACATTATCGGGAGACCGCCCGGCAACTACTATTTTGCCGGAGATCAAACCTATATAATCACCCTTGCGTATTTTAATACCATCGAGGGTCACCCCGCGAACTGCCCTGGTGATCTCGCCGGAGATAATATGCTTCAGCACTTCCGACATGGCCTCCAGGTTCTTCTCCACATCCAGCGAAGAATCAAAGTGCAGCATGGCGGCTATCCCCTGAGCCGGATCCTTTGACGGCACCACACGCACCCTTTTCTGCGTCAACGCTGACAACCTTCGGGCAGCCATAACAATATTGCCATTGTTGGGAAGAATTATTACCTCCGCCTGCGGTAATTCTTCCACCGCCTGAAGAAGCTCCTCTACGCTGGGGTTCATAGTCTGCCCGCCACAAATCACTATTCCGGCTCCCAGAGTGGATAGCAGATCTTCAAGGCCATGACCTGATGCCACAGCCACCACACCGCTTCCCGACACCTGCTTTTCAGAGCTATCCGGCGTTGTCTCCTTTTCATTGGATAACCTCTTTAAAGTCTGGTTGAGCATGTTATCTATCTTGATCCCTTCCAATTCACCCTTAGACGTAGCCCAGGCCAGCACTGCACCCGGATCATCGGTGTGAATATGAACCTTTAATAGGCTTTCCTCCCTCACTGCCAGCAGAGATGAACCCAGCGGTTCCAAGGCCGTTCTGGCTTCCTCTGCATCTATAGCTGCATTTATCATCATGAACTCTGTACAATAACGATGCTCAACAGAAGCCGGCAGAGTTTCTTTCGTTGCACGAGCGGTCCTTATCACGGATAACAGACCGCGACCAAGTTTTTTCTGCATGATAAAGCTCCATACGCCCTCTAGAAAGGATAGAAAGCCCTGCCCGCCCGCATCTACTACGCCGGCATCACGGAGTACCGGCAGCTGCTCAGGCGTCTCCGAAACAGCCAGCCGGGTTTCTGCCAGTATTATAGAAAGAACTGTTTCCATGTCATCGCCACGATTTACGGCCAGCCTGGCAGCTGCAGCCGCTCGCCGCATAACCGTCAGAATAGTTCCCTCTACCGGCTGCCCCACAGCAGCATGGGCACAGCGATATCCCTCTGCCATAGCTGCAGCCAATTCCTGCACACCCAGCACGGAGCATCCTTTCAATGCTTCGCTAAAACCATGAAAAAACTGCGATAAGATAACACCGGAAT
>Ga0172382_10008511_pt1 | contig 14278 bp, 16 predicted proteins | sample Leawel138RmetaG_FD_122245 | JGI IMG/M metagenome (GOLD analysis project Ga0172382, IMG submission 122245) | Leachate microbial communities from a municipal landfill in Southern Ontario, Canada - Leachate well 138R metaG | ecosystem: Engineered > Solid waste > Landfill > Unclassified | place...
CGCACGATCGCTGCGTACTCAAAGAAATTTCCAAGTAAAATGATTTACCTAAAAACTTCTGGTGAGCACTTGATAATGCTTATTTGCGCTGTCACTCAGGACCAGGTCCCGATCAAACGGAAGCTGAACCTGTTGCCAGACACTCTCATCAAGCGCCCACACTTATCGGCTGTTAATTGTTAAAGAGCGGTACTGCGTACTACCTTGCTTGCCACTTCGCGCTCCGCCTGACCCGAGGGCCCTAGCAGCGCTGCGTTGTGTGCAGCAGAGAAACGAGATTATGAAACATCTAAATCTGTTTGTCAAGCTAGCTGCGTTTCTTTCAGCTCGAAAATCTCAAGAACCGAAGCTCCCAACACTTTCCGTTCACCCCCCTGAATCAGGAGCTGAACCGCTTGGCAAAGGAGAAGAATCATAGCATGAATTTCTTTCCCTTGCTGCCTCAGAAAAAAGTTCGTTGTCGCCTTGGCGTAACACGAAGTCTTTAGACTGAAGCGGCGGCAGTTTACGGGCCAAACCCGCTGCTACCACCCTGTTTTTCTCTGCGCCGCGCTGCGTGCGCTGCGTCGAGAAACGAGATTATGCACGGGTTTGTACTAAAGTGCAAACCGTCGTGAAAAAAGAATGAAAAAAGCGTGGCAGGAACTCTCCTGCCACGCTTTTCTCTGCTTCTACCGCCCTACGGCCCTATTGGCGCCTGCGGCTTTCCTGCAACTTGCGGTGTTTCTTCCAGCGGATCGCCCACATTACATAGCCGGACAGGCCGTAAATAATGAACAGCGTGAACAACACGATGGGCGGATCGCTGGAGATGAAGGCAATGGCCAGCACCACCAGCAAAATGCCCCAGAACGGTACGCTGCGGCTCAGGGCAAAGCTTTTGCCACTGAAGAACGGCGCATTCGACACCATGCTGGCGCCGGCGTAAATTGTGATCACGAAAGCCGCCCACGGCATCCAGGCTTCATTGATCGGCAGTTTGTTATCAATAGCCAGCCAGACGAAGCCCGCCACCAGCGCCGCCGACGCCGGACTCGGCAGCCCCTGGAAGAAGCGCTTGTCCACCACCTGAATATTGATGTTGAAGCGCGCCAGGCGCAGCGCGGCCCCCGCCACATAGATAAAGGCCGCGATCCAGCCCCAGCGCCCGAGGTCATGCAGGATCCACTCATACATGACCAGCGCGGGCGCCACGCCGAACGAGGTCATGTCCGACAGCGAGTCATATTGCTCTCCGAAGGCGGACTGGGTATTGGTCAAGCGCGCCACGCGCCCGTCCATGCCGTCCAGCACCATGGCCACGAAAATGGCAATGGCCGCCGCTTCAAAGCGGTCATTCATGGCCTGCACGATGGCGTAGAACCCCGCAAACAGCGCCGCCGTGGTGAAAGCGTTCGGTAAAAGATAGATGCCACGGTGCCGTGGTTCAGTTGATCTCATGGATTGATCTCATTGTGTGCGACTGGATGAGCCCACCGCTGCGCCGCAGACACGGCAAGCAGGCACAGATAGGGTCTGTTAAGCAAAGATTAACGCATCAGGGGGATCGCTGCCAGTTTGCCGACTTGCGCCATCAGGCGCGCCCGGCCACCCGCCGAAGCTTGAATACCCCTTCGCCCAGCAGCAAGAGAATGGCGCCCCAGATGGCCGCATAGGTCAGCCACTGTGCAGGCGCGATGCGTTCGCCCAATAGCAAGGAGACAACGACCAGCAGCGCAGGTTCCAAGTAGCTGAGCAAACCAAACAGGCCCAGGCTCAATTTCTGGCTGGCCACCACCATGCAAGCCAACGCCGTTGCACTGATCAGGCCCAAGCCCAGCACGAGCACAGAGAGCGTCAGACTGAATTCGGCCGAGGAGCCAAAGAAATTGATGCAATAGAACGCCACCGGCAGGCTGAGCAACATGTCAAAACACATGCCGCCCAGATTGTCCAAGCGCATGAAACGTCGCAGCGAGAAATAGGCGGTGTAGCCCACCACCACGACCACGGTGGGCCAACTGATCCCTTTCATCATCCAGGCTTCATTGATGACGCCTATCAGCGCGATGCCGCAAGCCACGGCCTGCAGGGTGGAAATCCGCTCCCGGAACACCACGCGTCCGGCCAGTACCAACGCCAGCGGCAATAAAAAATAACCCAGCGACACTGCCAGCGCCACGCCATTGAGCGGCGCCCACATGAACAGCCAGAGCTGGACGCCCAGCAGCAAGGAGGACAGCGGAATGATCAGCCATAAGCGCCACTCCTTGCGCAAGCGCCGCACGATGCGCAGCAATTCGATGCCGCGCCCTGAAGCCAGCACGAAAGCCAGGACCAGCGGCATGGTCAACAACACCCGCCAGCCATAGATCTGCAGGCCATCCAGCGGCGCCAGCCACGATACGTAGTAATACAGCAACGCAAACAGGCTCGATGCCACCACCGAATACAGGACACCGAACCGGGTTTCACCGCTATTGCGCAACATGTCCGTCACCCTCCACGGAAACGGTCTGGGCACGATTGTGCTCACTGTAAACCGGGCAAACCGCTACGCGTTTGTCCGATCCCCCAGGGGGATGCTTTTTGCCTTGGGAGCGGCCCGACGGCAAAATAAAAATCCCCGTCGGCTTCCACCGGACGGGGATTTTTCCTCAGCGCAGCCGGTTCCGAAGAAACCGCCCGCGCTGCAAACGCAATGGCGAACGCTCAGTTCTTGGACTGGTCGACCATTTTGTTTTTGCCGATCCACGGCATCATACCTCGCAGCACGCCACCAACCTGCTCGATCTGGTGCTCGGCATTCAGACGGCGGCGCGAACGCAGCACCGGTGCGCCTGCCTGGTTCTCAAGCAGGAAGCTCTTGGCGTATTCGCCGGTCTGGATGTCTTTCAACACGTCGCGCATGGCGTTCTTGGTGTCTTCGGTCACGATGCGCGGACCCGTCACGTACTCGCCGTATTCAGCGTTGTTCGAGATCGAGTAGTTCATGTTGGCAATGCCGCCTTCGTAGATCAGGTCGACGATCAGCTTCAGCTCGTGCAGGCACTCGAAGTAAGCCATTTCCGGCGCGTAGCCGGCCTCGACCAGGGTTTCGAAGCCCGCTTTGATCAGCTCGACCGTACCGCCGCACAACACCGCCTGTTCGCCGAACAGATCGGTTTCGGTTTCTTCGCGGAAGTTGGTTTCGATGATGCCGGCGCGGCCGCCGCCGTTGGCCATGGCGTAGGACAGGGCCAGGTCACGGGCGGAACCGGTGACGTCCTGATAGACCGCGATCAGGTGCGGCACGCCGCCGCCCTGGGTGTACGTGGCGCGAACCGTGTGGCCCGGGGCTTTCGGGGCGACCATGATGACGTCGACGTCTTTGCGGGGCACGACGGCGCCGTAGTGGACGTTGAAACCGTGTGCGAAGGCCAGCGCGGCGCCCGCTTTCAGGTTGGGCTCGACGTGATCGTTGTAGACCTGGGCGATGTTCTCGTCAGGCAACAGAATCATGACAACGTCCGCATCTTTGACCGCTGCGTCAATCTCTTTGACTTGGAGACCGGCATTTTCAGCCTTGGCCCACGACGAGCCGCCCTTGCGCAGGCCCACCGTCACATTGACGCCCGACTCATTCAGGTTTTGAGCGTGAGCATGGCCTTGCGAGCCGTAGCCGATGATTGCAACGTTTTTACCCTTGACCAGGGAAAGATCGCAGTCTTTGTCGTAGAAAACTTTCATGAGGTTCTCCGAACCGATTTTTAATGGTGAATCAATTACAGTTTGAGCACACGTTCGCCACGGCCCACGCCGCAGCTACCGGTACGCACAGTTTCCAGGATGCTGGTGCGGTCCAAGGCTTCGATGAAGGCATCCAGCTTGCTTTGGTTACCGGTAAGTTCCACGGTGTAGGACTTATCGGTGACGTCGACGATATGGCCACGGAAGATATCGACCATACGCTTCATTTCTTCGCGTTCCTTGCCCACCGCGCGGACCTTGATCAGCATCAGTTCGCGCTCGATGTGCGGGCCTTCGGTCAGATCGACCACCTTCACCACCTCGATCAGACGGTTCAGGTGCTTGGTGATCTGCTCGATCACGTCTTCCGAACCACTGGTAACAATGGTCATGCGCGACAGCGTCGGGTCTTCCGTCGGGGCGACCGTCAAGGTCTCGATGTTGTAGCCGCGTGCCGAAAACAGGCCAACCACGCGTGACAGCGCACCCGCCTCGTTTTCGAGCAAAACAGAAATAGCATGTCTCATGGCGGCTCCTTAATAATCTTCCGAACCGAGCAGCATCTCGGTCAGGCCCTTGCCCGCCTTGACCATCGGCCAGACGTTCTCGGTGCGGTCCGTCATGAAATCCAGGAACACCAGACGATTCTTGTGCGTCGTGAAGGCTTCACGGATAGCCGGTTCAACATCAGCCGGGTTTTCAATGCGCATGCCGACGTGGCCATAGGCCTCGGCCAGCTTCACGAAGTCCGGCAAGGAATCCATATAGGATTCGGCATAGCGCTTGCCGTAATCAATTTCCTGCCACTGGCGAACCATGCCCAGATAGCGGTTGTTCAGGCACAGGATTTTCGGGCTCAGTCCATACTGCTGGCAGGTGGACAGCTCCTGAATGTTCATCTGGATCGAGCCTTCACCGGTGATCACGGCCACGTCCGCGCCCGGATGCGCCATCTGCGCGCCCATGGCATACGGCAGGCCCACACCCATCGTGCCCAGGCCGCCCGAGTTCAGCCAGCGACGCGGCTTGTTGAACTTGTAGTACTGGGCGGCCCACATCTGGTGCTGACCCACGTCGGAGGTCACGAAGGCTTCGCCTTTGGTCACGCGCCACAAGGCCTCGATCACCGACTGCGGCTTGATGACCTCGGTGGACGGCGCATATTTCAGGCACTCCTTGGCGCGCCAGTTCTCGATCTGTTTCCACCAGGGCGCCAACTTGGCCGCATCATGGCGCAGTTCGCGCTTCAGCGACTTCAACTGGCTGTTCAGCTCGATCAGCACGTCTTTGACGTCGCCAACAATCGGCACGTCCACCTTGACGCGCTTCGAAATGGAAGACGGGTCAATATCGATGTGGATGATCTTGCGCGACACCTGGGAAAAATGCTTGGGATTGCCAATCACGCGATCGTCAAAACGCGCACCCACCGAGATCAGCGCATCGCAATTCTGCATGGCCAGGTTGGCTTCGTAGGTGCCATGCATGCCCGGCATGCCGATGAAGCGCGCGTCTTCGCCCGGGAAGGCGCCCAGCCCCATCAGCGTGGTGGTGCACGGCGCCTCGACCAAGTCGACCAGCGCTTTCAGCTCGGCCCACGCATCCGACAGGATGGCGCCGCCGCCCGCATAAATCACCGGACGCTCGGCTTGCAGCAGCAATTGCGCGGCTTTCTTGATCTGGCCCTGATGCCCCTTGACCACCGGCGAGTACGAGCGCATCTTGATCTCGCCCGAAGCAGGCGTGAACTTGGCGCGCGTGGCGGTGATGTCTTTGGGAATGTCCACCAGCACGGGGCCCGGACGGCCCGTCTGCGCCAGATAGAATGCCTTGCGCAGCGTATCGGCCAGGTCGCGGATATCCTTGACCAGGAAGTTGTGCTTGACGCAAGGACGCGTGATACCCACGGTGTCCGCTTCCTGGAAGGCGTCGCTGCCGATGGCGGTCGTGGCGACCTGCCCGGTCAGGACCACGAGCGGGACGGAATCCGTATAGGCGGTGGCAATGCCGGTGACGGCATTGGTCACCCCGGGTCCGCTGGTCACGATGGCCACGCCGACGCGATTGGATGAGCGCGAATAGGCATCGGCCGCGTGCACGGCAGCTTGCTCGTGGCGGACCAGGATGTGTTGAAAATGGTCTTGTTTATAGATTTCGTCGTAGATGTAGAGCACGGAGCCGCCCGGATAGCCGAAAATATGTTCGACTCCTTGCTCAGCCAGCGTGCGCACGACGATTTCGGCGCCTGTCAGTTCCATTGGATGTGCATCCATTCAAATCAGTGAATCCAACCTGGCGCTGCACATGCCTACCGCATGCTTGCTGTGACCCGAGCGTGATACGCAGGATGGCCCAAAGCGTTCCGGCCCACAGGGCCCGTCTACCTGGACAATGACTACGCTCAGCACACGCGTCTAACCAGACCGATTCCTGAGGGTTTTAAACGGAAGGGCCAGGACCTAGCGGCAACATGCCGCAAACGCTTGTGGCGCGGACCCAGCGGGTGGTGCAAGAGAACGCGTTAACGGATAGCGCGCATTCGTTCAAGCTAAATACCGAAAACTATTGTGTTGCATACGGTAATCTGTAAGGCTAGCGTTTTGATCGAGCGGGGTCAAGCGCCCCGCTGTTGAATTATTGTCGTATCGTAGCGCTCTATGACTAGCCCCGACCCCTCTTCGCCCCCCCCTTTTCAAGCCCCAGGACGCTGGCGCCGTTTCGCCTGCATGTTGTATGAATCCATCCTGCTCTTTGGGGTGGTTTTCGCTGCCAGTGCCGTATTTTTCTTCGTGTCCTACGTGTTTGACGTCCAGTCTGCGAGCGAACGCAGTCAACTGGTTTTATCCGGGCCTCAACTCTGGTTGTTCCAAGCCTGGACGCTGACGGTAGTTGGCTTTTATTTCGTCCTGTGCTGGCACGTGGGGGGGCAAACGCTCGCCATGAAAACGTGGCATATTCGCATCATTGATACCTCAGGCCAACGCCTTTCCCTGCTGAAAGGCATTGCCCGCTATGTATTGAGCGTCCCGCTCACCCTCTCCGGCCTGAACTTCATCTGGTCGTGGTTTGACCGCGACAAGCAATTCCTGTCCGACCGGCTGCTCGGCACCCGGCTGGTGCACAGCAAGCCGCCGAAGAAAGAGAAGCGCTGACAATGCCGTAAGGGGGGCTGGCGTAGCGGGTTCGCGGACAGCGCCCGCTCCTACCGTACACAGCGCAACCCCGTAGCACCCCGCCTGCCCGCGAACCCGCTCCACTCACTCCGCTGGAATCTCGAACACCTGACGCAGGTAAGTCAGGTAGTTCTGGTCATCCGACATGGTCTTGCCCGGCGAGTCCGATAGCTTGGCCACCGGCTGGCCATTGCACTTCACCATTTTCATGACGATCTGCAAGGGTTCATAGCCGAGGTCATTGGTCAGGTTGGTCCCGACGCCAAACGCCACCTGGCACTGCCGTTGAAAACGATGGGCCAGTTCCAGGGCACGCGGAATGGTCAGGCTGTCCGAGAACACCAGCGTCTTGCCGCGCGGATCCACGCGGTGTTTCTTGTAATGGGCAATCAGCCGCTCGCCCCACACAAAAGGGTCACCCGAGTCATGGCGCGCGCCATCGAACAGCTTGCAGAAGTACAGGTCGAAATCGCGCAGAAAGGCATCCAGGCCATAGACGTCGGACAGGGCAATGCCCAGGTCTCCCCGGTATTCTTTCGCCCAGGTTTCAAACGCGAAGATCTGCGTATCCCGCAAGCGCGGCCCCAGGGCCTGGCAGGCCTGTAAATATTCATGCGCCATCGTGCCCAACGGCGTCACATCAAGCGCCCGCGCGAAGTGCACATTGCTCGTGCCGATGAATTGACCGGGCAACGCGTCACGCAGGCGCGTCACCACTTCCTGCTGCCAGCGCCTAGAAAACCGGCGGCGCGCCCCATAGTCCGCCAAATAGAAATAATCCAGGTCCGTCTGGCCCTGGATCAGCGCGATCTTGTCTTTCAGGCGGCGGCGCCCTTCCCCATAGTCCGGATCCGGCCGCTGATTGCGGAAGTAGACTTCATTGACAATGGACAGGACCGGCACTTCAAACAGAATGGTGTGCAGCCATGGCCCTTCAACGCGGATCTCCAGTTCGCCCGGCAAGCTGGACTTTTCCACCGAGATCAAGCGCCGCTGCAATTGGAACAGGCGCAGGAAGTCAACAAAGTCACTGCTGATGAAGCGCAGGCCGCGCAAATAGTTCAGCTCGTCCTCAGTGAAGCGCAAGCTACACAATCCCGCGATTTCCCGCCGGATCTCGTCAATATAGGGACGGAGATCAACGCCCGGCGTCCGGCACTTATAGCGGTACTCGACCTCGGCGGCGGGAAAATGATGCAGTACGACCTGCATCATCGTGAACTTGTAGAGGTCGGTATCAAGTAAAGACTGGATGATCATTGCAACTCCTCTTCCCGCTGGCTCAGGCCGCAACGCGCGCCGGACTCATCCCGCGCGGGATCAGCGCGACGCCTTCGCACTGCCATACAGGGTGGACAAGGCCTCTCCCGACAAGCCATACACATGATCCGCCGCCGGAAAGGCGCCGGACGCCACCTCTTGCGCATAGGCTTCAAAAGCGCGGCGGATGGCACCGGGGCCGGGCGCAACGGCGGCCAGATAATCTTTGACGAATTTGGCGGGTTTATCGTTCAAGCCCAGCATGTCATGCACAACCAGCACCTGGCCGTCGCAAGCCGCGCTGGCGCCGATGCCGATGGTCATCAGGGCCGGGGCAGCCTGGCAGACTTGGCGCGCCACCGGATCCGGCACGGCCTCGATCACCACCAGGGCCGCGCCCGCCGCTTCCAGCGCCTGCGCGTCTTCCACAATGCGGCGCGCCTCCTCCTCGCCCTTGCCCTGAACCCGGAAACCGCCCAGGGCATTGACGTGGGAAGGCATCAGGCCAATGTGCCCGCAGACAGGAATACCGCTGCGCACCAGCAGGCCGACGGTCTCCGCCAGCTCCTGGCCGCCTTCGAGCTTGACCATTTGCGCGCCCGCCTGCATCAGGACAACCGCATTGCGTAGCGCCTGGGCCGGACCTTCCTGGTAACTGCCGAACGGCATGTCGGCCAGCAAAAAGGCCTGGCGCGAACCACGCGCCAGATTGGCCATGTGATAGGCAATGTCCTGAACCGTGACCGGCAAGGTCGAATCCCGACCCTGCACCACCATGCCCAGGGAGTCTCCCACCAGCAAGGCATCAACACCCGCCGCGTCCATCACTTGCGCATAGGCGGCCTCATAGCACGTCAGCATTGAGATTTTCCGGCCCGCGGCCCGTTTTTTTCGCAGATCGCCAAGAGTGGTGCGCATCAAGAAACTCCAAAACGTAGTTGTAATCTGAGTAAAGCTGAACTTGCCCGGCTTTCACAAGCCACAAAGTAGTACGACTTATAAGCTTAAGCTACTGTAACGGTCTACATCTCCGGTAAAATAGGGAGTTTCTTGAAATTCTCACTTATTGCATCACACGGAGCCCCTCATGACCCACGTCGTCACCGAAAACTGTATTAAGTGCAAATACACGGACTGTGTTGATGTGTGTCCCGTCGACTGTTTCCGTGAAGGCCCCAACTTTCTGATCATTGACCCGGACGAGTGCATTGACTGCGCCGTCTGTGTTCCAGAGTGCCCGGCCAATGCCATTTTTGCCGAAGAAGACCTGCCTCAGGATCAGCTCGCCTTCATCGAGATCAATGCTCAGCTCAGCCCCGAGTGGCCCAGCATCACCCGCACCAAGGAAGGCTTGCCTGAGGCGGATGACTGGAATGGCAAACCTGGAAAACTCCAGTATCTGGAACGTTAATGACGGAAAGCACTGACAAATACACCACAGAAACCGTGACCTGGGTCCATACCTGGGTGCCTCACAAGCTGTTTTCGTTTCGCATCACCCGCCCCGCGTCCTACCGCTTCACCCCGGGCCAGTTCTCCCGGCTGGGCGTCCGGACCCGCAACGCGCAAGGCGAAGAAACCATTGCCTGGCGCGCCTACTCGGTGGTGTCTTCGCCCTATGATGAAGAACTGGAGTTTTTTTCCATTGTCGTGCCGGACGGCGAATTCACCAGCCAGCTGGAAAAACTCAAGCCCGGCGATCCGATCTTCATCGACAAGCAAAGCTTTGGCTTCCTGACCACCGCGGCCTTTCCCAGCGGCGACGATCTCTGGATGCTGTCATCCGGCACCGGCCTGGCGCCGTTTATTTCCGTGCTGCACGATCTGGAGGTCTGGGAGACCTACCGGCATCTGATCGTGGTGCACAGCGTCCGCGGTGTTGAAGAGCTCGCCTACCAGGAAACCATCGAAGGCTTGCGTACCCATGAGGTGTTCGGCGAATGGTGCCGGGAGCAGCCCGACAAGCTGATCTACGTCCCGTCCATCACCCGCGAGCCGGTGCCGGGCATGGCCAACGCACGCATCACCACGCTGCTTGAAACCGGCGAGCTGGAGCAGCGCGCGGGTGTCACGCTGGACCCGGCCCGGTCCCGCGTCATGCTGTGCGGCAACCCTGAAATGGTCCAGGACCTCCGGGATTTATTGAAAACGCGCGGCTTTGCCACGACACGACGCGGCATTGCCGGGAACCTGGCGGTTGAGAACTACTGGTAAGACTGTGCCTCTCATTGACACCATTGATGATTGCTTGCCGCAAACGCAGTGCACCAAATGCGGCTTTGACGGCTGTCGCCCCTATGCGCAAGCCTTGGCCCAGGGGGAAGCCGAGATCAATCGCTGTCCGCCCGGCGGTCAGGACGGCGCTGACCGGCTTGCCGCCCTGCTCGGGCGTGCGAGCCTGCCGCTGGATCTGGAACGGGGCACACCGAACTTTTTTCCGCTGGTCCACATCGAGCCGCAGCACTGCATCGGCTGTACCTTGTGCATCCAGGCTTGTCCGGTGGACGCTATCCTCGGCGCCAATAAGCGGATGCATACCGTCATTGATGAACTGTGCACCGGCTGTGAGCTGTGCATTCCCGCCTGTCCGGTCGATTGCATCGTGCTCGTGCCCACAGAACGCCGCTGGCAGGACGCGGATGCCCATGCCGCCCGGCAGCGCATGCATCAGCGCAGCGCCCGCCTAACCCGCCTTCGCGAGGAAAACGATCAGCGTCTCCAGGCCAAAGCCCTGGACAAACTTGAAACGCTGCCCGACAACAGTCCCGACGCCGACCGCAAGCGCCAGATTCTTGAAGCCGCGCTTGCACGCGCGCGCGCCCGCCGGAAAACCCAAACATGAACGCCCAGAAACGCCACGCCTTCTTTGAGCGCCTGCGCGCCGCGAACCCGTCGCCGGAAACCGAGCTGGAGTACGAGACCACCTTCCAACTGCTGATTGCCGTGCTGCTGTCCGCCCAAGCCACGGATCGCTCCGTCAACCTGGCCACGCGGAAGTTCTTTCCCGAGCATGGCACGCCGGCCGGTCTGGTGGCGCTGGGCGTGGACGGCGTCGAGGCCTTCATCAAGACCATCGGCCTGTACAAAACCAAGGCCAAGAACGTCGTGGCGACCAGCCGCATCATTCTGGAACAGCATGGCGGCGAGGTACCGGATCAGCGCGAAGCGCTGGAGGCCTTGCCCGGCGTGGGCCGCAAAACAGCAAACGTGGTCTTGAACACCGCCTTCCGGCAAGTGGCCATGGCGGTTGACACCCACATTTTCCGCGTCAGCAACCGCACCGGGCTGGCGCCCGGCAAGAACGTGGTCGAAGTGGAGAAGAAACTGCTGAAAGTGGTGCCGAAGGAATTTTTATTGGATGCACACCACTGGCTCATCCTGCACGGCCGCTATGTGTGCGTGGCGCGTACGCCGAAGTGTCCGCAGTGTGGAGTGGCCGACTTGTGCGATTACAAGCACAAAACCCTGCCTAAATAATCTCCGCGCCAGCGCGTCGCTACCCCACCTCGCAGCTTGCAAGCCGCTCGGTTTCACCAAACATTGCTCAGTCCTCAAGGACTGAGCAATGGCCAGGATCATCCCACGCTGGCCGCTCAAGCTTTCATGAATTCGACGATTTTCTGGCCGAAGCCCGAGCACGACACCTGGGTGGCGCCTTCGATCTGTCTGGCCAGGTCAAAGGTCATGAAACCAGCAGCCAAGGTTTTTTCAATCGCCGGACGAATCAAGTCGGCCGCTTCATGCCAGCCGATGTGCCGCAGCATCATGGCCGCGGACAAGATGCCCGAGCTGGGGTTAACGTAGTCCTTGCCTGCGTACTTGGCCGCCGTGCCATGGGTGGACTCGAAAACGGCCAGTTGGTCATTCAGGTGCGCGCCCGGTGCGATCCACGCGGCGCCCACCTGCGCCGCCAAGGCCGAGGAGAGGTAATCACCGTTCAGGTTGGTTGTGGCCACGACGTCAAACTCCATCGGGCGCATCAACATGGATTCCGAAAACTCATCGATCTTGATGTCTTTGATGACGACGTGGCTGCCCGTGCGCGGATTGCTCAAGCGGCAAGCCGGTCCACCATCAATCGTGACGGCCCCGAACTCGCGCCGCGCCAAGGCATAGCCCCAATCCCGGAATGCGCCTTCGGTGTGCTTCATGATGTTGCCCTTGTGCACCAGCGTGACCGAGCGCCGGTCATTGTCCAGCGCATACTGGATGGCCTTGCGCACCAATCTTTCCGTGCCTTCCTGCGACACCGGCTTGATGCCGATCCCCGAGCTGGCCGGAAAGCGCAACGACTTGGCGCCCAGCTTGCCGGTCAACATTGAAATCAGCTCGACCGCTTCCGGCGAGCCCGCGGCAAACTCGATGCCCGCGTAAATGTCTTCCGAGTTCTCACGGAAGATCACCATATTGGTTTTTTCCGGGTGCTTCAGCGGTGACGGGACGCCTTGCAGATAGTGGATGGGCCGGATGCAGGCATACAGGTCCAGGGACTGGCGCAACATCACGTTCAGCGAACGCATGCCCTCGCCCGGCGGCGTACCCAGCGGGCCTTTGATGGAAACGCGGTGGCGGCGCAAGACATTCAGGGTCTCAGCGGGCAGCCACGCCCCTTCTCCGTGCGTCTCAACCGCTTTGCGTCCCGCCAAGGCCTCCAGCCAGTGGATCTGCCTCTGCCTGCCATAAGCCAGCTCGACCGCCGCATCGGTGACGGCCAGCGCCACCGGCGTGGTGTCGACGCCGACGCCATCGCCTTCAATGAAGGGGATAATCGGATCCGTTGGCACGTTCAGCGTGAGATTGGCGTTGAGCTCGATGACCGAGCCCTCAGAGGAGGCGGAAGCAATGACCTTGGACATTCAACTCAGCAAACTTGAAAAGTGGGCACGTCCAACAGAATACAAGACTTGCCATGAAATTACAGCCTGCGTGAACCCGCCGCGCGGGCCGCCGCACGCGTTGCGCGCCGCAAATCGATACAATGGAAAGATGATATTCAATCCCACCCGAGACCAGGTTCGCCAATTTTTCACGGAGACCTGGCGCAAGCACCAACAATCAACCGTCCTGACGCCGCTTGAAGCCATGGCGCTCGACTGGATGCTGGAGCATCCCGAATACCATGCGGTCCTGGAAGATCCGGACAAGGCCCAGGCGGACTATACGGTTGAGTCCGGGCAGACCAACCCCTTCCTTCACCTGTCCATGCATCTGGCCATTGCCGAACAACTCCAGATCGACCAGCCGCCCGGCATCAAGGCCGCGTATCAGCAGTTGGCTCGCCGCGCGGACGCGCACCAGGCCGCCCATGAAATCATGGAGTGCCTGGGTCAAGTCATCTGGGAATCTCAGCGGCTGGGAACGCCGCTGAACAATGAACTCTATCTGGAATTGATCCTGCGGCGCTGAAGGGAAGGTTTTTCTGTAGGAGCGAGCTCTGCTCGCGAATGCCCACAATCCACGGTTCGCGAGCAGAGCTCGCTCCTACGGGGGTCTACCCCCGCGCTCAGCGGGTTTTCAAGTTGCCAGGCAAACTGGCCAGATAAGCGGCCACGTCGCTGATTTCCTGCTCTGACATTTGCACCGCAAACGCACCCATGACCGGATTCTTGCGGATATTCGCACGCGCAGGCATCCCTGCCTGGCCGCGCCGGTACGCGCGCAGCGCATGGCGCAAATAGTCTTCGGCCTGTCCAGCAAGCTGAGGGTAACTGGGATCAATCGAGGTCTTGGCATCCGTGCCATGACAGGAGGCGCAGTTGTGCCGTTCAAACACTGCCCTGCCCGCGTCCACTTTACCGGCTGAATAAGCCAGGCCAGCATGCGTCAGCGCCAACATACTTGAGAAAACCAACGCGCAACGAGATACATTCTTCATGGAACGACTCACTTCAGGGCCGAATAATAGGCGGCGACGTCTGCAATATCCTGCTCAGTCAGGCTCTTGGCAATAGCAACCATAGAGGGGTGGGTGCGATCTTCCGTGGCGTAGGCCATCAGCGCCGTCTCAATGTATCGGGCGTTCTGACCTGCGATCTTGGGAACGAAATAGACTTCGGGAAACGCGGTTTTATAGCCAGGAATGCTATGACAGCCGATACACATCGACACTTTCCTCATGCCGTCCTGGGCATTGCCGA